>ENA-OURS01000783-OURS01000783.1-human-gut-metagenome-genome-assembly--contig:-NODE-783-length-33470-cov-3.956636_pt1 | contig 33470 bp, 27 predicted proteins | sample MGYA00242109_ERZ509010 | MGnify/ENA primary metagenome ERZ509010 (study PRJEB26280, sample SAMEA2338774) | human gut metagenome | biome: human gut; feature: human-associated habitat; material: faeces... | reverse complement strand
AGGTTCTAGTGTCCCCGACGTGCAGGTTCAAGTCCTGTCACCCGCAGTCTTTGAAAATAGCCGGAAAACTAAGATTTTGTAGTGAAATCAAGGTTTTTCGGCTATTTTTTATATATAATTATTTGTCCTACCTATTAGAAATTTGTCATAATTATATACGATATTGACAATGAAATAGATGAAAGATATAAAGATCTCATTGTGAATGAGTTGACATTTATCCGCGAGAATACATCAAAGATAATCAAAAATGCAGCAGTTATGTCTTAAGTTCGAAGAAGAAAATCAAAAAATCCCATAAATGAATGAAATAACAGAAAAAATTCCTATTCCTACGCAGCATAGGGTGCATTTTTGTTCAAATATGAGTATGATAGAAAGCGTACAGGAGAACAATCATATTTGGAGCGGACGATGGAAAAGGAAAAAATAGGAAAGTATATTAGAAAGAAGCGCATAGAAAAAGGTATGACACAACAGCAACTGGCGGAGAAAATTCAGGTGACAGAGAAAGCTGTTTCACGGTGGGAAACTGGGCGGGGAGTACCAGATATTTCGTTGCTGGAACCATTGGCGGAAGAACTTCATGTGTCGGTAACGGAATTATTAAATGGAGAAGAACGGGTGCAGGAAGAGGCTGTACATGATACAAAAGCACATATGGCGGATATAGATATTACAAATGTGATTGAGTATGTGCAGGAAAATAGGAAAGAAAAGTACAATACAGGATTTAAAATCGGAATCGGGTGTTTGGTGGTTTCACTTGTGTTGTTTTTATTGTATTTACGGGAGGCATATCGTTTTCAGGGAAACTATTTTGGGACAATGATAAGAATGACTGTGATTTCGGGGATATTTTTGCTTGGAGAAATGGTGTTGGAACGCTGCTATCTGGTAAAACTGGAGGAGAGAAGAAAGCGGAAAAAGGCAGTACTGGCGGTGCTCTTTATCTATTATGCAGTTATGCTTATGAATCTGACGTTTCTGGAAAGAACACAGACGGTTACTGACTATAATATTGTGCCGTTTCGGACAATAGGAACAGTGCTTTTAAGCGGAAATGTTTATGCAATCGTGATTAATATTTTCGGAAACTTTTTTATTTTTATGCCACTTCAATTTTTCCTGATTGAATTGTTTGAAATCCGAAAAATAAAACAGAATTTTTTGGTGTGCTTTACGATTACATTTGTAATAGAAATAGTGCAGTATATTTTTAAAGTTGGTATGTTGGATGTCGATGATATCCTGTTATGTGTGGCTGGGATGATGAGTTTCTATTATTTTATGGGAAGTATCGTGGAAAAAACAAAAAACGGGGGATGTAGATGAAAGCAGAACAAAAATGGAAGAGTGGACAGGGAAAATTACAGAAAAAAGTTAAGAAGAGTGTTGGACTCGGTATATGTGTTTTTTTGACGCTGCTACTTGTCTCACAGCTTCATTATGAAAAGCGGATACAAAAATTTGTGTTGAGGAACGAGGAAGAACTTACAGAGTTTACAAAAAACTACCTGGCAGTGGAACAAAGGGAAAGACGACATATGTTTGAAGAGTGGAAAGAGGAAAATGGTTACAGCGTACAGTTGACAGGGTTATTTCCGGAAAACGTAGTGGCATTTTATATGGGAGGTTTTGGGCTGGCTCCATCATCTATGTATTATGGATTTTACTATTCACCCGAAGATATTCCGGTTGGAACCGGGGAAGGTCAGCTTGTAAAAGCAGAGGGAGACAATGCGGGCTGGAGCTGGCAGGGATACGGAGACAATGGAGGAGAGATTCGAAAAATAAAACCGCATTGGTATTATTATAAATGCTGGTTTTGATGTAGAAAAGCAATCGTTCTTCACGAATGCATAATAATACCCCACTCACTTCTGGAGCGCCACTGCTCATTCATCCAGTCGACAGCCTGCTGTTTTCCTTCTTCTGTGAATGGAAAAGTGGCGGAAATTTTCTGGTCGTCGGGAGTGGTTGCAAAATTATAAGGTCCAGGCCAGACTGTGGCACGGAAGATATCGTTTTCCGCGTCATCTTTGTCTTTTTTTACAAGGTAGCGCATGCCCTTGTAACTTCCGGTAAACTTTTCTTTTTTATAAAAATTCATATTTAAAATTTCTTCTGTGGTAATCATGGAAAACCTCGCTTTTGATAAACTATATTCATTATAATCTTTTTTCAAAAAAAAGATAGTAAAAACAAAATGTTCTCTATATAATGAAATACAGATGCAGGTTTGAAAAAGACAGCAGGAATAAATGATAGCAGGACAAAAAGGAGAACCATACTATGAAATTTTCAGAAATGCCATACAAACGCATTGATATGGAAGAAGTAGAAAAAGAGTATAAGAGCATTATCGAGCGCACGAAGAATGCAAAAAGCGGAGAGGAGCAGTTTGAGATCCACCGGGAGTACTATAAATTTACCGCGGATGTGCAGACAAGCATGGAACTTGCAATGATCCGCCATGATATTGATACGACCGATGAATTTTATGAGAAAGAAAGCAATTTTTATGATGAGGTTGGACCAATCATCAGCCAGTATGAGAATGAATACGGAAAAGTACTTTATGATTCTCCTTACAGAGACTATCTGGAGAGTAAGATCGGAAAAGTAACATTTAAAAATATTGAGATCGCAAACAAGGCTTTTGACGAGAAGATCATTCCGTTAATGCAGGAAGAAAATGCATTGAGCAGCCGTTACAGTAAGCTGATCGCTACAGCGAAGATTCCTTTCGAGGGAGAAGTTTACAATCTGTCTCTCATGAGAAAGTTCCAGACCAGCCCGGACCGTGAGTTGAGAAGAAAAGCATGGAAGTCAGTCAGTGACTATTTCCTGTCTGTTACAGATGAGATCGACGAGATTTACGATAAGATGGTGAAAAACAGAACCGAGCAGGCAAGACAGCTTGGCTATGAGAATTATGTGGAGCTTGGTTATTACCGTATGAACCGCAACTGTTATGACAAGGAAATGGTCGAAAATTTCCGGAAACAGGTGAAAGAATACTTTGTCCCGTTTGCCAATAAACTACATGAGCAGCGCAGACAGCGTATTGGTGTGGAGAAGCTTTCCTATATTGATACAGACGTCTATTTCACGAATGGAAATCCTGCGCCGGTCGGAACACCGGAGGAAATTCTTGCGGCAGGACAGAAAATGTACAATGAACTGTCTCCGCAGACAAAGGAATTTTTTGATTTTATGATGGAGAACGAACTTTTTGACGTGCTCGGAAGAAAAACAAAGCGTCAGGGCGGCTATATGACCTATATTCCAAATTTCAAGTCTCCGTTTATTTTTGCAAACTTCAACGGAACAAGCGGAGATGTGGACGTCATCACCCATGAATGTGGCCATGCATTCCAGGGATATCTGTTAAGAGACGAAGAGATCCGTGAGTTCGCCGATATCACAATGGAGACAGCGGAAATCCACTCCATGTCGATGGAGTACTTCGCATATAACTGGATGGAATTATTCTTCGGAGACCGGAAAGACGATTACCTGAAAATGCATCTGGAAGATTCCGCTGCGTTTGTCCCATACGGATGTATGGTGGACGAGTTCCAGCACATTGTGTACGAAAAACCGGAGATGACACCGGCAGAACGCAAGGCAGTCTGGGCAGGATTGGAAAAAGTTTACCGTCCGCACATGGATTACGAAGAAGATCCTTTCTTTGGGCAGGGCGGCTTCTGGCAGAAACAGCCGCACATTTTTGGCAGCCCGTTCTATTATATTGATTACTGTCTTGCAAGCGTGTGTGCGATGCAGTTCAAGGTTATGATGGATGAAGACTTTGGGAAAGCATGGAAGAATTACTATAAACTCTGTAATCTTTCTGCACGTGATTTCTTTACCAATGTGATCGTGGAAGCAGGGTTAAATAGTCCTTTTGAAGATGGATGTATGGAAAAGCTGGTTGACAAATTCGAAAAAAAGGCGTTTAATAGATAACAGATTTTGACAGGCGGATGTCTGTAAAAGTTAGTCGGGAAAATGAATAGAGACAAAGAGCAGGGAAAGGCCCCTAATATGGGGCATCCCTGCTCTTTTTTTACTATGTCAACGAGAAAAATGTTTCTTGGTAAACAAATTTCTATTGACAAATGTCGACTGCTTTGTATAATACATATTAAGGCAATACTCTGATATCGAGATAATACAGTACATAAGTAAAGCGATAAAAGCTTAAAGAGATATGAGGAGACAGAGGCATTGCAATAAGCTGTAATTAAGCTGTAATAAAGAAACGATGGGAGAGAAAACAGCGGGAAAATATATGATAAAACGTGTGTATAAGGAAGAAAGTGACAAAAGAAAAACTATTGACAAAATCGCAGATGCATGTATAATAGAAGAAGTGTTGTACGCGGGAAAAAGACACTTGTATCTAGTGAGTGCAATAGACGGAAAAGTCTGTTGGCACTTTTTTTGGTTGTAAAAAAATAATTTAGCACGATAACGTGGCGCAATGATAACACATTGAAATTGAAAGCCCGGATCAGAATACGTTTTTTACCGCAGAGAAACAGGAAAAATTATGATATAAGCGCATAAGCGTTTATATAGATTATTTCTACAGGAGGAAATATTATGAAGAAAAAAGTAGTAAGCCTTATGCTTGTACTTGCTATGACAGTCAGCATGACTGCATGTGGCAATAAGAACAATGCCGCAGATGATGCAAATGCTGTCGAAGACACAGAAGCCGGTACAGAATCAGGCAGCAGCGAAGAAGCAGTAGCTCCGGCTAATTATGAAGAAGTATCTGCAGAGCTGTATGACAAAGAACTCGGTGATTTTTGGGCAGCTTACCAGAAAGCTGATGAAGCTGAAACCGTTTCTGAGAAATTTGCACTTGAAGCAATCGCAGAAGCAAAGTTAATGGAATCAGGCGTTATGCTTCCATTACAGTCAAAGGGTGGTAACTATTCCATCTCACGTGTAGCTCCTTACACATTTGACTATACACTGTGGGGCAATGATATGGACAGATACCATAATGCAGTTGTCACAACAGAGCTGATCAAAGCTTCCGATGTCAGCACAATGAGAGCAAAATGGGCTGAGTTAAGAGGAACAGGTGAGTATGAAGCATGGGCAAAATCTTACTTAGAGGAGCAGGGTTACACGCTCAAAGATACTTATAATTATCAGTTATATACACAGGATCCTACCACATGGGATATTCTTGCAACTTCTCAGTCTGTAGATGCTGAAGCAATCGTGAACACATACGATGGATTAATGGAGTATGATGGAGAGGGAACTTTACAGCCTGCATTAGCAGAGAGCTATGAAGTATCTGATGACGGATTAACTTACACATTCCATCTTCGCAAAGGTGCTACATGGGTTGATTCCCAGGGCAGAAAAGTTGCTGATGTGACAGCAGATGACTTTGTTGCCGGAATGCAGCATATGATGGATGCCCAGGGTGGTCTTGAGTACCTGATCGAAGGTATCATCACAAATGCATCCCAGTACATCTCCGGTGAAGTAACAGACTTCTCACAGGTCGGTGTAAAAGCGGTTGATGATTACACATTAGAGTATGATCTGGAAGCTCCTTGCACATACTTCACAACAATGCTCGGTTACAACGTATTTGCTCCAATGAACAGATCCTTCTATGAATCCATGGGTGGTAAGTTTGGTGTTGAGTATGATCCGGATGCAGCAGATTACACATATGGTAAGGATTCTGATTCTATCGCATATTGCGGACCATATGTTGTTAAGAACTTTACATCCAAGAACACAATCGTATTCCAGGCTAACGAGTCCTACTGGAATGCAGATCACATCAATATCCATACACTGACATGGGTATACAATGATGGTTCTGATGCGACAAAAGCATATAACGATGCAATCGCAGGTGTTGTAGATGGAACAGGTCTTAACACAGCTTCTGTTGCAGCAGCAAAAGCGGATGGAAACTTTGATGATTATGCATATGTAGCACTTACAGATGCAACAACATACAGCGGATTCTTTAATATCAACCGTAATCAGTTTGCAAACGCAAACGATACAACAAAAGCAGTTTCCTCACAGACAGAGGAAGATGCTGCAAGAACAAAACAGGCTATGCAGAACGTCCACTTCCGTAGAGCACTTGCCATGGGCCTGGATCGTGGTGCTTATCTTGCACAGCAGGTTGGTGATGATCTGAAATATGCTTCTATGAGAAACTCTTACACACCGGGTAACTTTGTTACTTTGGAAGAAGAAGTAACAGTTGATATCAACGGAACAGAAAAAACATATCCGGCTGGAACATACTATGGACAGATCGTACAGGATCAGATCGATGCTGACGGCGTGAAGATCACAGTATGGGATCCAACTGCTAACGAGGGTGCCGGTTCTTCCGACGGATATGACGGATGGTACAATGCAGATAACTCCTGGGAAGAAATGAGTCAGGCAGTAGAAGAGTTAGCAGCAGATGGTCTTACAATCGATGCTGACAACCCAATCCAGATGGATGTTGTATATGCTTCTTCCAGTGAAGTATTTACAAACAGAGCAAACTCTCTGAAACAGTCTATCGAAGCTTCTACACAGGGACTTGTCCAGGTAAACTTAATTGCAGCAGCAGATAACACAGACTGGTACTACAGCGGATATTACATGAACTATGGTTACGAAATGAACTATGACTTCTGTGACTTATCCGGATGGGGTCCTGACTATGGTGATCCTGCATCTTATCTGGATACATTCCAGCCAGAATATGCCGGATACATGATCAAATCTATCGGTATTTATTAATCGTATCTACGAAATAACAACACTGCATCGGAGCGGGGATTCCCCGCTCCCCTGCACTATTGATGAGTGAACAATTATGACAAAATATTTATTAAAACGTATATTACATGGACTGGTGTCTATCGTGATCGTTGTGGCGCTGGTCATGATCATGATCTACACAATGTTAGACCGAAACCTTGTTTTTGCAGGGGATACAAAATATTCACATACAAGTAATAATGCAAGAGTTGCCTATAAATACTCTAAATGGGAAGATTATGGTTATCTGGATTATGTCACCTACTCTGACTGGCTGAATGAACTTGTAAGCAGTGGAGAATTAACAGAGGAAGAGCGATCTGCAGTGGTTGGTTTCGGAAGAACCAAGGCACAGGATTCTGAGCAGGTCAGTGAATATGTCAAAAAATTCACAAAGTATTATAAGTCTCAGGGATACACGGTAGTCCGCAAAGACGCCGTCATGATGAACAAGAAGAAGTATGCCGACGGTGGCCAGCAGCAGCTTTTTGCGTATAAAGATGTCCCATTGGCATCCCGTATGGGAAAATATTTTGCAAATTTAATAACAATTGATGATATTAATAATGTAGAAGACATCGTAGGTGAGAGAGGTCTCACCTTTACGTTACATGATCCTGTCTATGGTGGGGAAAAATTCTCACCGGCGATCATTGGCAATGGTACAACACACAAGTATTTACTGTATTTTGATTCCAAGTTTCCGTTTGTTCATCAGAATATTGTGACGATCAATCTTGGAACATCCTACACGGTAAATCAGGGAGTGGATGTATTCAGTACGATGACAAGCCATCAGGGATCTTATATAAAATCAACTGTCACCTATCCAACCGGTCTTGTGGAGGAGAGTGCGGACAATCTGCACACTGCAACCTATATGCAGGGTTCCAGAGAATCCAGCTTATTATATGCAGACCGTTATGAGGATGATTACACCAATGTTGCAACATACAAAACAGGAAAATCCAAAGTGGGTTATTCCTTTGTGATCGGACTGATCGCAGTTATCATGTCTTATCTGATCGGTGTGCCGCTGGGCATCCTTATGGCGAGGAAGAAAGACAAACTGGTCGATAAGATCGGTACGCTTTATATTGTATTTATTATCGCAGTACCATCACTTGCGTATATTTTCCTGTTCAAGGCGATCGGCGGAAGCTTTGGTCTGCCGACAACCTTTGATATGGAATCGCCGAGCAGGCTGATGTATATATTGCCAATCGTATCGTTAGCACTTCCATCCATAGCAAATCTGATGAAGTGGATAAGACGTTATATGATCGACCAGATGAATTCGGACTATGTCAAATTCGCAAGATCCGGTGGTCTGACAGAGGGTGAGATTTTCACCAGACATATTTTGAAGAACGCAGCGATCCCGATCATTCAGGGAATCCCTGCGGCAGTGCTTGGAGCATTGACAGGAGCGATCATCACAGAGCGTGTGTATGTCGTTCCAGGTATTGGTAACTTATTAACAGAGGCTATCAACAAATATGATAATGGTGTTATTGTCGGTGGAACACTGTTCTATGCGATTTTAACAGTCACATCCCTTATTTTAGGTGATGTCCTAATGGCAATGGTTGATCCTAGAATTTCATTCTCAACAAAGGACAGGTAATTAGAAATGAGTCAGGATTTAGAAAAGTTCGGTATGCCGGAGGAAGAATTATTCGCTCCGGTAGACCACAGTGATCTGGAATCAGAAAAGATTACAGCGCCAAGATATTCTTACTGGCATTCTGTATTCCGTGTATTTTTTAAGAAAAAGATTAATATTATTATTTTGGCGATTCTGGGTGTGTTGATCGCATTCACTTACCTTTACCCATTATTTGTGGAATATGATAAGTTTGGTAACTTAATGGATGCGACAACTAAACACTTGTCACCATCTGCAGCGATCGAACGTCTGGGAATGAACATTCACTGGATCTTAGGTACCGGTGCAGCCGGACAGTCCACATTCGATGCCGTATGGTTTGGATCAAGGATTTCCATTTCCCTTGCATTTATCTGTGCAGCGATCAACCTTTCCGTTGGTGTTGTTGTCGGATCTATCTGGGGATTTTCAAAGAAAGTGGATGTTTTTATGCAGGAGGTATATAACATTCTTGCAAACATTCCATACATTTTATTGATCGCCGTTATGGTTATGTTGTTTAAAGCTGGTTTCTGGACCATGGTACTGGCGCTGACCATTACCGGATGGCTTGGAATCGCGTACTTTATCCGTACACAGGTAGTGATCATCCGTGACAGAGAGTACAACCTTGCATCCAAATGTCTGGGAACGAGTACACTTAAGATCGCAATGAAAAATATTCTTCCATTTATGACATCTGTTATTGTAACACTGGCAGCAACAGAGATCCCTTCCTATATTTCTTATGAGGTGTTCTTAGCATATATCGGTATGGGTATGTCAGATATGTCACTTGGTAGATTGATTTACGAGTCAGAAAGTGCGATGCTTACCCCTGGCTGGCAGTTCGAGTTCTGGAGCCCGGTAGTCGTTGCTTCTATCATCACGATTGTTTTATATGTCGTTGGACAGAACCTTGGTGATGCATCTGATCCGAGAACACACATGTAGAGGTTAGGTAGATGGAAGATAGAAAAGTATTATTATCAGTAAAAGATTTGATCGTGAAATTCCACGTGAGGGGCAGGGTGCTTACTGCCATCCGTGGAGTGTCACTGGATATTTATGAGAATGAATCCATTGCGATCGTAGGAGAGTCCGGTTCCGGTAAATCTGTTTTTACAAAAACATTTGCAGGAATGTTGGACAGCAACGGATTCATTGATAACGGTAAGATTATTTTCAGTGATGAAGAGCTTTCCGATACTGTCGTAAAATTAAATGACAATGCAAAGAAAGTCATCGCAGAGAATAAGAAAAAATTAGACGAGTATTCCAGACTGGAGTTTGGTGCAGACACTTATAAAGCGATTCTTGAGTTAGAGTCTGAGAAGAGAAGAAGAGCAGATTTGAGCAAAGAAGAAGCAGAAGCGTATGAAAAAGAACTCCTTGAGTTAAAACATGAGAGAACGAATACCTTCAACTTGAAACAGACTTACGATCCATCCAAAGAAAAGGATAAGATCAAAGAGGCTGGAAAGAAAATCTCTGAATTGGATACAAAGATCAGGGCATTCGAGAAAGAGCATGAGCAGAAGGTAAAAGAGCGTGCAAACAGTCTGGCACATGATACTGCATACAATCAGGAATTTGATAAGAAGATGGCAGAGCTTAAGGCAAAACATGCGAAGGAAGTCAGCGAAGCGATCTCAGCAGAGACAGAAGCGAGAAATGAGATCCTTGCAAAAGAGGTATATCTTTCTGTCGGACGTTTTGGTTTCCGCAAGCGTATGAAGCAGAACAATGCGCTGCTGGATGCATTAAAAGAGGCAATGAAGCTTGGTGTTGATCTGAGTGATGAAGAGCAGAGAAATGCTGTTTTTGATAAAGTTACATTCCGCGTAAAATATCTGGATGAGAGCAGTGAGAGATTACATGGAATCTGTATCTTAAACCTTGCAAATATCAGGGATGGAAGAGACTGGAGCCAGATCCGTGGTACAAAGATCGCTACGGTATTCCAGGATCCTATGACATCCTTAAACCCAATTATCACGATTGGAAAACAGATTACCTCTGTCATCATGAAACATCAGGATTGTACCGAGAACGAGGCAAGGCTTCGTGCGCTTGATCTGATGGACAAGGTTGGTATCCCGAACCCGGAGGCACGTTTTGATGATTATCCGTTCCAGTATTCCGGTGGTATGAGACAGCGTATCGTTATCGCAATCGCCCTGTCCTGCCAGCCAAAGATCTTAATCTGTGATGAGCCTACCACAGCGCTTGATGTTACCATTCAGGCACAGATTTTAAAACTGTTAAAGGATTTACAGAAAGAGTTCAATTATACAATTGTGTTCATCACACATGATTTAGGTGTGGTTGCCAATATCGCAGACCGTGTTGCAGTTTTATATGCAGGACAGATCGTAGAGGTTGGTACAGTAGAAGAGGTATTCTATGACCCGCGTCATCCATATACATGGGCATTACTTTCTTCCCTGCCACAGCTGGCTGAGAGAAATACAACCCTTTACTCGATCACAGGTACACCACCTTCGCTCTACAACAGTATCGTCGGCGATGCATTTGCACCGCGTAACCCATACTGTATGAAGATCGATACCTTAGAGGAACCACCAATGTTCAAAGTAACAGATACGCATTACGCCAAAACATGGCTGTTACACCCGGATGCTCCAAAGGTTGAAAAACCGGAAGGAATCCAGAACATTCATGAGAAACTTGTTAAAGCATTCAATATATAGGAGATTTAGATCGTGTCTAAACTAAATCGAAACACAGAAAACCAGGAGCATGCTTCTCATTTACCAGAGCATGGTCCGATTGATGAAAATGGTAAAGAAGTATTATTATCTTTAAAAAATGTAGATATTACTTTTGGCAAGGGCGATAACGCTGTCCGCGCTGTAAAAAATGCGACATTTGATATTCACAAGGGAGAAACCTTCTCCTTAGTAGGAGAGTCCGGTTCCGGTAAGACAACCATCGGCCGTGCAGTCATCCGTGTCAACCCATTGGCAAACGGAGAGATTTTGTACAAAGGTGTGCGTATTTCCGGGAAAATCCCAAAATCTCTGGATCGTGAAGTCATCCGTAACATCCAGATGGTATTCCAGGATCCGGCAGCTTCCCTGAATGAGCGTGCAACTGTCGACTACATCGTATCCGAAGGTCTGTATAACTTCCATTTATATGAGAATGAGGCAGACCGTGTGCGTAAAGTTGAGGAAATGATCAACGAAGTAGGTCTTTTGCCGGAACATCTGACAAGATACCCACATGAGTTCTCAGGTGGACAGCGTCAGCGTATCGGTTTAGCCCGTGCAATGGTAATGGAACCGGAACTTGTTGTTGCCGATGAGCCAATCTCTGCACTTGACGTATCCATTCGTGCACAGGTATTGAACTTACTGAAAAAGTTCCAGAGAGAAAAAGACTTAACGTATTTATTTATCGCACATGACCTTTCCATCGTGAGATTTATCTCTGACCGTATCGCCGTTATTTATAAGGGTGATATTGTGGAGATCGCAGATGCAGAAGAGTTGTTCAACTTCCCACTGCATCCGTATACACATTCTCTGATCTCTGCGATCCCGATCCCGGATCCACAGTTAGAGAAAAATAAAGTGCTGTTTACTTATGATCCATCCATTCATGATTACAGTACAGACAAACCGGAGTTAGTCTGTATCGGTCATGACCACTGGGTATTTGGTAATAAGAAAGAGATTGAAGAATACAAAGCTACGCGTGAGAAGAATGTGCCTTTAAAAACAATTACGATTTTAGACAAAGATGCACCAAGACCAGAAGAACATCATGACAATATTGCACATGATGAGATCCAGCTTCCACCACTTCATGATACAGGAAGCGCATGGTACGCACTGCTTTCGTTCTTACTTCCGGTCATCGGTATTATCGCAGCGATGATCTTTAAGAAACACAGACATTATCGTAACTACAAGATGTGCAAAAAGGGTGCCATTGCAGGATTTATTGTACTTGCAGTCATTCTTGCATTGTTCCTGTTAGCACTTGCAGCAGTGTTTATTTAAGATATGGGAAGAACCGTCAGAGGTGGCAACAGAAACCATACTCCGAATGTGAGACCGGTTCAGAAGGTGGAGCTTTCGGAGAAAAATACAAGACAGAGATTTATCGCAGTGATCGTATTGCTGGTCATTGCTTCAGGCGCATTTATGTATGCACTGAATGGATTGATGTCAAATGACAGCGGATGGACAAACATTGAAGTGGGTTCATCCGCTGAAATTTATTGTGGCGATGATTATATCTTCCGCTATTATGTTGGAGCAGCGGGCGTAAATGCCACCGCAGAAAAAAAAGCGCTGACGCTGCTCTACACAGATTCCATTGTAAAAGCCTATAAAATGTTCAGTATGGATGAATCGTTTGAAGGAATCACAAACGTGTATGATCTCAACCGGCACCCGAATGAGACAATGGTTGTGGATGATGCATTATACCATGCTTTTGAGCTGATCGCAGAGACCGGAAACCGGGCAATTTATCTTGCGCCTGTGTATACAGAATATGACAATCTGTTTTTCTGTAATGATGACTCTGAGACAGTTAACTATGATGCTTACCAGAATGGGGAAGTGGCAGCTTATTTTTCAGAGGTGGCTGCTTACAGCAATGATCCGTCTGACGTGAACGTCGAACTGCTCGGCGGCAATCAGGTAAAATTGTCTGTATCCGACGATTACCTTGCTTTTGCAGAGAAGAATTTTATTTCGGATTTCATTGATTTTTCGTGGATGAAAAACGCTTTCATTACTGATTATGTGGCGGATGTCATGATAGAGAACGGTTATACACTGGGTTCGCTGACAAGCTATGATGGATTTACGAGAAATCTGGATCTGACTTCTGCTATTACGAAATTAAATGCCGGTCCGGATACTTCCGGGACAGCAGAGGAAAATGCTGATTATTCTTTCAATATATATGACAGGCAGGGGAATATCATTTATCCTGCCGGTGTCATGCATTATAATGGGGCGGAAAGCATTGTCAGTCTGCACAATTATCCGATGTCGGACAAGGAAAAATATCATTATTATGAATTTAAGAGCGGTGATATCAGGACCCGTTATGCAGATACCGCAGACGGACTGTGTAAGTCCGCAGTCAATAATATGGCAGCTTATGCGGACGACATCAGCTGTGCAGAACTCATTTTGAAGGTAAGCCCGGTTTACATCGCTGATATGATGGATACAGAGGCGGTAAAAAATCTCGCAGAAAACGGTATCCAGACGATTTTTGGAGAGAACAGTGTGCTCTATTACACAGATCCGGGGTTAGAACTGACAGATTTATATGACAAAGACGGCGTGCATTATACATCAGAGTTATTAGAGTAAGCAGACAGGCAGTTGCGGAAAGCCGCAATTGCCTGTTTTGCTGTCTTGGATTATACTAAGCAGAGAATATGAATGTTCGTAGGTTGTGGAAGAGGAGAAGACAGACATGATTTTCGGAGAGAAGACAGAGGAACAGAAACGTGTGGCGGAACTGACGCGCGAGGTAAAAGAACTCCGCAAAGAACTGCTGGCGAGTAAACTGGACAAAAAACAGGTGGAAGTCCAGATGAAAGATTTAAAGGACGCATTAGAACTTGGTGGAAACCTGCGTCAGGGGTATGTCGATTCGCAGGAACATATGGCAGTTGCAAGGCGCGGACTGATCAATATGATGGAAGACATGAACGAGATTCCCATTGAGGATGTGAAGCGTGATCTCGACAGACTGAACGGACATTTGGATCAGATCTTCCATGAGTGCAGTATCCGGGAGGATGATCCGGATTTTAAGTCCACTGCCGACGGACTCAAAAATATGGCGGCAAATATGGACAAGATCAATCTGATCATGCTGCGGAGTGAGTTAGAGAATCTGCAGGCATTGCTGGAGGATACATCGGAATGGCGGTCGCCAAATTTTTTTGCACTCGCATATTATCTACAGCATGAGGAAGAGAGCAAAGTCGGAGAGATGGAAAATGAGTTCCGCAACAGCTTTTTAGAGCGATATCTGGAGGAACATCTGATGGAATCGCTGGCTATGGAAGCCAATTACGCGGGATGCGGAGAGAAGCTGGAACATATGATACAGCACTATATTTATGCGTAAAAATCGTATAGTATGACACACCTGCATAAAAGCCATAACCACAAGTTATCGTAATGAGTAAATTGCATAATTTGACGTTAAAATACATCAATAATTTAGGTGATTCTGAATATTGTGCATAAAAAGAAAATTTGATAAGATTCTCTACAAGAAAAAGAAAGTTGAGAAGAAGAAATTAAATTATCTCAATAAAATTTAATTTTTGCTTTTCAAAAAGGAGGCTAAATCCTCTCCTCACTCAGAGGAAAAATTTTACTTCGTAAAATTGGATTTGCTTCGCAAACAAGGAGGATTATTATGAAGAAAGCAGTGAGTATGTTTTTAGCAGCTGCACTGGCAGTTGGCACATTCGCAGGATGTGGATCATCCGCAGATACAGGAAGCACAGGAAGCGCAGCATCAACGGAGAGCGGTTCCACAGACAGCGCGGCAGATGGAAGCGTATTTAAGATCGGTGGTATCGGACCTACAACAGGTGCAGCAGCAATTTATGGTTCTGCAGTTATGAATGCCGCACAGATCGCAGTAGATGAGATCAATGAAGCAGGTGGTATCAATGGATATCAGGTAGAATTCAAAGCAGAAGATGACCAGAGCGATGCAGAGAAATCTGTCAATGCTTATAACTCTTTAAAAGACTGGGGTATGCAGGTTCTGATGGGAACTGTTACAACAACTCCATGTATTGCAGTTGCAGATAAGACAGCAGAAGATGGTATGTTTGAGATCACACCATCCGCTTCTTCCACAGATGTCATTGAAAACGACAATGTATTCCAGGCATGCTTTACAGACCCGAATCAGGGAACAGCTTCCGCACAGTACATTGGTGAGAACAAACTTGCAACAAAAGTAGCAGTTATCTATGACAGCTCTGATGTATATTCATCCGGTATTGAAGCTACATTCGTAAAAGAAGCAGCAAATCAGGGATTTGAGGTTGTCGCAGAGGAAGCTTTCACAGCAGATTCCAAGACAGACTTCTCCACACAGTTACAGAAAGCACAGAGTGAAGGTGCTGATCTGGTATTCCTTCCAATCTACTATACAGAGGCTTCCATCATTTTAAATCAGGCAAACGGAATGGGCTATGAACCGACATTCTTCGGATGTGATGGTATGGACGGTATCCTTGATGTGAAAAACTTTGATACATCTTTAGCAGAAGGTTTAATGTTATTAACACCATTCGTTGCAGATGCAGATGATGAGAAGACACAGGCATTTGTATCCAAATACAAAGAGCTTTACGGTGATACACCAAACCAGTTCGGTGCAGATGCATATGATGCAATTTATGCGATCAAAGCTGCAATCGAGGAAGCTGGCGTAACACCGGATATGAGCGTATCTGATATCGGAACAGCTCTGACAGAGGCTATGACAAAGATTTCTGTAGATGGTCTGACAGGTGATGGCATGACATGGGAAGCTACCGGAGAAGTAAGTAAAGCTCCAAAGGCTATGGTGATCAAAGATGGTGCTTATACAGCAATGTAATCTGCGATAATGATACAACGAAAATAAGGGCGATCCAGTTTCCCCAGAGGGTGTCAACGGTGGCTTGGGCTGCCGTATGACACCTTCTTTTTAACAGAAAGATTGTATACAGGTATTTTATATGTTATAATCCTTGATGTGAAAAAGTAATGTTTTAACGTAGTAAATCAACAGAAAGACAGAGGTGTAGTTATGAATTTTTTATCCTACCTGATCAACGGTATCAGCCTCGGTAGTGTCTATGCAATTATCGCATTGGGATACACCATGGTTTATGGTATCGCAAAAATGTTAAACTTTGCACACGGTGATGTTATTATGGTAGGCTGCTATATTGTCTTTATGACAATGAGCGGACAGGGCTGGGGAGCGGTCCCGGCAGTGGTACTTTCTATTATCGTGTGTACCGTACTCGGCATTGTGATTGAAAAGATCGCATACAAACCACTCAGAAAGGCAGCGCCTCTGGCAGTTCTTATCACTGCCATCGGTGTCAGCTATTTCTTAGAGAATGCAGCATTACTGATCTTTGGCGCTGATACAAGATCGTTTACAAATGTTGTAACACTTCCGGCATTGAAACTGGCAGGTGGAGCACTCACAATCTCCGGTACAACAATTGTTACATTTCTGGCGTGCGTTGTGATCATGGCTGCACTGATGCTTTTTATCAAGAAAACCAAAGCCGGTCAGGCAATGCTTGCAGTATCTGAGGATAAAGATGCAGCGCAGTTAATGGGAGTGAATGTAAATGCAACGATCTCCCTGACATTTGCAATTGGTTCCGGTCTTGCAGCGGTAGCAGGCGTACTGTTCTGTTCCGCTTATCCGACACTGACACCGTATACGGGTGCAATGCCTGGTATCAAGGCGTTCACAGCCGCTGTATTCGGAGGGATCGGTTCCATTCCGGGAGCATTGATCGGAGGGATCCTTCTTGGTGTGATCGAGATCTTAGGCCGCGCATATATCTCGTCCCAGTTATCCGATGCGATCGTGTTTGCAGTCCTGATCATTGTGCTTCTTGTGAAGCCTTCGGGAATTTTGGGCAAACAGGTTCATGAGAAAGTGTAGGTGGCAGATATGGCAAAGTTAAATTTGAAATCAATGAAAAAAAGTACAAAAGATCATATCATTACATTTGCTATGGTCATTGTGGTTTACATAATTGTACAGACTATGATCACAACCGGCAACATGTCCTCCCTGATGCAGGGACTTCTTGTTCCAATGTGTACCTATTCGATCGTGGCAATTGGTTTAAACCTCTGTGTCGGTTATCTGGGCGAGCTTAGTATCGGTCATGCCGGATTTATGTGTGTGGGAGCATTTTCCAGTGCATTCTGCACCAAACTGTTACAGGACAGCATTCAGAATGAAGTGGTTCTGTTTTTGATCGCAATTGCAGTTGGAACTGTCGCAGCCGCATTTTTTGGATTCCTCATTGGTATTCCGGTGCTTCGTCTCCGCGGCGACTATCTTGCGATCGTAACGCTTGCTTTTGGTGAGATCATCAAAAATGTCATTAATGTTTTATATATTGCAAAAGATGAGAATGGATTCCATTTTGCTATCTCGGATGGAAATAAGATCGAGTTAAGCGAAGATGGTATCTGGCTGATCAATGGGGCAAAGGGAATTGCAAAAATTCCTCATTTATCAAGTTTCACAGCCGGTGTGATCATGATCCTGGTCATTTTATTTATCGTATATAATTTTGTAAATTCCAGAACCGGCCGTGCAGTGATGGCGATCCGTGACAACCGGATCGCAGCAGAATCTGTCGGTATCAACATAACAAAGTTCAAACTGATGGCATTTACCATTTCCGCAGCGATCGCGGGTGCAGGCGGTGTGCTTTATGCGCATAATCTTTCTACCGTTACAGCAACTCCGACAAACTTTGGATACAATATGTCCATCATGATCCTGGTATTTGTCGTATTAGGCGGCATGGGAAGCTTCCGTGGATCGATCATTGCAGCAGTCATTTTAACACTGCTTCCGGAGGTGCTCCGTGGACTGAAGGATTATCGTATGTTGATCTATTCCATCGTTCTGATCGTAATGATGCTTTTCAATTGGGCACCAAAATGTATTGAGATGAGACAGCGTATCGCAGCAAAATTCAAAAAGCCAGCAAAAAAGGAGGCAGCATAATATGGCATTATTAGAGGTAAAAAATCTTGGGATCTCCTTTGGTGGACTTCGTGCGGTAGACGGATTCAACATTACAATTGAAAAGGGACAGTTATATGGACTGATCGGACCAAACGGTGCAGGAAAAACGACCTGTTTTAATATGCTGACAGGTGTGTATACACCAACCGATGGAACTATTACATTGGACGGAAAAGACATTACGGGCAAAAAGACGGTGGAGATCAATAAAGAGGGAATTGCCAGAACGTTCCAGAATATCCGGCTTTTCAAAGAACAGTCTGTTCTGGATAATGTCAAAATAGGTTTACATAATCAAATGCCTTACTCTACATTGACAGGAATCCTGCGTCTGCCAAAATACCGCAAAGTGGAAGCAGAGATGAATGAGAAGGCAATGGAACTTCTGAAAGTGTTTGATCTGGATAAAGAGGCTGATTTCCTTGCATCCAATCTTCCTTATGGTAAACAGAGAAAATTGGAGATCGCCCGTGCACTTGCGACAAATCCAAAATTATTACTGCTTGACGAACCGGCAGCAGGTATGAATCCAAATGAAACAAAAGAACTGATGGAAACGATCCATTTTGTCAGGGATGAGTTTGACATGACGGTTCTTCTGATCGAACATGATATGAAGCTTGTGTCAGGAATCTGTGAGGAACTTACGGTGTTGAACTTCGGACAGGTGTTAGCACAGGGAAAAACCAGTGATGTATTAAATGATCCACAGGTTATCAAGGCATATCTGGGTGAATAGGAGGACGTTATTATGGCAATGCTTGAGGTAAAAAATCTGGAAGTATATTATGGTGTGATCCAGGCCATTAAAGGTATTTCCTTTGAAGTAAATGAGGGCGAAGTCATTGCATTGATCGGTGCCAACGGAGCTGGAAAGACCACAACGTTACAGACCATCACTGGAATGCTTCAGCCGAAAGCCGGAGAGATTATTTTTGAGGGCAAAGATATCAGCAAAATTCCGGGACATAAGATCGTATCCATGGGAATGGCACATGTACCGGAAGGAAGACGTGTGTTTGCAGAATTATCTGTGTACGAAAATCTGAAATTAGGCGCATATACCAGAAAAGATAAAAAAGAGATCGAGGAGACATTGGCACGTGTATACAAGAGCTTCCCGCGTCTGGAGGAGCGAAAAAACCAGCTTGCCGGAACACTGAGCGGTGGCGAACAGCAGATGCTTGCTATGGGACGCGCACTGATGTCAAAGCCGAAGATCATTTTAATGGATGAACCTTCCATGGGACTCTCTCCGATTCTTGTAGAAGAGATTTTCCATATTATCCGGGAGATTTCTGCGGGTGGAACAACGGTACTGCTTGTAGAGCAGAATGCAAAAAAAGCACTTGCGATCGCAGATCGTGCCTATGTATTAGAGACCGGCAATATTGTGCTGTCCGGAGATGCAAAGGAAATGATGAACAATGATTCCATTAAGAAGGCATATCTTGGCGAATAACGGACGATGTAAATGTGGATAAGAGATACACTTTTTGGACAGAGAGGTGTATACTGAAAAAAAGAATTGCAGAAAGGCTGGGCAGGATATGAAAAAAACTGTAATTACAATTGCGAGAAGCTACGGCAGTGGTGGCAAGACACTTGGTAATTTACTGGCAGAAGATCTTGGCATTAACTGTTATAGCAGGGAAATCTTAAGAATGGCATCTGACGAGAGCGGAATCAATGAGGCATTGTTTGGCGAAGTGGATGAGAAAATGAAAAAGTCACCACTCCTGTTTAATATCTTAAAAAAGAATCCATATAAAGGTGGAGTGCTTCCGCCGGAAAGCAGCGATTTTGTATCAGATGACAATCTTTTCAATTATCAGGCAAAGGTCATCAAAGATCTTGCAGCACAGGAGTCGTGCATTATCATTGGCCGCTGTGCAGATTATGTTTTAAAAGACAATCCGGATGTGATCCGTTTATTTTTCTACGCACCGTTGGAGGACTGTATCAGGCGTGTCGTTGACCAGAATGGTATCTCTGCAAAAGAGGCGGAGAAGAAAATCGCAAAGATTGATAAATACCGTGCAGACTATTATAAGTACTATACGGGCAATGCATGGAATGATGCGAGAAATTACGATTTCTGTCTGGATACTTCTTCGATGAGTTATGAGAAACTGGTTGCAGTGGTGAAGGATATCATTAAAATCTATCAGGAGTAAGCGGAGTTTCACTTATGAACTGCCGCCTGTAGGTGGTGTTACGGATTTTTAGATTGAATTTTATAATTTCGGTTATGAACAAAATATTGCAGTCTGACATGTTTACGAAAACATGAATGTGAAATGGACGAATATTGTGTTTCGTTGCGTTAAACATTGCGATGAACCTCTCTGATCATTTGTGTTCAGCAGAGGCTTCCACAAATGGAGAGTTTCATCTCCATAACGCAAAACGAAAACAATATTCGTCCATTTTACATTCATTATCTCATAAGTTATGAAACTGCAATATTTTGAACATACACTCCATAGAAATTCAATCTGAAAATCCGTCAATCCATGTTCCGAGCGGCAGAACCCAAAGATGAAACTCCGGGAGGTGTGCCCTTTAACATCGACGAATCATAAGGCATTGAACCTCTTGAATTTTGCCGTTATCTCATAGGCACTCATCCCATAACCGTGAGTTCCATAACGTAAATTGCAGATTTTGTGGTGCGATTCATGATGTTGATTGGGCAAATATAAGCGTCCTCTCACAAGTCATTCACAGCGTAAATGAAAGAAAAACGGTACAGACAAATATGATTTCCTTTGTGAGCCATGGAGATAAGACTCTTTAGAGGCTTATCGGAATGCCTGGCGAACAGGAACATCATATTTCGTCTGTACCGTTTTTCTTTTCATAAACCTATAAAATCACGACTTGCGAGAGGACGCTTATATCTGCCCTTCAAGCCCTATAAAAGCACCACAGAATCTGCGACACTACGCAAATGAACCTCCGGTTTAGTTCGCACTTACAACCCCGCTCTCGCAGTCCACTTCAACATATGCACTGGTCTTTAAGACATCCAATGCATTTTTAGCTGCGATAAGAACCGGAATATCAAGGCTTAACCCTGCGATTGCTGCATGACAGTTTGCACCCTCTGCTTCTACGATCAGTGCGGAAGCCTGACGCATCTGCGCCATCATTTCATTTGTGGTGTCTGCTGCGACGATGATATCACCGTCTTTGAAGCTTTTTAAATCTTCATTGCTGTGGCACACACAAAGATTTCCGGAAATTTTCTTTCCGTTTAACCCTTTTCCTGTCACAAGAATATGTCCTGCAACCTGTACTTTGATGAGGTTCGTTGTACCGGATACCCCAAGTGGAACACCACCGGTCAGAACAACTAATTCCCCTTTGGAAACAAATCCTGCCATCTCTGCCACATCAACTGCCTTCTCAAACAACTGGCTTGCATCCTGTTCCTCTGTGATAAGAATCGGTTCTACACCCCACTCAAGGTTTAACTGACGGCATACCTTTTCTGTCAGGCACTCACCAATGATCGTGCAGTTTGGACGGTATTTGGAGATCATTCTCGCAGTACGTCCGGACTTCGTTACCGTCACGATTGCCGCTGCACTTAAATCACCAGCCATCGTACAGGTTGCATGTGAGATTGCGTTTGTCACATCCGGGTTACACATGGTCCTGCGCTGTCTGAATCTCTGTAAATAGTTGATATCATGCTCTGTGCGGGTTGCAATACGGACCATTGTTTTTACAGCTTCAATTGGATACATTCCTGCAGCAGTCTCTCCGGATAACATGATCGCACTCGTTCCGTCATAAATAGCATTTGCAACGTCTGTGGACTCTGCTCTTGTTGGTCTTGGATGTTTCATCATGGAATCTAACATCTGAGTTGCTGTAATAACGATTTTTCCAGCCTCACATACTTTTTTGATGATCATTTTCTGCATAACCGGAACATCTTCTAACGGGATTTCAACACCCATGTCACCACGCGCCACCATGATACCATCGGACACACGGATGATGTCATCGATATTGCGGACACCCTGCATGTTCTCGATCTTGGAAATGATCTTAATATCCTCGCCACCTTTTTCTGCAAGGATTTTGCGGATTTCCATAACATCCTCTGCGGTACGGACAAAGGAAGCTGCGATAAAATCATAATCATTTTCTACCGCAAAACAGATATCTCCGTAATCTTTTTCACTGATAAATGGCATCGTGAGGTCAACGTTCGGAACGTTCACACCTTTTTTATTGGAAATCACACCATCATTTAACACTTTACAGACAATATCTCTTGCGTTGACCTTGGTATTCACTGGTTTTGCAACCGGTTTGATCTCTACAACTTCCAGACCTACCAGACCATCATCGATCAGAATATGATCGCCCGGCTTTACATCATCTGCAAGATTTTTGTAAGTGATGGATACGCGCTCATCTGTTCCAGGAATATCATCGGTTGTCAGTGTAAAAGTCTGACCTGTCTTTAACTCTGTTTTTCCTTTTTCAAATTCTACGAGACGGATTTCCGGTCCCTTTGTATCAAGTAAAGCTGCAACATATTTTCCCAATTCTTTGCGCAGTTTGCGGAGCATTTTTAATCTTTCCATCTGCTCATCATGCGGTCCATGCGAAAAATTGAAACGTGCAACGTTCATTCCCTCTTCGATCAATGCTCTCATCACCGCTTCATTGTCGGTGGATGGTCCTAACGTACAGATAATTTTTGTTCTTCTTGTCATAAATTCTTCCTTTCTTTTTATGGTTTCATTTTTCAAGTGTTCCTGCTGATTTTTATTCATTCGAAATGCGTATGCCTCTCCTGATTTCTGTTATAGTTTTAACAATCTCCTTAAACCAGCACGAAGCCGGCGGACCAATCTCTGCAAAACTTAAAACTTATACACTTTTCACAATAATACAGTCTCTTCTCTCCGTTTTTATTCGTATTCTTGTGAAAAATGTATAATAAATTTTAAGTTTCTTCTTTGGTACGGCGACTCCATCTACGGAGAGATTATACGAAATAAACATAAAAAAAGCAAGCTTTCTTTTGTAAAAAAACCTGCTCTTTTTGTAAACATTATGTCAAAAACATTATTTTGTGATCATGGTACCCATACCGCCATGGATATTTGAACCGTCTTTGTTCAATTTTGTGATCAGAACAGATCTGATCGCAGAGTCACCGATAAAGTTAATGGCTGCCTCTATCTTAGGAAGCATATCGCCCTCACCAAACTGTCCCTGCTCCATGTATTTCTTTGCTTCTGCAACAGTCATGGTTGATAATGGTTTTTCATCCGGCTGTCCATAATTTAAGCATACATTATCAACACTTGTCAAAATAACAAGCATGTCTGCATCCAGCAGTTCTGCCAGTTTTCCTGCTGCAAGGTCTTTTTCAATAACAGCACTGGCACCCTTTAAGTTGTTGTCCTGCATTAATACCGGGATGCCGCCGCCTCCACAGGCAACTACGATCTGGTCAGCATCGGACAATGCTTTGATTGCATCGATCTCCACGATATCCATTGGCTTTGGCGCTGCAACGATTCGTCTGTACCCGCCTTCTGTTTTGACAACGTGATTTCCTTTTTTCTCCTCTGCCTCTGCTTCCTCTTCCGTCAGCACACGTCCAATGACTTTGCTTGGTTTGTAAAACGCCTCGTCATATGGATCAACCACAACCTGTGTAAGGATCGTAGAAACGGGTTTATAGATTCCCTTGTTCAATAATTCCGCACGGATCGCATTCTGTAAATCGTAACCGATATATCCCTGACTCATTGCAGAACATACAGACATTGGTGTTGCAGTATATTCCGGATATAATTTGCAAAATTCATTCATAGCAGTATGGATCATACCGATCTGTGGTCCGTTACTGTGTGTGATCACAACCTGATAATCTTCACGGATAAAATCTGCCACTGCCTTTGCTGTTCGTTTCGTTGCCTCTTTCTGTTCAGGAAGTGTTGTTCCCAATGCTTCATGTCCAAGAGCAATCACAATTTTCTTCTTTTTCATCTCTACCATCCTCCGATGCGCCTTTATATTCACAGAATAGCCGGAAAGTATCTCCGGCTGCTTTTGTCTTGTCTGACACTTATACTGCTATTCTACCATGAACGATTTTGCAGTGCAATGTCATTTTTACATTACAGGCCGCAGGCATTCTGCGAACTGTTATTTATCTTCTTCCTCAGTTTCCTCCTGTGGCAGAACAAAGGAATCAATAACCTCCCACAGTTCATCCCTTCCCTGCTTTGTCTCGGAAGAGAATGGAATGATCACCGTACCCGGCTTTACTTTCAGCCCTTCGCGGATTGCTTTTACATTCTTCTGGATCTGGCTTCGTTTGATCTTATCAAGCTTTGTGGCAATGATAATCGGTGTAAATCCCTGATAAACCATCCAGTCATACATCATTTTATCGTTTGCAGACGGATCATGACGGATATCGATCAGCAAAAAGACTGCCTGCAGTTTTTTTGAAGTATGGAGATAATTCTCGATCATTTTTCCCCATTTTTCCTTCTCGCTGGCAGAGGTCTTTGCATATCCATAACCGGGCAAATCGACCAGATACATGGCATCGTTGACATTGTAAAAATTGATGGTCTGCGTCTTTCCCGGCTGCGCCGACGTCCTTGCGAGCGACTTGCGGTTTAACAGCGCATTGATCATGGACGATTTTCCTACATTTGACTTTCCTGCAAATGCTACTTCATTAAATGGATTGTCCGGTATTTTACTTGTGATACCACAGACAGTCTCCAAATTTACACTTCTAATTACCATTATCTTTTCCTCTACTTATTGCAGTGTGCAGACTGCACACCACATCCTACCTATATTTAACCTATTTCTGTTTCTTTACAAACGCCACATCCAGCACGTCTTTCATCTGCTCCACGAGCACGATTTCCAGACCTTTTTTGATCTCCGGTGAAATCTCATCAATATCCTTCTCATTCTTCTTCGGTACACAGATGGTCTTAATCCCTGCATTTTTGGCTGCCAGTGTTTTTTCCTTCAGTCCACCGATCGGAAGCACACGGCCGCGAAGCGTGATCTCGCCTGTCATTGCGACATCAGCGCGAACCGGTGTCTTTGTGATCGCCGACAGCATGGCTGTCGCCATCGTGATCCCGGCAGATGGTCCATCCTTCGGCACTGCTCCCTCCGGGATGTGGATATGGATGTCATTCTCCTGAAAAAACTTTTTCGGAATGTGATACTCTTCACTGACAGAACGGATATAGCTGATTCCCGCCTGTGCAGATTCCTTCATCACATCTCCCAGCTGTCCGGTCAGCTGGAACTCACCTTTTCCCGGCATGATGTTGACTTCAATCTCTAAAGTATCTCCACCAACGCTTGTCCATGCAAGTCCACGGACGATTCCTACTTCATCCGTATCATTTTTCTTATCAAAACTGTATTTCTCTTTGCCGAGGAACTTTTCAAGATTCTGTTCTGTAACTTTAATCTTCTCTTTTTCTCCCTCGTAAAGCGGTCTTGCTGCTTTTCTGCAGATCTCACCAAGCTTACGTTCAAGATTACGCACACCGGCTTCCCTTGTGTAACCACTGATAATCTTTGCCATCGCTTTGTCTGTGATGGCGAGCTGTTCCGGTCTGATCCCATTGCGCTCCATCTGCTTTGTGAGCAGATGCTCTTTTGCAATATGAAGCTTCTCATTCTCTGTGTAGCTGGTCACCTCGATCAGTTCCATACGGTCTAACAGCGGTCTTGGGATATCCTGCACCGAGTTTGCTGTTGCAATAAACAGCACTTCTGAAAGATCGATCGGTATCTCGACATAATGATCCCGGAACTTCTTATTCTGCTCCGCATCAAGCACTTCCAGCAATGCAGACGCCGTATCCCCTTTGTAATCGCTGCTCATCTTATCGATCTCATCTAACAGCATGAGCGGATTTTTCACGCCTGCGCTGCGCAGTCCGTTCACGATACGTCCCGGCATTGCTCCGACATAAGTTCTTCGGTGGCCGCGGATTTCTGCCTCATCCCGGACACCGCCGAGACTGATCCGCACATATTTTTTATCTAACGCTTTTGCAACGGACCGGGCAATACTCGTTTTACCGGTTCCCGGTGGTCCGACCAGACAGATGATCGGGCTCTCGCCCTTGCTGGTGAGATTGCGGACAGCCAGAAATTCTAACATACGCTCTTTTACTTTTTCCAGACCGTAATGATCCGCATTTAAAATCTGCTCGGCATTCTTCAGATCCTTGTTATCTCTGGATGTCTTATTCCATGGAATTTCTAAGAGTGTTTCAATATACCCTCTCGCCACAGCGCTCTCAGAGGAGCTGGAGCTGATATTTTTAAAACGGTCGATCTCTTTTTTGATCTTCTCTTTTACTTCTTTGTCTGCCCTGATCTTACCCAGAGCATCCATAAAGTGATCTGCGTCTAATTCCGTATTATCTTCGCCAAGCTCCTCACGGATCACTTTCATCTGCTCTCTCAGCAGATATTCTTTCTGGTTTTTATCCACATGCGCCTTGACTTTCGCCTGAAAATCATTCTTGATGGCTATGATCTCAATCTCTTTTAATAAGAGTGCCATCAGAACCTCATAACGTTCGGTCATAGAAACCGCATCTAAGATTTTCTGTTTTTCCTCAAAATGTACCGGAAGGCTGTTGGCAAGCTGATTCATCAGTTTTTCCAGATCTGTGATCTCACTTAACTGGCGTTGCAGCTCTTTTCCCATTTTGGGATTGACAACCACATATTTTCCAAATGTCTCCTGAATGCTTCGAAGCATTGCTTCCTTCGCTTCTTCTGGCAGTCCGTCATCCACTTCCTCATCAAATCGAATGATCTCCGCAAGCAGATAGTCCGGATTTTCAAGAAAAGCGGACAATTCTGCCCGCTCTTTCCCTTCTACCAAAATGCGTACAATATTATTTTGTAACTTAATTACCTGCTTTACCTCAGCAATGATCCCGATCTTAAATAAGTCCTCGATATCAGGATTTTCCTGTTCCACATCTTTCTGTGCCACAAGAAAAATCTTCTGCTCATCCATCATCGCTTCTTCCACTGCCTTGATGGATTTTGCACGGCATACGTCAAAATGGGCTACCATTCCCGGCAGGATCACCATTCCACGAAGCGCAACTGCAGGCATTTTCATAATCATTGTATCCATTTTCTATAATTCCTTTATCTGTAACAGCTTTTCCTGCTGTTATCTTTTGTTTAAGAAGCCTGTTCTATCTTCTCAACAAGTGCTTTTTCTTCTTTCTCTTCAATTGCAAGATTCTTTTCTACATCTTCTTTGGTGATCTCACATCTTGTAATGCTCTCATCGGATGGAATATGATACATCAGATCTAATGTAACAGCCTCCATGATTGCACGAAGACCACGCGCTCCGGTCTTTCTCTCAAGCGCTTTGTCCACGATTGCTTCGAGTGCATCCTTGTCAAATTCCAGATTGACGCCGTCTAATTCAAACAGCTTTTTATACTGTTTTACAAGTGCATTCTTCGGCTCGCATAAGATACGGATCATCGCATCCTTATCTAACATATCCAGTGTTACGGTTACCGGCACACGACCGATAAATTCAGGGATGAGTCCGAATTTCACAAAATCCTGTGGAAGTACATGTTTTAATACTTCCCCTACATTGTACTCATCTTTGGCGTGTACTTCTGCATTAAATCCAATGGATTTCTGGTCGAGACGTGTCTCAATGATCTTCTCTAATCCATCAAAAGCACCACCACAGATAAATAAAATATTGGTAGTATCAATCGGGATCAGTTCCTGCTGCGGATGTTTTCTTCCACCCTGTGGCGGAACAGAAGCAACCGTTCCCTCTAAAATCTTAAGTAACGCCTGCTGTACACCCTCGCCGGAAACGTCTCTTGTGATGGAAACGTTCTCAGATTTTTTTGTAATCTTGTCAATCTCATCAATGTAAATGATACCGTGCTGTGCACGCTCAATATCATAATCAGCAGCCTGGATCAGTTTCAAAAGGATATTCTCGACATCTTCACCCACATAACCTGCCTCGGTAAGTGTGGTTGCATCTGCGATCGCAAACGGAACATTCAACACTCTCGCCAAAGTCTGTGCCAAAAGTGTTTTACCGGAACCAGTTGGTCCGAGCATAAGAATATTACTCTTCTGCAATTCTACATCTGAATCTGATCCTGCCATAATTCTCTTGTAATGATTATAAACTGCAACGGACAAAACTTTCTTCGCCTTATCCTGACCAATGACGTACTCATCTAAAAATGCCTTCATCTCCTCCGGCTTGATCAGATTGATCTGCTCCGCAGGTTCTTCCTGATTTCCGTCAAATTCATCATTCTCCAACTCTTCGTCTATAATCTCGGCGCAAACATCGACACACTCATCGCAGATATAGGCTCCGTTTGGTCCCGCAATCAATTTGCGAACCTGATCCTGAGTCTTACCGCAAAATGAGCAGCGCAGTCTCTCGTCATTTCTTCCTGCCATTTCTTATTCTCCAATGTCTATATTTATTAACGGCTTGTGATCACATTATCGATCAGTCCGTATTCCATTGCTTCCTGAGCGGACATGTAATGATCTCTCTCTGTGTCCGCTGCGATCACATCATATGGTTTTCCTGTGTTTGCAGCTAAAATTTCATTTAATTTTTTCTTTGTCTTTAAAATGTTCTCTGCTGCGATCTGAATCTCGGTTGCCTGACCTTTTGCTCCGCCGGATGGCTGGTGGATCATAATCTCTGCATTCGGAAGTGCAAGTCTCTTGCCCTTTGCTCCGCCTGCAAGTAAAAATGCTCCCATGCTGGCTGCCATACCGATACAGATGGTAGATACATCACATTTGATGTACTGCATCGTATCATAAATAGCAAGACCTGCTGTTACCATTCCACCTGGGGAATTGATATATAAATGAATGTCTTTTCCAGGATCCTCGGACTCTAAGAAAAGTAACTGTGCAACAACAAGGCTTGCTGTTGTCTCATTCACTTCTTCTCCAAGGAAAATAATTCTATCTTTTAATAATCTGGAGTAAATATCGTAATTACGCTCTCCTCTGCTTGTCTGTTCAATGACGTAAGGTACTAAACTCATATCTCTTACCTGCCCTTTCCTTTTCATAAATATGGTTGGAATCGCACTATGATTGAATCCACACTTTTTTCACTATTGCAATATATCGGTCATACACTGCACTGATAAATATTATCCCACAAATGCAGAGACGTTGGAATAGGAAAAAAACATGTTTTATGAAAAATTAATATCTTGTTCGAATTTTCAAAAAATATTGAACTTTTTTCTCATCAGATGCAATCTGTCATAAATCTCAAACAGACCGGCTCATAAGAGCCAGTCTGTCGTATTTGCTGTACATTGTTCAGAAATTATTCTTCTGTAGCTTCCTCAGCTTCTTTTTCTTTCTTTGTCTTAGCTTTTGCTCTTTCTTTTACATTCTCCATAATTAAGTCAACTGCTTTTGTCACAGATAAATCTCTCTTAATGGATTCTTTCTCATCTTCTCCTAAGTACTCTTTTAACTTGTCAGCTTCCATTCCGTACTGAGCTGCCATTTTCTCAATTTCTGCATTGATCTCATCTTCAGAAACTTCGATATTCTCATCTTTTGCGATCTGTTCTAATACAAGGCTGCTCTTGATACGTGTCTCAGCTTCCGGACGAACCTGCTCTTTTAATCCGTCGATCGTCATACCGGAGAACTGCATGTACTGCTCCATGGAAAGACCACTCTGTGCGATTCTCTGTGCGAACTCATTAACCATGTTCTCACACTGTGTATCGATCATAGCTTTCGGGATCTCCATTGTGGATTTGTCGATGATCTTCTTGATTGCTTCATCTTCTTTTGTACGTTTTGCTTCGTTCTCTTTCTCAACTTCAAGATGTTTTCTTAAGTCTTCTTTGTACTCAGCTAATGTATCAAACTCAGATACTTCAGAAGCAAATTCATCATTTAATTCTGGAAGTTCTTTTGTTTTGATCTCGTTGATCTTAACTTTGAATACGGCTGGTTTTCCAGCTAAATCAGCTGCCTGATATTTCTCTGGGAAAGTAACGTTAACTTCTACTTCATCCCCTGCATTGTGTCCTACTAACTGATCTTCGAATGTATCGATGAAAGAGTGGGAACCGATCTCTAATGGATGATTCTCTCCTTTACCTCCTTCAAATGCAACACCGTCAACAAATCCTTCGAAATCGATGACTGCTGTATCACCGTTTGCTACTGGTCTGTCTGTTACAGTTACAGTTCTGGAGTTCTTCTGCTGCTCTTTCTCAAGTGCTGCTTCTACTTCTTCGTCTGTTACAGTTGTGTCAATCTTAGTTACCTGAACACCTTTGTATTTTCCAAGTGTTACTTCTGGTCTTACTGCTACTTCTGCTGTGAAGATGAAAGGTTTTCCGGATTCGATCTGAACAATGTCGATTGTTGGTCTGGAAACGATGTCCTCTTTGCTCTCTTCCATAGCTGCTGCATAATTATCCTGAATTAAGATGTTTGCTGCTTCTTCATAAAATACAGCTGCACCGTACATTTTCTCGATCATAGCTCTTGGAACTTTACCTTTACGGAAACCAGGGATGCTGATTTTGTTCTTCTCTTTCATGTAAGCAGCCTGTAAAGCTTTTTCTACTTCCTCTGCTGGTACTTCAACAGTAAGTTTTGCCATGTTTTTTTCTAATTTTTCAACCTGTACACTCATTATAATGATTTTCCTCCTTATATATATAAAATATCCATGTACATTTCACGCTTAATGCGCTAATCGAGCCACGTCCAAAGTCGCATAAACCCGCGGTTTTTCTGGCTCTGCCTAAAAATGGGCGTACTACGACTATCGCAGTCATTCTAGAATTATAGCACACACTCTTGCAAAATACCAGTGTTTTTTATGGTTTTACGAGGTTTTCTGCGATTTCTGTGTTTTTGCCATGTAATTTATCATATATGACATTACAAACCACTGTATAAAGAGAGGCAGTCACATTGATTCCAGACCGAAGCAGCAGTGCCATCGGCAGTCCGAATAATGAAGCTGCAATTGCAAGCGCTCCAAACGTGTTAAAAACCGTCTGCCATTTATATCCGGCAGAATAACCCACGCCGATCCCACCAATAATTCCGATCATACTTCTTCCTGACTCCGGCAGTATCAGATAAAGGACGAGAAACAGCGCACATCCGGCAATATTAAACATGCCCCTGTCTACCGCCCTCATTTTTCCATCCTCGGTAAACGGAAGGCAGACTGACATACATGCAATCCCAGCCCACATTGCTCTCGGAAGTCCAAGTAAAGAAACAATCAGCATTGCACTTGAGACGATCAGTGTCAGTTTCAGATACCATTGGTTTCTCGCAGACCGAACATCAAATTCCCGGAATAAATCCTTAAATGTTCTGCGATAAGGTCTGTTTTTCTGATTTTTATAAAAAACCGCCATGCACACAAGCATTCCCGCCGTAAGTCCAATCACCCGCATCCCAAAGGCTCTGCCACTCACATCATATCCATATAAGAGCAGATACCCGAGCACAAACGTGGAATGTAATGACATTGTGACACCCAAAAATCATAAGAAGCAGGATACAGACACAATTTATAAAAAATGCTCCCACCGGAGATACCATATTTGCCAGTCGCGGGCCAGCCATCATGATCGTAAATATTCCCACAATGGACAACAATCCATGACTCGTCCGTATGCCAAAATCTGCCTGTCTCAGCACAAGCAGCGCCAACAGGACCGTTACTCCTACAACGCTGTTTTCCTGCCCTGTCAGTTTTGTATACAATGTGACAACCGCCACACAAAAAGCCATAACAAGATATACTTTAAAATTATAGATAAGAATATGACGCCATTTTTCTTTTTTGTCTGTCGTATTTTTGATCAACTGTTTTGAACCGGCAGAACTAAGTTGTAACTCCTGATAAAATGTCATTTTGTAGTCTCCTTCTCTTCTCTTTTGAATCAGCAAAGCGAAGAGTACTATACTTCAAAAGCGGACGGCTGGCAAGTAGTATTTTTATTTTTATGACTGTCTAACGGACACTTGGCTATTAAAATGCATAGCAGAAGAACTTGTAAATCAGACCATTCACATATAGAAAATATTTTTGTACCACAACGAAAATGCCTGATAAAAGTTCTCTATCAGGCATTTTCGTATATTCATAATTTTTGTATCACAAAATATTGTATATCATTTTTTAACTTCTTTTAAACGATTGTATTGTTTGACCTTTATAACTAATCAGTCCACTATCGCCTTCGGCAATAATAACCTTGTCAGCTTGAAGATTCCGAAGTTTTATTCGTTCTCCATTTTCACACTCAACTATGTACCATTCGATATTTCCTTGTCGCATCGTGGTCTGTAATATTTTTACTTTTTTTGTTATAAGTTCCTTATTATCATCTAATTTGTGTACATACTGATTAAACGCTAACGCTATAAGCATTATGCTAATTAGTACTCCAAATAAAATGGGTAATATTTGTACCATATCCATGCTATTAATCTCAATATTCATACTCTCTACTCCTTAATCTTAATAATTGCAAATAAATTTCCATATGTTACTTTTTCTTATGTGCTATGAATGTCACTACACATGCTATCCCTGTTACACCAGCAAGAAGAAAAAATAACGTCCCATTAGTGTTTAATATTTCATACTTTTCTGCATTACCACCAATCGTTCCTGATGTTGCTACATTATATTTGCCATTTATCATCGCACCTGTATACATTGTAACACCCTGCTGGTTTTTTGCCGCACTTTTAAAAATGCCCCCTAATATAATTAGGCAAACCGTACAAACTAAAAGTATTCTTGTAATCCACTTATTACTCATAAATTTCTCCTTTCTCATTTTTGACATTTAGTAAGTGTCATTTTTTATATATTTTAGCATAAGCTTAAAGTATTGACAATCACTAAATGTCATTTCGTTATGATTTATATTATCTAAATGGAGGTAATCCCATGTATAAAAATAAAACTTCTAATGGAAAAAATAATTTATGCGGAGAAAAAATATATCTTCTAAGAAAGCAATTACGCCCCAGAGTCTCTCAAAGAGCATTTGCAGAAAAATTGCAATTAAATGGAATTGATTTA
>ENA-OURS01000773-OURS01000773.1-human-gut-metagenome-genome-assembly--contig:-NODE-773-length-33709-cov-20.904736_pt1 | contig 33709 bp, 24 predicted proteins | sample MGYA00242109_ERZ509010 | MGnify/ENA primary metagenome ERZ509010 (study PRJEB26280, sample SAMEA2338774) | human gut metagenome | biome: human gut; feature: human-associated habitat; material: faeces... | reverse complement strand
ACACTCCATGATTTCATCAAGCACGGTGTAACATATGTTTGACAAACCAACAGTTACGCCAAAAGGCGAATTAAAGAGACGCTGATTAAACGCGCAGGGCTTCTGCTCTATGTATATTTTCAAACGCAAAAAGCCAGCACCGTGATCGGTACCGGCTTTTGGTGTGAACTATCACTTTCCTTTGAAATCAGAATACGCGATTAGAATTTAATTTCCGCAGACACTACGAAAGTTCTCGGATCTGCAGCAAGAATCTGGTTTCCCTGATCCGCACTATACCAACCTTTCTTATTGGTCACATTGTAGCACATTGCCGACCAAGTCACCGGAGTATGACCCATGACAGACTCATACTTAACACCAAGATCGAAGCGGTAATACTGCGGCACCGTGTAGGTTCCGTAACCAATATGGCTCTTGCCGATGTAGCTGGCTCTTCCCAGTACCGTCAAATCATCCGTTGCGTGATAAGCCAATGCCAGATTACCATTCCATTTCGGAATACCATTCGCTGTCATGCCGTTTAATTTGGGATTGCTGTTTCTTGTCCAGATATAACGGTTGAACCCAATGGTTGCAATAAAATCCAGTTTATCTCCAATCGTGCCAGCAGTTGTCCATTCGATTCCCTTATACTTTGTTTCCCCGTCATACTTGTAATAGTTATCCGATGTTGTCACAGTTCCAGGTTCTTTGGTTTCATACATAGCCAGCGTATGCATGAGTTTACCCTTTTTCAGTTTGATACCGAACTCGTTACTCTTTGTCTTAGCCGGATCCAACAAATCGCCCTCATTCTTATATCCCTTACCTGTAGGAACTACGGTTCCACCAAGGAATGTCTCTGTGTGATTGGCATAAACAGACAGCGATGGCGTAAAGCGATACACGATGCCATATGTCGGGCAGTTGCCATCGTAGTCTTTTTCATCTTTGATCGTTCCATTGGCGTTATAGCTGCGGCTCTGGTAGCTGTGATGATGCAACCCGGCATTTACAATCAATTTATCATCCATGAACTTCATGGTATCCATCAGTGTATAGCCCTTAGTCGTAAACTTGCTGCCAAGACGCGTGCTGACTTTTGTCAAATCCGGTGCTGCCCAGTCATTGTCCTGATACAGATTGCCGATGTAAGTCCCCAATTTACGAGAGGATGCTGTTCTGTTGACCGCGCTGTTCCGATCCACGGCAAAGAGGAATTCATTTTTCATGAAGCCGAAATCATATTCTGAGCGAAGGCCTGTCCCAATATATCTGGCTGTGCTACCAGATGCACTAATGTTTAAGACTCTTTTGAATGTACCACCAAAACTGCCATCCGGATTGAACTGCAAAATCCCGGTCATAGATGAGCCAGAAATATTGACCGGCGTATCGTTCCTCATAATTCCTGCATTCAGGAATGCTGTCCAATGGTCATTGAGCTTCTGGTCGTGGTTCAATGTCATCAGCCAAGTCTTGCTCTCTGTATATGCCCAACTTGGATTCAAATTGTGCTTTCCATCTGGAGCCGCAGGCAAAAACGGCATCTTGCTCAAAGGCTTCGTTTCACTGGAAGAAACCGTCTGAAATATGCTGTTCCCGCCTTTATGCAGACTTCTGGCATACCCCATAAGTAAATTGGTCGAGCTATCAACACTTTGATGATCCAAATTAACGAAGATATTTCTATTCTTGAGTTTTTCTCCATGGGTAGCCAGATTCCCATCCCCAGTCAATGCATTGATGCGGATCCCCCATGCACCATCTTTTCCAAAGCGACGGCTCATATCGACGGACTCCTGCAGATTTCCTGTACTGGTATACTTCACATTGGCGGTTGTTAACGGTTCTTTCTCCGCTACTTTGGAACGATAGTTTACTGTACCGCCAATGACATTTTGCGTGGTACTTCCGGAATAAACTAAAGATGGACCTCCCAGCACATCAATATTTCCAATAAAGTTCGTTCCCATCGTGAAATTACTGTACATACCGGGGATATTATTGACACTCATCTGGGATGCTGTGGTATACTTGCCTCTCACGGACACCACATTGGGACTGGTGGTGCGACGAATGGATGGATTTAAAGAAAGAATATCCATCACTTCATTATTTCCGGAAATGGCAAAATCTTTAATAGACTGATCGGTGATGGTCATCGTAGCCGCAGGAAGCTCCATCATATCTTTATTACGAAGCATCCCCAAAGATGTATTCTGCGACAAATAGCCGCCGGCATAGGCCTTGTCTTTATCCGCATTGACGATCACTTCCTCCAGTACGGAAGTGTCAGCGGCCTGTACCCCCCCCAATTATTGTCAACCACACGGCTGTTGAAAGTAACATTTTCATAGACTTTTTCATAATGATTCTCCTCTTCTAATAAAAATAAAGCCCATTAGAAATTTCCCTGATGGTTTGGGCTGTATAAACATGACTTGCGCAAACATTTCTATAGGGAAGCAGGAATACACGGCTATTTTTCACCGCAGGAATATCGCTGAATTCAGGAACCTGAATCTGCGCTAACGCATTAGCTCCTTCCTGCTCATTCCCATGATAGACAATAAACAAGGTATCCGCTCCACACATGCGAAGCTCCTCCCGACTGATAAATGGTGTATCGAACTGGATATTCGTACTGCCAAGCTTTCGAATAATATCACCCGACAGCAGTTTATCGCCGAATACTTCGATCTTATCTCTCATGAATTCGATAGTAATGACCCGTCTGGCCGGAGCCTCTCTGGCTTTTGCGATTCCTTCATCTAAGGCGCTTTGGATATTCCTTACTATACCATTCGCCTCTTCTTCTTTTTGAAAAAGCTGTCCCATATTCTGAATGAACCTCATCTCTGTTTCTACAGTTGATGGCGGGAAAGGATCTACCGCAGGAACCGGTCCGGAATTTTCTTCGATATAAACGGGAATGTTTCTTTCTCGCCAGAACGCAGTATCACCTAGCGCTCCTTTGCGGAATGACATCCGCCAGCCAAGGATAAAATCAGGATGCATCATCAAGGCCGTCTCCCGATCCATCTCCGATGTGTAAAACACAGCCTTTGGCATTTTCTTTTGCAGCTCAGGGATCTGCTCCACCTTGTCCCTGGTAATATACGCAGCGCAAATATAATTTTCTGCGTGCAATGCCAGCAATGCATCCAATATCTCTGGTCTGGCCACGATCACTCGCTCAGGAACTCCCTGCACTTGTATCTGCGTCGGTTTCCCATCAAAGTCAAAATTATTCAAGGATGTAGTACCGACCATTTGGGGCGGTACTGACGGCGACTGGATAAAGCCGCATCCGGCGAACCAGAGCAGTCCGATGAGAAGCAAGACTGCCCGTATCAGTTTATCAATCATGAACCCTCTGCTATGAAACAGCTCTTTCGAGCAAGCCATCTATGTTATCTTTCTTAATTATCTCATTACCTCCATCACATCTTAATATAACAGTAGTATACTCACTATAGCAGGTATATAGTCAAGCCGATTTTAGCGGAATATTATTTCATAAATCCGATTTCATTGCCGCTAAATTAATTTTTTCTGCCAAATCTGCATTTCCCTTTCAAATAAACATGTCACTGCCCCGTAAGCAACCAAAGGACAAAGTTTAGTCTATAGCGGCTATACGCCCAGAGCATTCTAAAATAGTTCGATATGAATGACTCATAAATACTCATCTATTGCCCCCCCACGAGACAAAGAGCCATCTCAAATGCATCATACATTTAACATGGCTCTTTGCTATATAGCAACACAATATCATTTTCTCCAATGCTGCGGGATATAGACGATATTCATCCTTTCATCCTCCCCATAGTGGATCTCACAGTCCACATCATAGAGCTTCTTGATGAAATCCGGTGTCAGAAGCGCCTTCGGCGTCCCCGCGCCGACCACCTTCCCGCCTTGTATTGCGATCAGTCTATCACAATACATCGCTGCGATATTCAGGTCATGCACAGCCGCAACCACGGTATGACCGAGGCTCTTCACGATATCCATGATCTGGAGCTGGTACTTGATATCGAGATGATTCGTCGGTTCATCCAGCGCGAGACGCTCGGAGCCCTGCGTCAGTGCATGCGCCAGTTGGCAAGGAATACACAGAATCAATAAAATGTAAAGTGACCTATTGGATTGGACCGATTCATAGATTTTATGGGCTTTTATAGGCAGTTTCCAGCTGGGAAAGTTGAGTCAGGAAACGTCTGAGAATCCGTTTCCTCAAACTCCTTCTTGATGGGAGCAGAAATCGCGATATGCATAGGAATGACCTTCTTTCTTCATACGATAAGTTTGAAGGCTGTATACTGTTAATGAAACGCTGATTAAAAACATCTCTGCTTTTTCATAAAATCAATTATATTGATATGCTGGATTCCATTTCTTTGCTGGAGGAATGCGTCTGACGTGGCGACATACTTTGGATAATTGTCCCTAATCATCTCCAGCGGACGATACTCTCTATCTTCCGTTTTCCGGCTGCTGAGGATAGTGAGCGCAACTTGCACATAAGCATACTGCATATCACCGCCTCGCAGGATGAAATCACATTCCAGCGCCCCGATGCGCCCAATGCTGACCGCATAGCCCATACTTCTTGCATAAATGAACACGATATTTTCCAGTGCAGGGCCATAGTTGATCCGATTGTCAGTGTTTAGCGCGAAGTAGAAGCTCAAATCTGCCAGATAATATTTCTTCTCTCCGCTCAAAGCACGTTTGGATTTCATGTCAAATCGATCACAACAGTAAAGAATTTTGGCGTCTTCCAAAATCTGAATGTACCTCGCGATGGTCTGGCGGCTGATCTCCAACCCGTTCTTGCGAAGCGAATCATGCAGACTGCTGATGCTTGTCGTCGCCCCGAAGTTGTTGATGATGAAATTTCTCACCGTCTCAAAAGACTGGCGATCGCGGATCTTGACCCGTCTACGAATGTCTTTCTCAAAGATTTCCTGTATGATCCCTTGGACATAGGTTCTCTTGTCAGCAAGTTCAGCGAATCCGATAGCCCGAGGAAAACCTCCCTCCAAAATATACTGGGAGAGTTCCTGCAGGCGGTCTGGATCAATCGCCTTGTGATAAAACTGCTTCATCTCTTCATACTCGTCGAAGCTCAGGGGATAAAGCTCGAACGCAATGTATCGGCCGGTCAGCTTGGTGACAAGCTCACCGCTCAAAAGATAGGAATTCGATCCCGTAATGAAAATGGAAAAATCGCCGTCTTCACGAAAACTGTTAATGACTCGCTCGAACTGGCTGACATTTTGTATTTCATCAATGAACAGATACTTGCGCCCGGGGAGCGATGCATAAGAAGCGATAAGCTGATCCAACACTTCAGCGGTCTGTACATGGCGATAGCTCCGGCTGTCTAGATTCAGATAGATGAGGTGATCCTCAGGGACCCCGTTAGCGGAAAGTTCACCCATGATGGTCTGCATCAGGCAGGATTTGCCGCAGCGTCTGACCCCGGTGATGACTTTGATCATATCATCCGCATCATAAAATCCACGAATCTTGGATAAATATTTCTCTCGTTTGAACAGTTCCATAGTAGAAAGCCTCCTTTCTTTATTATATCTGCCTACGAGAAAAAAGCCAGTTAACGTTGCAGTTTTTATGAAAATCTCAATATCTGCAACGTTAACTGGCTTCTCCTAATGAAAACCCAAGAATAAGTGCGAACTTCCGCGCCGTTTAAAAGTCTATACGATTCCCCAGTCTTTCTCGAATGATTGCATGCCTTTTATCCACGCTGCAGGCTATAGCTAAAGGGCGTCATTATATATAGGGAAATACTGACTCTGTGATTGCATCAGCGTTTCCTTAGAAGATGCCAGAATAACCGAGCATTGGGCACAGGCTTGACTCCTACTGAATGCTGTACGGCACGTGCGCGTGTTCTTGCAACCAGCGCGCCACAGCAAGGCCTCTGGGATGCACGACCAGATTCATTTCTGCTTCCGACAGCCGGGCTAGCTCTTCGTACTTCATTGGCTGGCAGCCGGGAATGAACAACACTTTATTCCCTCTTTCATCGGACGCAGGGTCCAGAATGCACTGACCGATCACATTGATTTTCCCCGCCTGCTTCTTCTCTGAAAAGTGAGGCACTTTACGCAGCAGAGAAATCATAGCATCCGACCACCCCCGATCGGCATCACCGTTAAACCCGCTGGCGTCAGATACGCACACGGGAATGTCCATCACAGACTGGCAGATCCCCGCGATATCATCCCCCATCAACGCCGGTCCACAGTTCACGGCTACCCCCATGACAGCATAGTCCGCCTCCTGCCGTATATCCTGTGCCACTTGCAGCAGTTTCTTCTTTGCTCCAAAGACCAGGTCATTTTCCTCGATCAGCGTGCTGTACATCCGCCTCGCCCAAAGAGGCTCACACTCTGCGATCCTCCGAGAGGTCAAAGCCGAGCACCACATGGGCGAATCCAGAACCAACCCCAGATCGGAAATACTGAGCAGGGCCGCAGCCGCTCCCGCCATGGCCGTTTCTTCTTTACACACCCGCCATCGATCCAGCTTACTCATCACAGCCTCCATAGGTTTTTACGATCTGCGTGATAAAGGAAATCCATCCCGCATATCCCAGACATGACGGAATCAGGATCTCATGACTTTGCCGCAGATCAAAAGAAACGGTAGACAGCCGTACATCCGCTGATACCTCCTGCCTGCTCCATTTCAATGCCCCGCACTCTGTTTCCACGACAGAGCGTATCGACGCTTCATCCTCCCGCGGGATCATCGCCGCCAAGACGATGGTGATATCTTCGATCCCCATCGCCCGAAGAAATGCCACCGGCTGCCTCAGCCCCTCTGCCTGCCGGGTAATTCCCAGCTGCATCCGGCAGCTTTTCCCACGAACAGCACGTTTCCCCTTCTGCAGCAATTTCACCAGACGGCTTTCCTGCTTCCGGCAATACATTTCCATGACCTCTTCTTTCTCTCGCAAAGAAGCCATCTCCATAAAAGCACGTCGGCTTTCTGCAGGCGTGCGGACATGAGTCCAATTCACCATGGGTACATCCAGTCTATGTGCCATATACAGAGCATTCTCTGTCGATGCCTGTTCCTGAAAAGCCCCCCTGGTGAACGATACGACCTGTGACGCACGCCCCATATCTATATAATCGTTCCTGCTGACACCCACGGGCGGACACAGAATGCGTGTGAACCCCAAAAGGCGCAACACCTCCATGAGCTCATGATATTCTTCCGGTGAACTATAAGCCGGTGACAAGCCGGACACCAGGCAGATCTCCCGGTCTTTTTCTGCCTTCACCTTCGGAAGAGTCCATGTATCAAACAGCAGCCGCGCCATGGAAGTAACAGTATCCACTAGGCCCGGCACCATAAAGCCGTGCCCAGGCAGCAGAACGACGGTCGTGCCGGTTTCCGCTTCTACCTCCTGACACAGCGCCTCGGTATCATCCCCAATGACACCCGGCACACATCCGCAAACGACTAAAATCACTTCGGGATGGATCGCATCACAGATATCTTCCAGACAACGTCTGAGCTTTTCATTGCCGCCAAATACAGCATCCTGATCGGTCAAGCCCGTACAGAAAAGAAAGCCATCCATTTTTCTGTTCCCAGTGATTTCTCTGTATTTTTCTCCCAACGACCGGAACGCATCCCACACCACCTTGGAGCAGGATCTGACATTATGGATAACCACCGCACATCTTGGATTTTGTACTGCCCCCAAGGCAGCCTGCATGAGATTACAGTGAATGATCTTTCTCTGCTTTCCCGGCGTGAAAATCATGACGCGCTCCCCTTTCCTTCATAGACTGCCTGATACACGGTCTCGATCCCTTCCGTCACATGATGTGAGAGACAATTCACATTCCGCTGCGGCAGGATGACGACCTGCTTGTCCCGTATCGCTCTCATAGAGGAATAGGCCGGATTCTCATACATCTCCTGCAGCTGCTGCTCGCTGTCTTTAAAAGCGCCCCCTTGTGACCAGTTCCCCATGATAAGCATATCCGGATCTGATTTTACGAATTCCTCCTTGCTTAAAATCATGGATGTCCCATTCCCAGAAAGCGCCGGCGGACGCACATCATTATAGACGTCTATCGTCCCTGCGCGGGTCAACACATCATGAAATATATTTCCTTCCCCGCCGATAGGGCCAAAGCGAAGCACCAGCATCACCCGCTTCTTCTGATTTTCCGGAATGACCGCCACCTTCTTCTCTATGTCCCGCAAGCGGCTTTCCATCTCTGCGATCAGCGTCTCTGCCCTGTCATTCTCTCCCACAGCTCTCCCCAGCGATCGGATCTCATCCGGTATATCCTTGATCAACTTAGCATCCTTGTAAACAAAGACCGGAAGCCCCGCACTTTCCAATGACTGCACCATCTTGATCTGACTCTCACCCACCACCACCAGATCCGGGCACAGCGATATCATGTGCTCAGGACTGTTATCGACCTCTGTCGTGACATCCTTTGCACTCTCGACTGCCATAGATAGACCCGGGTCGTGGATCCATTTGTCCATGGCCACGATACGGTCATGCGATACCAGATCGAGTAAGATCTCATCTGCAAAGATATACGTGGAAATGATACGTTTCGGTTTCTCCTTTATGTGCAGCGTCTTCCCACGGGCATCTGTCACCGTGTACCCGTCCCCTGACTGCGGCGCATCACTCATGCACCCGCCTAGCGCGATCGCACAGATCGCTGCCAGAAGGAGGCTTAGCAATTTTTTCAGCATGATTTCTCCTTTATAGAAAGAAAAGGGAATTTCAGTTGATTGAAATTCCCCGCTTTCACCTTACCTATTAAAATTTGTGTTCAAACGTCATGAGCCAGTTTCGCTCCGGAAGCAACGAACCAGTGTTGGAAGTTGCCCCTGTTGAACGTATATCATCCCGCCCCAGCAAGTTGTACACATAGAAATGAACTGTATCATTAGCAGAAAGTTTTCTGCTGGCCGACAAATCCAGATTCAGCATACGATCCACATCGTTGCTGCGTTTGCCATAGTAATTGAATATCAAATTGGCCTGTGTGACATCATCTTTATAACCCAGTCCCCAGTTAGCTCCTAGCTTATATTCTGTTCTTTCCCATAAGCCTTTCTTTTTCTGCTTCGGATTGGCATAGGACATCCCTACATTATACATAAAATGCGAGGACGGGTTGCTTTCATAGGACACCTCTACCCCTGTATTTTTGTACGCATCAACATTATAGTATTGTGTCAATCCTCCTACCCGTCGACTTGAAATTCTATCATCAATTTTCATATGGAAAAGATCGACTTTAAAATAATCTCCCTGACTAAAAAGTTTTTTCCAACCCATCTCATAGTTCCAGCCGCTCTCCGCTTTTAAATCCGGATTCATAAGTTGTGTTGGAGAACCCCACTGTTCGTATACATTAGGTGCACGCATAGAACGGTTAATATTGACATAATAGGAATCCCGTTCTGCCGGAGTCCACAAGATCTGAAACTGCGGACAAAGCTTGCTTCCAGATTTCTCTACATAAGCCTCTCTAGCTCCCACCAAAACATTCAGATGCTCATTAATCTTATTATCTGTCATCACAAAGACAGCCGCGCTGTTACGCTTCCCCGCCTCTACATTGGTATTGTTTTTGGTGCTTTCTCTCTCATATTCTACACCTGCCGTCAGCTTCGTATCTTCCATATCCCAGCGATTCTGCAGGTTAAATCCATAGTTGTTACCTTTCTGATGCGTGCTTGTATTATATTTCCAATCACGATTGAGATAATAAACAGCCCCCAAGACATTATCTTTAGCATAATGCATCTGTGCAAAATTGTATTTGATTACACTATGGAAACCCGGGCTGATAGCTCCTGTTGAGGCTAAAAACTTACTGCAATCCGTCGTCCTTTCCGTGTACATATACTGGAAAGTCCAATCTTCATTCAGTGCATACTGCACATTCAGACTGTCCTTTTTCTGTTTATCTCCAATATATCCGCCAAATCCCTCGCGGGTATTCATGGTGTAAACTTTACCAAAATCCCGCTGCTGGCTATGATTATAGCTGATAGCTAATTTATTCAGTCCTAAATCCACAGATCCCGTTAATTTATGCTGATCTCCACCACCGACAACGACTTTAGATGTGCTACTTTCTTTTTTTGTAATGATATTAATAACACCAGCCATTGCACTAGAGCCATACTGCACCGTAGAACCACCTTTGACAACTTCGATACGCTCAATAGTGTCTGTAGAAATAGCGTCCAGGTCATAATTAGCATCCTGCCCAAGCGGAATACCATTAACAAGAATTGCCGTATAATTTCGTCCTAATCCTCTGAATCCGACATATTGATTTCCTGTAGGCGATGCTGTAAATGAAAATCCCGGAATATTCTTCACTACATCCATGACCGTCTGGGCACCCAGTTGTTTAATCTTTTCCTGCGTGAATACTTCCGTAGCTGCCGGAATCTTTAAATCCGGTGTGCTATATCTATTCGCGGTAACAAGAACTGGAGTCAATTCATATACATTCTGCGCCATACTCTGCATCCCCGAGATCGCTGCCAAAACCATCGCACCGATGATGATTTTCCCTTTCAATTTCATTGCTTTCCTCCTCAACAAACTGAATGATATAATATAAAAAACACTCACCTTTTGCTTTCTATCATTCATATGAAATTTATCTTTCCTTAATCTATCAAGTACAACGACTTTATTGTCAAGGGGAAAATATGGAAAATAAAGAATTTTACTTTACCACAGGCGAATTGGCCCGGCTCACCGGTCTATCCAAGCAGCTTCTGATCTTCTATGACAAAAAGAACTTCTTCACCGCTACCGCGACAGGAAGCAACGGCTATCGGTATTATCTGCTCTCCAAGTATTTCCAGCTAAAGATACTCATCACTCTGAGAAAAATGGACATCCCGCTGGAAGAAATCTATCAATACTTGCAGCATGGAAACGACGAATTTCTTCTTAGTATCTATAAGCGGAAGCTATCCGAGTACCAGGAGCAAATGAAGCAACTGCAAAAGAAAAGCCAGATCCTTGAAAAACGCATCCATTCTATGGAACGCCAGCCCCATCTCATTTTGAACCGGATATTTATCACCGAGCTGGAGAAAGAACGTCGATATTATCGCTGGGATATAGACATGTCTGCACCAGTAAAGGATCGCGTCTCACATATGGCTGCGGCTCTCCGTCCCTATCTGCAAGATGAGAACTGCTTTCGAGACAGCATTCTCGGCTTCATTTTACCATCGTCGTCCCTGCACGAGAAACAGCCCGTCATAACCTACTCCTTCTTGACACATTACATCCCGCACATACCTGGTATAAAAGAGCAAGCCGTATACACCATGAAGCCGGGCATCTATCTCAAAGTCCATGGATATGGTCATTATGGTGTCATTGATACAGAAACGAAACGTACTCTGCTTGATTTTATCGAACGGAATCATATGAAAGCCGATGATCACTTCATGGTATTTCCCTTGAGTCAGTATTGGATGACAGGGCAAAGTCGATGGATCATGACCACCATGATTCGAATTGACTCTTAAAAGTAAAGCTGCTTTACACCAGAATAGCATCACAAATCAAAAAAGCAGGCACGTCACTGACGTCCTGCTTTTTTGATTGCAGCTTGAATCATCATCGCACGCATTCTTTACTTCTTCCAATGCTGCGGGATATAGACGATATTCATCCTTTCATCCTCCCCATAGTGGATCTCACAGTCCACATCATAGAGCTTCTTGATGAAATCCGGTGTCAGAAGCGCCTTCGGCGTCCCCGCGCCGACCACCTTCCCGCCTTGTATTGCGATCAGTCTATCACAATACATCGCTGCGATATTCAGGTCATGCACAGCCGCAACCACGGTATGACCGAGGCTCTTCACGATATCCATGATCTGGAGCTGGTACTTGATATCGAGATGATTCGTCGGTTCATCCAGTACGAGGCACTCTGATCCCTGCGTCAGCGCACGCGCCAGGATGACGCGCTGCTGCTCGCCGCCGGAGAGCGTCGAGAAATTTCTTTCTTCGAAGCCATGGAGCCCCACGATATCCAGCGCCTCATGCGCCAATCGGTAGTCCTCTTCGTTATCCCGCTCCATCATCTTCTTATGCGGCGAACGCCCCATGAGGACGACATCGAGCACGGAGAAATCAAAATTGTAGTAATTGTGCTGCGCCACGACCGCAAGCATCAGCGCCGACTGCCGATACGACAGCTCATCCAGCGCTTTTCCGTCAAAGAGGATCTTCCCCTCGGTCGGTTTCTGCACACGATAGACGCACTTCAGAAAAGTACTTTTCCCGCTGCCATTGGGTCCGATGATTCCCAGAAATTCTTTCGGCGAAAGGTGCAGGTCGATGCCCTTTAGGATCTCCTTTTTGCCGATGAAATATTTAACCGCCTCTGCCAGTATTTCCATCAGTCATTCCCTCCAAAGCCATACGTTTTCTTGATCATCAGATAGATAAAGCTCGGCGCGCCGATCATAGAAATCAGAATGCCGATAGGAAGCTCGGTATGCGGGATGATGATGCGGCACAAGCCATCGCAGATGACGAGGAAAATCGCCCCCGTCAGCGCCGATACGGGGATCAGCCGCTTATGATCCGGCCCCGTGAACATACGAATGACATGAGGGATGATGAGTCCCACAAAGCCGATCATGCCCGCCGCGTATACCGCAAAGCCGACAATGAGTGAGGAGATCAAAAGATACCACTGGCGATAGACATGAAGGTCTGTCCCCATGGTAATGGCCGATTCATCCCCAAGAAGCATTAGATTCAGCACGCGGCTCTGTGTCCAGAAAAAAATAACCGAAGTCATGATGATCGGTGCAATGATCGCAAGCTCTCCCCACTTGGCTCCCGCAAGACTCCCCATCATCCAGTACGCGATGGTCTGCATGCCTTCTTTATTATTCGCAAAATATACAATAAAGCTGGAAAACGCCCCGCACACCGCCGAAAGTGCCATGCCGGCAAGAAGTAGCTTCATCGAGTTCGAGCGCCCGCCCAGATTCGATATGAAAAGCACCGCCAGCGAAATCGCAAAGGCGCCGATAAATGCCGCGATCCCCACAAAATTCGGCCCCAGCGAAACGCCGATGCCCAAGAGAATCGCCGACGTCGCTCCCAGTGATGCGCCGGAAGAAATGCCTAATATATAGGGGTCCGCCAATGGATTCTTCACGATCGCCTGCATGATGACCCCGCACACTGCCAGCCCGCAGCCAACAAGGGACGCCAAGATCAAGCGCGGCAGACGAAGCAGCCAGACGATATCATGGACAGGCCCCTGTCCTGGCGCCGTGATAGGCTCTCCGCTAGTAAACTGCGCGAGCACCGTCTCGTAAATTTCACGAACCGGCAGCTTCACTGTCCCGATACTAAGTGCCCAAAACAGGGAGAATACGAGCAGCAAAGCAAGGAACAACAGCACTAGCACAAAACCAATTTCTTCCAAATAGTTTTTCATACCGTTTCCCCGCTTTCTTTCAGTTCCGGATACAATCCTTCTTTAATGAGCCTGATTCCCTGAATCGTTTTTATCTCAGATGTGTACATGCAATCAAAAGGCAAAAGACAAATTCTGTTTTTTATGACAGCCTGTAATGAACTGAATTGTGGCTGCCTTAGCAACTGTCGAATGGTATCTTTTTGTGATTCATTGAAATACACCACAAAAATGACTTCTGGGTTTTGCTCCAATAGCTCTTCGACACCAACACGCCGTTCTTTGACTGGCATATAACCACCAAGAGATGTGACCATGTCACCAACCAGCCAGCCCTCATCATAGTTCATAAAAGCACCGCGGCCGCTCATCTCTATGACCATGACTTTTTGTTTGGGCTTACCTTTTACGGCTTCCCTAGTTGCTTGAATCTCCTGATGTATTTCATCGATCAACTGATTGGTCATATCTTCCATATCAAAAATGTTTCCCATATCCGCGAGGTATTGGCACTCATCTTCTATGGTTCCATAATTCAATATATGATTGGACGTAGCTGCCACATAGGTTTTGACGCCTCGATCATTCCACCATTGTGTATTCCGCTTTAAGGCAGATGTAAATGTCGCTTTCCATCCGATGATGACATCTGGATAAGATGCCAATACAGATTCCGTATTCAGCTCCTGCATATTTCGGATCATAATTTTTTGCATTTGATCCGGGTATTGTTGCATAAGCCTTTTATAAGTCATACTGCCAGGTGTTACAGATGTTCCTACAACCCTATCACCTAAGCCCAATACCAAAAGCGTTTCCAAGGTGTTTAGTTCATCTACCACGACACGCTGAGGTTTTTCTGTGAAAGTCATTGATATCGGATGGTTCTCTGAATCATAAGTTTTTACCGTTGTTGGATAATGATCACTAGTGTGGGAAACAGTTTTGTCTGGCACTTGTACCCTTTCTTGACGATTGCCCAGTATGGCTCCAGTTAACAGTATCATTATAATGACCAGAACACTTATACCTGCTATTTTCTTCATAGTTTCATCCTGTGAATATGCAAAAACAAGCTGAGGATATTCCCCAACTTGTTTCGCACAATCAAATCTCAGAATTAAAATTTATACTTTGCCCCAAACATGAAAGCGCGACCAGGCTGCGGCCATGCCCCCATGCCAAGGTAACTGGTATAAGTATTTTCCCATGCTTCGTTTGTCAAGTTTGTAACAGTTCCATATAACGAAATGTTTTTGGAATAATCATAGTTGAGCGTCAAATCCATAACAAGGAATCTGTTGTCAGTATACGCCTGTCTGCTGAGACCCGTATAATAATTCATCAACAGAGAACCCGAGAACTTTGCATTTTCGTAGGTCAAGTTTGCAGTGTAAGTGTTCTGCGGACGAAGTTTATTGATGACCGAGTTTACATTTCCATTTGTCCACTTCAGATCTGGATCGAAAACCATTCCGTTTTTGGCTTTCCAATCATCATTGGCATGAGAATAGTTCAGATCCAATGTCCAATGCTCACCCATCTTATGGGAAACGCTCATATTGAACGATTTCTTGACCTCTTTGGCATTGACATATTTCAATTTGAAATCTTTGATGCTCTTATCCCATACACTATATCTTGCTACAGCATTACTCATATTCGTGTAGTCATAATGGATAGATACCGATGTCTTGTCAGAGATGTTTTTTCTTAACCCCCAGGTCCATACATCCCCCTTTTCATCTTCCAGACCCGCCAATTCCTTGCCGTTTGTTCTGTCATAATCTCCCACACGAAGAGGTCTATAAATTTTACTATACCCTAAGTAAGTACTTGTAGAGTCGTTGAATGCAAACTGTGTATTGATCGATGGCGTAATTGTTGAAGACGAACTGCCTGTATTACTGCTTTCTCCCGCTTTGGAAACCTGCGCAAAATCACTGTAATAAGAATATCTTAAAGATGGAGTGATTTCCCAACGATCCGTTACATGGATCTTATCCTGTAAATAGCCTAAAACAGAATCTCTCTTTACGCTCGATGTCTGTTTAGTTCTTGTACTTGTGTTGAAGTATTTAGACTTGTCAAAAGTCCAGGATGACAACACATCATGTTTGCCAAAAGATTTACCGAGCTGAATTTCGATACCGTTATTCTTTAAATGATGGAACGAGGATTTATATTCTCTTCCCTTGTAATGGGTCTTTCCCCATTCATACCATTCTTTGGTAAACGGAACAGGAGCAGACATATCACCATCGCCGCCACCAAAGGAGCCCCAATATGTTTCTCTTTGATCATACAAACGAACAAAACTTTCCATTCCGTGATCCTTTTTAAAGGAATAGGTTACATCATAATTGTTCTTGTTGTATGCATTATAGGCGCCAAGCCACATCAACCATAAATTTCTGTAGCCTGGATTCAACGGATCACCGTTAATGTCATTAGCATAATTCTGCTTAATTCTTTCCCAGTCAGTAGGATTGATATATCTATAGTCTGCCGCAGTCAGTGGATAATCATCGTCACCTTGCAGATGAGCATAAGCCACGGTCAACTTATGGGTATCATTGAAATCATAATCAACACGGGCATTAAAAGAATCATCTCTATACCCTGTCTGTTCCCAGGTATGATTCTCTCCAGTCACTCCATCTTTATAGTGTGAATCTCCACTCATTTCTCTGCGTCCGGACATGAAATATTTCAGCTTTCCATCTGTGTTACTGCCAGATAGAGAGAATCCGTAGTTATATCGTTTCCATGAGCCTGCTGAAAAATCTACACTTCCTGATGTTTTTTGAGTCCCTTTTTTCGTGATAATGTTAATAACACCGCCTGTGGCATCTGCCCCATACACGGATGCCCCTGGCCCTTTAATGACTTCAATTTTATCAATATTATCCATACTGGTAATCTGGTTAATATCGACCATGGCTTTGGACCCAGAGCCTGAATTGCTTGCAACGACTCCCCCTGCTTTATTATCCATTCGCCGTCCATCAATCATTACAACGACTCTGGAATCCCCATTGATGGTTACGATGCTATGTGTCTGGGTATAGCCATATTCCCCACCTCTATATCCTCCAGGAGACTGTACTTGCACGCCTGGCACAGATTTCAATGCATCTCCCAACTGCGCATAATGTCTCTTCTCTAATGTCTGGCTCGTGATCACATCCACATCGCCCCCAGTTCGATAATAAGACTGTTCAGTAATCACATTCCCGAATCGGTCATATTCCTTATCTCCTGTTACGATGATACCGTCCAGTGTATAACTTTCGGCAGCTTGAATGAAGCTAACCCCCCCCAATTGTCAACATGGCGGCGATGGCGGCGCTTAACAATTTTCCCTTTTTCATGTTTGAGCTCCTCTCTCTTGCTCTAACTGATATTCATTTCCTTATCTGCGAAATATATTTTAAACGTAGTTAAATCGCGCGTAAGGTTTTCCTAATTATACAGCTTTTTACTAAAAAATCAAGCTAATATTTTGTTAATAGATCAATATTAGAATGCCTAAACAGAGTCTTCGTAACTTATTGCGACTCGCATTACTAAACTTGAACCTTTGCAGAGTATGGACAACAGGATAGCCTAGTAAGCATCTATAATAATTAAAAGAAGGAGCTGTGAAGAAATGAATCCTCATTTCTTCACAGCTCCTTCTTTTGTGTCCTTTTTCACTCTTGGTAGTAAAAACAAGAGGAAAATGGCATACTTCCCCCTTTCCCCCAAAATCAGCTTTTTAAAATTAAGCTACCATATCCATATGCGCCTGTTGCTTCCTATGGTATTTATACAGGTTGAAGCCAATAAAAACCAGAAACACTTCCATTTTCACTGAATCCATACCCCTTCGGACAATCCGGTCATATTCCCGGTCGTTCTTCATCACTCCGAAAGTACCTTCTGCCTGAATCGCACGGTTCCTCCTCAGCAGAAATCCACGGGTATCTGTCAAGCGTCCAATGACTTCAGCATGAACCTTTGTAAGTTCACGATTCAGGCTGATCCGTCTGTTATGAGGTGTTTTCTTGCAACGTTCTGCATAAGGACAGCCACCTCATTCACAGGAAGATCAAATCCATACTTTTTCGTTTTATTAGTAAAGACGACTCTGCTTTTCCTGAATTTCTGCCATCAATGATCGGATGCGTATCTGTAACGCTCCCGTACTGACTCCCTGATCCAGTGAGATCATAGTGTAGCGCTTCCCTGCCCGTTCCAACCTTTCCTGCAGCGCATCTATCGTCGTCATATCCCAGCCGCAACTGGTCGACTGCAGCTGTACAAAATGCAGATAAGGATGTGTACAGACCATTTCCGCAGTAAATAAAGCTTTCTCCCGGAAAGTAGGCGTATCATGTCCCTCATTCTGCAGTAAGTACAATCCCTCTGCAGACAACACAGGGATACCCAGTCCTGCCATGACAGCGGGTATACCCTTATTGATCTCGGGATCCAGCTGATAGCTTCGTCCGACCAGTACCAGGGCGTTTTTCTTTTCCCTTTCGATCCATTCCAGGACGTCCCTTGTTTTCTTTCCCAAACGCGCCTTATAGCCCCGCTGTGCCTTCTCTGCTGCCATCGTGGCGTGCCTCAAAGCATACGGTGTCACCTGCGGAAGATTCTCCCTCATGAAAGCAAGCAACGACTGATAGTCACAAAAAGAGATCTGCGGGTGATAGAATGGAATACCGGCTGCAGAAATCTGCTCCTTCATCTGCTCTGCCAATACATCCCCATAGGCTGCATGTGTCGCTTCATCAATATCCGGCTCTTCTTTCCCCCCGCTTATCACAGGCATCCAGATACCATCGGGCTTACATTGTTCCAAAAAGTACATCAGATGTCCGTGGGCCAGCCTGCAGGGATAGCAGTAAATCCCATGCGGCATGGTCACGGTACTCTTTCCAAGTGATGCTGCATCAAAAGCAGAGAGAATGACGCGATACCCAAGCGTCTGCCAAAAGACCTTCCAGTAAATCATATCTTCCCATCGCCCCAGCACCGCCGGAATACCCATTGTTTTTTCAGCTGACGGGTTTACCTTCGATGACTGCAGCAACTGGTTCTTTTCCCACTCATAGAGATTTGGCACCTTCCGAGAAACAAAATGCTCTTTCGTCAGTAGCCGTTCACCATAAGAACATCGATTCCCTACAATAAAGCAATGTCCATTAGAAAAGGTTTTTTCTGCAAGAGACAGTGATTCCCGCACCCCGGGCACCGGCTTGACTCCTCTCTGACACTCAGTTTTCGTATTTCATCCGCAGAAAGCATCTTCGACCGTGCAGCCTCCGGCATCCTTTTCTTCGTCAAGAGCGCCATCCCATAAGCCCCCATGATGCCGGAACCATTCGGACGAACGACCGGATGACCGACCAGTGTCTCAAAGGCACGCAGAACAGCATCATTCTGAAAGGTCCCTCCCTCTACCACGATATGCGACCCCAGTTCCTCTATCGAGTCCAAGCGCATCACCCGATACAGTGCATTCTTCACGACAGAAAGACAAAGTCCGGATATCAGCCCGCCTGTGTCCACGTTTTCATTTTGCACCTGATGTACCTTGCTATTCATCAATACGGTGCAATGATGCCCCAGATCCAGACAATATGGGGCGTGCACCGCCTTCTTCACAAATTCATCCATTGAGAGTCCCATGGACTCAGCAAAGGTTTCCAAAAACAAGCCGCAGCCGGAAGCGCAGGAACCATTCAAAACGATTTTCTGAATGCTCCCCTTTCTGACGCGGATATACTTCATATCCTGTCCGCCGATATCCAACAAGTCTGTGACCTCCGGGCAGAAGAAACGAGCCCCCTGTAAATGTGCGACGGTTTCCACTTCTCCGGTATCGATCTGAAAAGCCTGTTTCAAAAACGCCTCTCCATATCCGGTGATGCCGGATGCAGCAATGGAAATGCCCGCAGGCAGTGCTTTATACATAGCAAGAAGCATCGTCTTGGCTGTCTCAAGTGCGTTGGCCTCATTTTTCCTGTAATCCTCATAACAAATCTGACCCTCTTCATCCACAAGAACCAGCTTGATCGTCGTAGAGCCTGCATCCATCCCCAGCCACAATCTAGCGGGCGGCTGCGGCATCGGCCTTCGGGGAAGTCGGAAACGTTGATAATAGCATCGAAAGCTGTCATACGCTGCCATATCCGGAAAGAGTGGTTCCAGTCGTTCGGCAGCCACTTCTTGTAAATGATCCTGATCCAGCAGTCTCTTCACATCCTGCCATGCAATTGGAGCAGCTTCCCGACCCAGCAAAGCCGCTCCCCAAGCGCAATAAAGCTCCCCGTGCGTGACAGGAAGGACATCTGCCGAAGAGATTCCGATCGTCTGCAAGAATCTGCGGCGAAGCGCCGGCATGAAAGTGAGCGGTCCGCCCAGAAGCGCCAGCTTCCCCTGTATCAGCCGCCCTTTGGCCAGATCAGAAAGCACCTGATTCACCACCGCCTGGAAAATAGATGCTGCCAAATCCGCTTTACCGACGCCCTGATTCATCAGCGCCTGAATATCAGTTTTCGCATAGACCCCGCACCGGGAGGCAATGGGATAGAGATGTATCCCATTTTCTGCCAACGCATTCAACGCCTGGATATCCACACCGAAGAACGCCGCCATATGTGCCAGAAACGTTCCCGTCCCACCTGCACATTTCCGATTTGTTCTGAGATCCATCTCGCCATTTCTCTCGAAATACATCATCCGCGCATCTTCCCCACCCAGAGAAACAGCCACATCGACCTCGGGGTGAAACCTCCGCAAGGCCTCTGTCTCTGCCTGCACTTCATCCACGAAAGGGATCTGCAGTGCCGAAGAGAACTCTGCCGCCCCCTTCCCCGTAAAAGCCAGATGCAATGCCCCCTCGCACACTTTCGCCATCAGCTGCCGCCACAGTATTCGGAGCGTTTCCCGTACGCGATAATGATGCGGCACATACGCAGAGTGCATCAGCTGCCCCCGCCCAGAAAGCACGACCACTTTGATGGCAGCGGAACCGATATCAACTCCTACTGAGATGGACTCCATGTTGGTAACCCCTTTCTTATAAAAAACTCTCAATAGATAATTGCAGATTAGTTATCCATTGAGAGTATTTTAACATATTTTGGTTAATCTTTATAAAAATATTGGAAGTGGAATGAAATCAGCTGCGATCAACATTTCCTTAGAACTTGAACTGCGCAGACTGACAGAGTCTCCACTCTTACCCAAGAAATGGCCGCCGGCAATTCCCCTTCCTGCCTGATCACACATGCTCTTTACAAAAGACTGTCTCCTTCCATCCAATCCCAGTATGCGACGCTTTATTATATCCGTCATACCTGCTGCTATTGCACAGAGTTATAACAAAATCATCACAAGCAAAAACACCCGAAGACTATAGCATATAGGCTACAGCCTTCGGGCGCTTTCATTTGATAAGATTTCAAGAAAGTGCTTTTCCTTCTTCCACCCAGCTTCTCAATTCATGCATTTCATCCAGAAGTTCCGCATGTGTCAGCTTTTCATGCGGTTCATATTCGATGACGATGTCCGCATCCTCGGTATATTTTCCTGCCTAATGCATGATCTGCCGAATATCTGCCGTTCCATGGTGATAGTCCAGATGCTGGTCTGCTTTGCCATCATTTTATAGCTTTCCATAAGCCATACATTCCCTTCGGATCCGATGTCCGAGGTCGCCTCAATGTTCACATACGGCCCATGAAAGGTCAAGGGACATGTCATCTGCGGGACTTTGGACTCCAAAGCCTGCCAATAGGCTTCATCATGGGTGAATGCGGTAAATTCAATGCCGAGATCGGGATCCCTGTTGCTCTCGATCCAGTCAGCAAATTCCGCAAAATGTTTCATTCCTACGATGAGATCACTGATGAAATATTTCATGACTACTCCTCCGGATACCCGATATTGGCTTCCGTCTCCTTATCAAAGAAATGCAGTGTATGCTGATCGACCTTCCAGTAGGCTTGCGATCTTCCCTGCAGAATATCTTCTCGCATAATGGAGATGACATCCGTCCCATTGACCGTAAAATAATATCGTAAAATAATATCCCACACGGCTTCCATAATCTTCGTGATACTGAACACGGTCACAGGGATACAGCCCTCTCCTAGCTCTGCCTCAGCAGGAAGATCCCAGTCGCATCCGCCAGCTGCGGAAGCGCGACGCCATAAATGCTGTCTACGAGACCCATATCCGATAAGGTGATGTAGTTCGGAACCATGGTGACGGTAAACGGAATAAAGATCGTGCGATCAGAAGAAAATACAGTACATTTTTCCCCGTGAACGGAGAAAGTGTCGGCAGCTCATCAAATGCAGCCTTGAGGGCCGGAGTCTTGGCGATCGCTTCTTTGATCGCCGGATCCTCTACGACCTCCTGACGAGGCGGCAGGTATCCGATATTGATGGGCCACTTCTTTTATTTATTTTCTCAAGCACGAAAAAAGCCAGCACCGTAATCGGTACTGGCTTTCAGGCTGGTGACCCAAGAGAGATTCGAACTCCCGACACCTTGATTCGTAGTCAAGTGCTCTATCCAGCTGAGCTATTGGGCCATGTGGCAGGGGCAGAGGGACTCAAACCCCCAACCTACGGTTTTGGAGACCGTTGCTCTATCAATTGCGCTATGCCCCTATCTGTTTGATGGAAGTCATCATCCATGTGACTTGTATATAATAACAAACCTTTTCGGAAATTGCAAGGGGGTTTTGCAAATATTTTTGAAAAAAGATTTTGGTGCAAAGTTCAGGGGCCTCAGGAAAAAGGCGCAACGGGTCCTGTAAGGGCAATGGGGTGGTGCGGTGCGTATAAAAGCACCGCACGGTCATACAGTATTCTTCCAAACGGAAATCCCGTTGAATTTTTTGAACTTTGCACCATCACCGATTTCTACTTCTTATCCACGGAGGTGAGAAATTTTCGCAATCCGCGATCATTTAATATATGCGGTCGCTTTCAGCATGAACATGTTGTCCATCTTCTTGCCGCCCATATCTTTGGCGTTGAAGCCGTAATTGGCTTCGACGAGGAGGCCGCGCATGGGGACGAAGGAGGCTTTGGCGAGGTAGAATTTCGCGCCGCCGTATTTCTTATCCGGAGAGTCGGTGCCATTCAGTGTCGCATCGAGCTTATCCGCAAAGTAGGCCGGCATTTTTCTTCCTCTCCAGTCGCTGTAGACATGCCCCATGTACTGATCGACGATATCGTTGCTGGAGCCGCCGAAGTAAGTGCCTGCCTGGCTGTAGACGTAGTCGACGCCGATGGAGAAGGACTTGGCCTTGAGGACATTTGCTTCGCCGTAATGAATGCCGTAGTTGTAGCTGTACGGACGTTCATTGTTCAGCGGAAGCTTTCTGAGGTTCTTGACGAATTCCCCCTGGACGCGGAGCATGGGGGTGACATTGTAGGAGCCGGCGAAGCCGTAGGCTTTCGCGATATGGCCGACAGGGCCGCAGGCTTTCATGCCGTAAGCGTGAACTTCCCACTGGCCTGGTTTCTTGTAGATATAGGAGGCATAAGCGACCGGTACGTCTTCGTCATCGCCCCAGCCCATATGTACATTATCCATCGGGAAGTAGTTGAATGCGTTTTCACCATCAAGCATCGGTGTCAGATTCTTTGCGAGCTTCTGCAGTTCAGGAGATGCCTGTGCAACCATAGCATTGATTTTCTGCGCAGCAGCTGCGCGATCCGCTATATTGTTACTGGATAAGCCGTCATTCAATGTCTTATAGGTACTCTTATACACACTCATAGCTTCTTCTGGCGTCTTACCCGCTTTCAAAGCAGCCTGTCCAGCCGCTTTGCCCATAAGGTCGGAGATCTCCGTATTCTTCAGTGCTACGCCGCGCATCATCGGGCCGGTGTACGCGTAGTTGATATTCGTCGCACGGCCGAAGGCGAGGGTGAGGCGGCCGCCTTTCAGGTAGTCGCCGAAAGAAGCGAAGACGCCTTTGACTTCTCCGTCATAGGTGTAGCCGGTGACGCCCATCTTGACGGGGAACTGGCCGATGCCGATGAGGTTCTTGGACGGGCCGTAGGGGAGGTTTGTCGTATCCTGCTTCGGTCCGAAGTGGTAGGTGGTCCACAGGCGGTTCAGGTGGAAATCACCATCGCCGTAGCCCGTGCGGAGCTTGGTCTGGCTCTTGTCCTTCGGATCGATACGGTTCACGTCGTAGCTTTCTTTGCCATTCATGTCCAGGATGGTCTCGAGCTGTCCATAGAGGTGGACGCGGTCGTTCACCGGAGTGATGGTATTTAGGCGGACGCGGGTGGAAATTTCGTTGTGCTTTTCTACTTTCCCCTTGAATACATTGTCATAGCGGTCGATGCTCTGGACGCGGAGCTCGGTGATGAGGTCGGTCGCACCACGCTTCTTTTCAAGTTCTGCGATGCGGACACCGAGGTCCTTGAGTTCATTCGCATACTGAGAGGAGAGCTTGGCGAGGGTCTCCTTCTGGGAAGCATTCAGTGTGTCTTCCTTCGCCATCAGGCGGGCGACGATCTGCGCGATCTCATAACGGGTGACATGCTTATCTCCGCGGAAGGTGCCGTCCGGATAGCCGTCGATGACGCCCTCATCGGAGAGCGAAGCGACGGCCTGATAGGCCCAGTCGTCAGCAGATACGTCGGTGAATGGATTCGCTGCGCTTACGGTCACTGCGGCGCAGGCAAAGCAGGCTGCAATGGCTGCTTTCAAAAAAGCGTGTTTCATGGTTCCTCTCTTCTGAAATCGGAGCCGCTTTCCCCATGGTGCGCTCTCGATTTCTCATGCAAAAATGTAATATTAAAACTTACGGATATCATGTGTATTATTTTCTATTTACAAAACTAAAACATTATAGCGTAATACGTGGGAGAGTGTCAAGAGAGAAAGTGGTTCAGGGTGATGGGTTCAGGGTTAGCCCGTGGGGCGGCTCCGTCCACTGATTATGAAGGAAATCTTTGTTTGAATGAGGAATTAGGAATGGTGGTGCGGTGCCAGATCCTTCGACTCAGTTCTCACTGCTTTGCCTTTACATGATCGAACATCCGACATTTCACTCCGCTCAGGATGACGAAATACGCCGCGGAGTATAAATCATGATGATACCCGAAGGTTGTATTTAGTCACTAGTCACTCCTAATCCCTAATCCCCAATCCCTAATCCCTAGCCACTCATTCCTGCTTTCAAACATCCTTCGTTTAGCGGTAGACAAGAATGATTTCTCGGCAACGCTTTCAATGACGATACGGGAGTCTGATGTCTCCTAGTCTCTCAGTCTCTTAATCACCCAATCACTCGAAACTCCTAATCCCCAGCTACTCATCCCTGCTTTCAAACTCCAAGGTTAGCCCACACAAAAAGCCCAGCCGCCGATGTGGGGACTGGGCTTTTGTTTTCTTACATTTTCGAGAATTCTGTTTGAATCACTTTCATGCCCTTCAGGACGACGAAGGCGATGACGCAGCCTGCGCCGCAGGAGACAGCGAAGAGGGAGACGTAGAAGAAGGCGCCTTTGGCCGAGCCCATGAAGAGGGCGGCGATCGGGTAGGAGAGGAGTCCGCCGATGATGGAGGTACCGACGAATTCTCCGATGACGGCAGCCCAGAGCTTGTGCGTGTGGCTGTAGAGGTAGCCAGAGAGGAAAGCGCCCACCATGGAGCCGGGGAAGGCGAGAAGGCTGCCGGTGCCTAAGAGATTGCGAATGAGGGAGGTGCCGAAGGCGGCTGCGGTGCCATAGCGCGTGCCGCAGAGAACCGCCAGAAAGATGTTGATCATATGCTGCAGGGGAAATGCTTTCGTCACGCCCAGTGGAAAGGAGAACATGGGGGAAAGCAGTACGCCGGCGGCGACCATCAGCCCGGCAAAGATCCATTTGCGCAGGGCGAGACTTTTTTCATCGGCAGATGTCATGGGAAAGACCTCGTTTCTTGGAAATCGTGGATAGTGAGCGGTTTGCTGTTTCGTATAGCATAGCACAGATGGAAAGTGAGATAAAGGGTTTAAGGGTTCAGGGTTCAGGGTTCGGGGTTCGGGGTTCGGGGTTCAGGGTTAGCCCATGGGGCGCGCCGTCCTTTGATTACATGCGAAAGAGGTTCAGCGGGTTCAACAGGTTCAGAGGGTTCAAAGGGGGTGGTGCGGCGCATAAAAAAATAGAAGCGCCTCGGAGTATAGATGGTGGCGATGCCCGAAGGCAGTATTTAAGTCACCAGTCACTAGCTACCAGTCACTTGCGGCTCCTAATCCCTAGCCACTAATCCCTAGCTACTAATCATCCCTGCTTTCAAACTTTAAGAGTTCAGGGTTAGCCCCTTGGGCGTGCCGTCCTTTGATTGCGTGTGAAAGAGGTTCAGCAGGTTCTATAGGTAGGGCGGAGGTTGTGCGGCGCACCTCTCCACTTTCCTCATCTGTCTTTCATACCGCCTGTGCCCTATCCGCCCCTTCGGGGCACCTTCCCCTCGAGGGGAAGGCTGACGATACAAGAGAAACCTACCATCGCAAACCTTCGGGCATCGCCACATATATATTCGCGGCGAAGCCGCCACCTTCATTCCTAATTCCTAATTCCTATTTTTCCCAAATACCATCCCGAGCGCGCTTCCGAAGAGGAAGAAGAAGATCCAGGAAAGTCCATAGCCTGCCAGTGGGAGGGACTGCATGAGGCCGTCGAGTACGCCGAGAGAGAGACCGGCCGTGTGACATCCGTCGTAGAGGGCAGGGATCAGGGTGCAAAGGGTGGCGCAGGCGTAGACGCTGCGTTTCCCGCCGAAGAGGTGATCACCAAAGGTGAGGAAAATGAGGGAGATGGTCAAAGGATAGAGGAACATGAGGACCGGAATGGCAGCGGTGATGATGGTGGTGAGGCCGAAGAGGGCGATACCAAAGGAAATGACGGAGAATACGGTCACCCAAGCTCTGTAGGAGAGCGCAGGGATGAGTTTCTTGAAATATTCGCCGCAGGCGGTGATGAGGCCGACGCTGGTGGTGAGGCAGGCGAGGAGGACGATCACGCCCATCAGGATGCGGCCGTAGCTGCCGAAGTAGTGGTGCGCGGTGCCGACCAGGATGTCTGCGCCGTTTTTCATGAGTCCCAGCTCCTCTACGGAGCAGGCACCGATGACGGAAAGGAAGATGTAAATGACAGCCAGGCAGCCGCCCGCGATAAGGCCGCTCTTCAGGGTATGGGAGGCGACCTCTTCATTGCTTGCCGCGCCATACTGACGGACAGCATTGACGACGATGATGCCGAAGACGAAACCGGCCAGTGCGTCCATGGTGTTATATCCATCGAGGAAGCCCTGCGTCAGTGCTTTGATGGAAGGCTGATAGGCTGCCTGTGCCTCCTGCCAGCTGCCCATCGGGAAGAGTGTCGCTGTGATGAAAAGGATGGCGAGGAAGAGAAGGAGTGCCGGGGTGATGATCTTCCCGATGCGGCTGACCAGTTTCGACGGGCTGATGGAGAGCCACCAGGAGATCACGAAAAAGATAAAGGCGAAGGCATAGAGCGCGGTCTGCTGCATCGATTCACCGAAGAAGGGCGCGATGCCGATCGCATAGGATGTCGTCGCTGTACGAGGGATGGCGAAAGCCGGCCCGATGGTGAGATAGAGGCAGACGGTGAAGAAAATGGCGTAGCCCTTGTGTACACGGGAGGCCAGTGACTCAAGGTCGCTCCCGGCATAGCCGATCGCTGCGACGGCAAGGATCGGAAACCCTACACCTGTCAAAAGAAAGCCCAGCGTCGCGGGAATGGTATCCACGCCGGCATTCTGGCCCATGTACACAGGGAAGATCAGATTCCCTGCGCCAAAGAAGAGGGCAAAGAGCATCAGCCCGATCGGGATCAAGAAATTTTTCTTCATAGTAAACTCCTTTCGTGAATGGGGGAAGGATCCGGGATCGGATCCGGGAAACGGCTTGCGGAAATGGTTCTGTCACTTCCAAGGGTTCAGCAGGGCGGCACATCCATCTTATAGAGCCGCCGCATGTTTCGGCTTGCATATAACGCTCGCAAAGCGGAGGCGCCTTCCAGACCCGTGAACCTTGGGATTTCTTCCTGCCAATAAAAAATCCCTGCCGGAAAACATCCGACAGGGCACATTGCGTGAGGTACCACCTTGCCATGGAAACAGACCGCTGTTTCCTGCTCGATTGGGCGATAACGGAGCCGCCGCTTTTCTCTATACCGCAAGGGGGATCAAAAAAAGGACTCTCGGGTGACGTGGCTGCGTCCTTTTCAGCAGTTTTCACCATCCACTGCCTCTCTGAGAAAATTCACCAGCCTGATCCCGATCCTAGTCTGTTTTGAAATTGGACACATTCTACCATGATTTGAATGGAAAGTCAAATGAGTTTTGGGTATGGACTTAGGGCCAGCCCATGGGGCGTGCTGCCTTTTGATTGCGTGCGAAAGAGGTTCATCGGGTTCTATAGGTTCAAAAGGTTCAAAGGGGGTTGGTGCGGCGCCAGATCCTTCGACTCAGTTCTCACTGCTTTGCCTTTACATTTTCGAACATCCGACATTTCACTCCGCTCAGGATGACGAAATGCGCCGCGGAGTATAAATCATGATGATACCCGAAGGTTGTATTTAGTCACCAGTCACTAGTCACTCCTAATCCCTAATCCCTAGCCACTCATTCCTGCTTTCACACATTCATCGTTTATCGGTCGGCAAGGAAGATTTCTCGGCAACGCTTTCAATGACGATACGGGAGTCTGATGTCTTCAAGCCTCTTAGTCTCTTAATCACCCAGTCACTTGAGACTCCTAATCCCTAGCTACCAGTCACTAGTGACTTGAATACTACTTTCAGCATCGCCCCGTTTCTTCATCCTGAGCGGCGAGAAACGTCGTATGTGAGAGTACGAATGCCAGAACAGCTGCGACCTGAGTCGAAGGAGCTCGGCGAAGCCGCCACCGATTAGCCTTCCCCATTGGGGAAGGGGGACCGCGGAGCGGTGGATAGGGTACTCTCATAAACGACGTACTTGAGACGCTCCTTCCCGCTTTCTTTCATACCGCCTGTGCCCTATCCGCCCCTTCGGGGCACCTTCCCCTCGAGGGGAAGGCTGACGATACGGGAATACCGTCATCTAAAATGCGGCGAAGCCGCCACCTTCATTTCTAATTCCTAATTAAAAAGTACTCGCACACCTTTCTGGCGGCTTCGACATCGACCATGTGGAAGGGGGAGAGCGCCTTGACGATGCGGCAGAGGACGCCGTGCTTCCGGAAGAGACGGATCGCATTTTCACGCGTCTTCTCTCCGCCTTGCGCCAGATAGCCACGGTCCAGGGCTTCCATGCGATGTCCTTCTTCTCTGTAGTCTTCGCGTGCCAGACCATGGAGAAGGAGAATGAGGTCGACGGCCTTCTGCTCTTCGATGTCTTTGGTGAGCATGCGGTTCTCCCAGTCCAGAAAGGTGAAATTCCCCTCTTTCCATGTGATGTCACGCAGTGCCGGACGGCCATGGACAATGCCTGCCTGATGGAGGGAGCACAGCGCGCGGCCGGCCTCTTCGAGAAGCTGTTCCTTGTCTTCTTCCGGCATGTCGGTATCGAGCCAGTTCTTCAGTGTGCGCCCGCCGTCCTTTGTCACCATATAGTCCGGCGTCAGCACCAGGATCTCCGGCACAAGCAGCGGCGCGGCGCGGCTGGCGATGGTCATCTTCGCCACTTCGAAATAAAATTCCTTCTCGACGGAATATTTAGCAAACTGTTTCCGTCCATTTCCCATCTTCCGCTTGATCCAGTACGTCTCACCATCCAGCGTGAAGGAAATCACGCGCCTGTCTCTTTCTTTCGAGATCGCTTCCTCCGCCGCCTGTTTCAGCCGCGGATCATTTGTAATCTCACTCATACTTTGCCTCACTTAGGTTATTTTTACTTATATTTTACCAAAGGGAAGACTGGCAAGGCAAGGTTTGGGAGAGGGGAGAGGTGGCTAGTGGCTGGGGACCGGAAGGCTAATACACCGAGAGACACCAGCCCCCGCATCGTCATTTCGAGCGAAGCGAGAAATCTTTTTCATTGGCGATCCGGCGGTCGATGACAGGAAACCAAAACGGGAAGCTGCTATCAAGAGACCTTCGGGCATCGCCCCGTTTCGTCATCCTGAGCGGAGTGAAATGTCGTATGTGAGAGTACGAATGCCAGAACAGCTGCGACCTCTTCATCGATCGCGGCGAAGCCGCCACTGATTAGTCTTCCCCATTGGGGAAGGGGGACCGCGGAGCGGTGGATAGGGTACTCTCATAAACGACGTACTTGAGACGCTCCTTCCCGCTTTCTTTCATACCGCCTGTGCCCTATCCGCCCCTTCGGGGCACCTTCCCCTCGAGGGGAAGGCTGGCGATACGAGGGGAACCTGCGCTTAAGAGACCTTCAGGCATCGCCCCATTTCGTCATCCTGAGCGGAGTGAAATGTCGGATGTTCGAAAATGTAAAGGCGAAACAGTGAGAACTGAGTCGAAGGATCTGGCGCTGCCCCACCCCCGCTCTACCTTTCGAACCCATAGAACCCGCTCCCCCTCTTTCGCAAACGATCAAAGGGAGCCCCGCCACAAGGGCTGACCTTGCACCCCAAACCCGCTCTCCGCCGTTTTCCTTGCGTCCCTGTCCGGTTTCCTCCCCACATCTTGTGCATATACAAGAGGCAAGGGAAATGATACAATGAAGTTATTCACAATGCCATTTGAAAACCGCAGAAGAACGTGTGGAAAAGCCATAGAAAGCATCTATTAATTCACAGACTTATCCACTTATCCACAAAGATATTCAATCGCCGCTTTCTCCGATGCCATCAAGCCTCTTCCCAAAGCGTCCGATCGGAGACAACGCCTTATTCACAATTATTCACAAAGTCATTCACATAGTCACAGCCACGGCGGCTGCCCTATGTATGGCAAGCGAGGTACCCTATGGACTTCTTTCAATTATGGGATCAGATCCTGGACTATATCGACCAGTATGACCACCCGTACTATGACATGTTTTCCAACGAAGTCTTTCCTATCTCCATGACAGAAAACACACTGACGATTTCGCCCAAAAACAAGCGGCGGAAACCATGGATTGAAAATGTATATAAAGGAAAGCTGGAAAAAATTATTTTCGACATCACGGGGAAGCAGCTTTCCATCGAGATCTCCGATATCATGAACCAGCCCGCGCCGATACCGCCGTTTCCGGAAGCCGGTGCCTCTAAAAAGGCGGCGGAGAGCGAGGCACCCTTCCCAATGGCCCGTGAGACAGCCGATGCCCCCTATGAAAATACGCCTGCGCCTCTCCCGGAGACTGATATCGATGATCCCTTTCCGAAGGAAGCCATGCCGCCGGATTTTTCCAAGCTGAAGCCTATGACGGCCGATGAGGTCCCGCTCCCCGACATCCGGGAGCTCGGAGAGACCTCCCTCTTCGATGCGCCCGTGCGCAGCGAGCCGAAAAAGAGAAATGCCTTCCTGCCGAATCCGGTCAATGAAGAATACACCTTCTCCACCTTCGTCCATGGCAACTGCAACGAGATCGCCTTTCAGGCCGCTTATGCGGTCGCCAAGACGGCCGACCATCCGGATCAGGCCGACCAGAAAATGAACCCTCTTTTCATCTACGGACCCTCCGGCCTTGGCAAGACGCATCTGCTCCACGCCATCTGCAACTACATCCACGAAAACAAGCCGGAGCTTTCCGTCCTCTTCGTCTCAAGCGAGACTTTCACCAATGAGCTGATCGATGCCATCCAGAATCACACCATGCCGAAATTCCGTGCCAAGTATAGAAATCTGGACTTTCTCCTGATCGACGATGTGCAGTTCTTCGGCTCCAAGGATGCGACGAAGATGGAGATCTTCAATACATTCAATGACCTCTTCGATAAGAAGAAGCACATCATCATGACGAGCGACCGCACACCGCAGGATATCGACAAGCTCGAAGACCGCCTGCAGACGCGCTTCTCGAGCGGGCTCGTCGCCCCGATCTCTCCGCCGGACTATGAGATCTGCTGCATCATCCTTCAGCAGAGAGCAGAAAAGCTCAATATCACACTCCCGAAAGACGTGGTCGACTATATCGCAAGTCATATCAATACCAATGTCCGTGAGCTGGAGGGGGCTTTCAATAAGCTCGTCACCTTCTCGCAGATCAAGAAACAAACGATCACGCTCGCCTTCACCAAGGATGCGCTGAAAGACCAGATCCCCCTCGACAACCGTCAGGAGCTTACCGTCGACTTCATCATCGATACCGTCTGCCAGTACTACGGCGTCAAGAAGGATAAGCTCCTCGGCCGCGGCCGTCCGCAGAAGATCGTCATCCCGCGCCAGATCGCCATGTACCTGTGCCGCAATGAGCTGAACGAGTCCTACCCGACGCTGCGTGACTATTTCCATAGAAAAGACCACTCGACAGTCCTCTATGCCTGCGAACGCGTGGAAAAAGACATCGAGCGTGACCCGCAGACCCGCGCTTCTATCGAAGCGATCCGAAAGCTCTTAAAGCAGCGGGGATAAGGGCTGAATGGGCGGATAAGGTGAAATCTCCCTTTCTCCCATGCCCCTCACTCACTGTGAACAACCCCATTTCCCATCATCCAATATCCTGCTGAAAAACTGTGAAAAACGTCAGGTTCGTAAAAACCTGTGAAAACCGTGAATTCCAAAAAAAGTTATTCAATCCTTTTTAACAAACCGCGAGATCCGAGAAAATCTCACTTTTCACAGAGTTATTCACTTATTCACACCGTCCTACTACGGCGACTACTATCTTTTATCTATCATCGTTATTTTTTAGAGGTGCTGCCATGAGAGTCATTTTCGACAAAACGGAATTGTCTGATGCGATCGACCGCGTACAGCGGGCTGCACAGGCAAAAATTACATCCAATACCAATAACGGATACTTCATTGCTGCAGAAAACGGAAAAGTCGAACTGCAGGCCAATGATTACACCATCGGGATCAAAACAAGCTGCCCGGCCATGATCGAGGAAGAAGGCATTATCGTGATTGCTGCCAGCCAGCTGCAAAGCACGATCCGCATGATGCCGGCAGGGGATATCGTCATGGAAAAGAAAAAAGAGGAAAATATGGTCTCCTTTACCTGCGGCTCTTATTTTGCCCGCTTTCCGACCCGCGACATCAATGATTTCCCGGAAGTCAAAGAAATGGAGCATACCAATCATGCGACAGTCTCCTGCCAAGACTTCAAAGAAATGACCGGTCAGGTCTCCTTTGCCACGGCTTCCGACAAACAGAAGCCGCTTTTCACCGGCGTGCTCTTTGAGGTCGATCAGTACCGCTTCATCATGGCGGCGACCAATACGCACCGCCTGGCTGCCAAAGAGATCACACTGCCGGAGGAAGCAAGCGCCAAAGGACGCTTCGTCGTTTCCGGCAGCATCCTTTCAGATGTGGTCCGCCTGCTGCCGGACGAAGAGGGCAGCACCGTCGAGATTTCCTGGTCTAAAAACCATGTCGCCTTCACCTTTGGCAGCACGTACTTCATTACCAGCCTTCTCAATGGTGAATATCCGGATTACCACCGCGTCATCCCGACCCATCATGATGCGCTCGTGACAGTCAATGTTCACGATTTTCAGGAAGCCGTCCGTTTCGTCAGCCCGATCTCCAGCGGTGTGGACTACCATACCATCAATTTCATCTTCCATGAGGATGCGGTGGAGATCTACGAAGAGGATCCTGCGATCGGCCGCAGCAGCACATCGATCCCCATCAAGCTCGAAGGCGAGCCGATCAAGATCACCTACAACTGCAACTATATCGAAGATATCCTGAAGCATTCTGAGGGCGAGACAGTCATCCTGCATCTGCAGAAAAACGGCCCGCTTCTGGTAGAGCAGGAAGAAGATAAAGCCTACCAGTATGTCGTGACACCGATGAGGGGGAGACATTGATGGAGATCATAGCCGTCTACGGAGACTACATCCAGCTTGACCAGCTTTTGAAAAAGATCGATGCAATCAGCTCCGGCGGAGAGACCGGCGCTTACCTTGCCCGGCATCAGGTGACGCTGAATGGCAAGCCTGTCCACGAAAAACGCAAGAAGATCCGTCCCGGAGATGTCCTTGCCATCGATGGCAGGGAGTATCAGATGAAGGCCGAATAGGGAAAAGGAGCTGTGAAGAAATGAATCCTCATTTCTTCACAGCTCCTTTTTACTTTG
>ENA-OURS01000762-OURS01000762.1-human-gut-metagenome-genome-assembly--contig:-NODE-762-length-34043-cov-20.281570_pt1 | contig 34043 bp, 31 predicted proteins | sample MGYA00242109_ERZ509010 | MGnify/ENA primary metagenome ERZ509010 (study PRJEB26280, sample SAMEA2338774) | human gut metagenome | biome: human gut; feature: human-associated habitat; material: faeces... | reverse complement strand
GAAGGCTTAGGCGGAGCGACGCTTCGCGTCAATTTATATAAAGGGCGATGCCCGATTAAGGATCATTCCCGCCCCTTCCTCTGGAAGGAGCAGACGAGCGAAGCGAGGCGGGGTTGGCATCCCCGCGAGTGAAAAAAACGCTTTGAGAGCCAACCTCCGCCCCTTCGGGGCACCTCCTTCCAAAGGAAGGAGGGAGTGTGCTGCCTTCCCGCATCGTCATTTCGAGCGAAAGCGAGAAATCTTTTTCGTTTGCGGTCAAGAAAGGATGTGAGGAGAGGGATCACGGGAAACACCGTACTCCCAACGACTTCATCCCGCTTCGAGAGCCAACTTCCGCCCCCTTCGGGGCACCTCCTTCCAAAGGAAGGAGGGAGAAAAGTGGAATGAGGAATGAATGCGGCGAAGCCGCCACCCTCATTCCTCTTTTCCTTGAAACCCTTCACCTTATTTCAGCAGATTTCCATCCTCGAAATAATTGATCCGCATCGCGCGGCGGACTTCGGCAAGGGTCTTGGCTGCGGTGTTTTCCGCTTTTTCGCAGCCCGCCTTCAGGATATCCTGAACATCTTCCAGATGGGCTTCCCAATATTCACGGCGTTCGCGGATGGGGCGGAGGGTCTCCTGCATGACGTTATTGAGGAAACGCTTCACCTTCACGTCGCCGAGGCCGCCTCTCGTGTAGTGATCCTTCATTTCCTGAAGGCAGCTGTACTCGGGGCAGAAGGCTGCGAAGTGTTCATCACTGCTGAATGCATCGAGGTAGGTGAAGACGGGATTTCCTTCCACATGCCCCGGGTCGTCACGGCGCAGGTGGGTCGGGTCGGTGAACATGGACATGATCTTCGTCTCGATATCCTTCGGCGAATCAGCGAGGTAGATGCAGTTGCCGATGGACTTGCTCATCTTCGCTTTGCCGTCGGTGCCGGGCAGGCGCAGGCAGGCTTTGTTTGTGGAAAGGACGATGTCTGGTTCGACAAGGACTTCGCCGTAGATGTCATTGAATTTGCGGACGATCTCGCGTGTCTGCTCGAGCATCGGCTCCTGGTCTTCGCCGGTCGGGACATGGGTGGCCTTGAAGGCCGTGATGTCGCTCGCCTGGCTGACAGGGTAGCAGAGGAAACCGGCCGGGATGCTGGCTTCGAAATTCTTCTGCTGGATCTCTGCTTTGACCGTCGGATTTCTCTGGAGACGAGAAACGGTGACGAGGTTCATGTAGTACATGGTGAGTTCGGTGAGCTCCGGCACCATGGACTGGATGAAGATGCAGGACTTCGCCGGATCGATGCCGACAGCGAGGTAGTCGAGAGCGACCTCGCGCACATTTCTTCTGACCTTCTCCGGATTGTCCGCATTGTCCGTGAGCGCCTGCGCGTCAGCGATCATGATGTAGATGTCGTCGAATGCGCCGGAGTTCTGCAGCTCGACACGCTCACGCAGGGAGCCGACGTAGTGGCCGACATGAAGGCGGCCGGTCGGGCGGTCGCCGGTAAGAATGATTTTTCTCATATGATTTCTCCTATCATAAATGGAAGATGTATAGTTATCCTTTTCATTATACTCCATATGAGAGGAAATCGGTAGGCGTGGGAGAAAGCGGCCTTTCCTATCGCTGCCGCATGACCTTGCTCAATCGCTGCCTTTTGCGAAAAGAGGCTCATCAGGGAGATATACCACACTTTCGCCATCGAGGGGCATATCGTAATTGACGATGCCGCGAGAAGCCAAACGGCCGCGCATCGTATACCGAGTGAGGGCTGCGTGTGCCACGTTATCCATATGCGTGATATAAAGCCGGGCATGAGGAGCGGCAAGCGATACATTCCAGACATCTTCATCATTCATGATGAGACGGCCATTCTCAAGAGTCTCAGCCGCACAGGCATTGAGGGCGATCACTTCCGGCTGGTATTTCTTAATGGTTGCAGCTACTTCCTCATACCAGATGGTATCGCCGGCCAGATAGAAGGTTTTTTCCTCTTTGGCTTCAAAGAGGACGCCCATGGCGTTTCCGCAGGGGATATACGTGCCATGGAGGGCCGGGACCTGACGAATGGTGGCATCTCCTATCTGAATTCCTTCCTTAGGAAGGATGGTGATATCCTGAAATCCGGATCTTTTCAGCACAGCTGCATCCTCCTCATTTTGGCAGAAAATGGGGACTCTCTTATCCAGCGGGGCGCCGACTGTACCGTCTGTGACGGACATGTCGATGTGATCGGGATGGAGATGCGTAACGATGATATAGTCGACATCCTGCAAGACCTCCTCGGCAGAGATGGGAAGGTCATAGAATGGCATCGGCAGGTGCTCCTTCATCGGGTCGGAAATATGGTAGGGGCGGCCGGGAATGTCGACGAAGCTGAAGGCATGCCGGGGGGGCAAGCCATGGATCGATGAGAAATGTTTTGCCGGCGTATACCAGGCGATTGGTTGCACTGCGGATCTGTGTGATTTTCATAGAATGTGAATCCTCCTTTTCTAGGCGTTATTATACGTGAGGCATGTCGCCGGAAAAAGAAAAAATGAGATGATTGAAGCAACCATATGGTTGCACTATAATGAAAACAGGAGGTGCTCTATGAATCAAAAACAGCTGCAATACTTCGTGACCGTCTATCAGACACAGAATATAAAAACAGCGGCAGACACCCTCTATGTCTCGCGGCAAGGCGTAAGCAAGGTGATCCGTCTGCTTGAGGAAGAGCTTGGTCAGCCGCTTTTTATCCGCAGCATAAAAGGAGTTATTCCAACGGACTATGCAACGACTCTCTTGCCGCATGCCAAAAGCCTTCTGGAGGAATACGATGCCATCCGCAGCCTCCGCACGCTTGCAGCTAAGTCCCAAAGCGTAGTCACCATTTATGCGCTCGATCATGTACTCGCCTATCTCGGAGCCTCCCTGATTGAAGACTTCCACGAGGCCTATCCTTCTATCATTTTAAGCGTAGTAGATACGACAGATGCCCATGCTATAGCTGCATTGGCATCGCAGCAGTGCAGCTTTGCCATCACGGCGGGACCACTGGATGAGACGCGCTTCGAAGGAGATCCTCTTTTTTTCAGCCATTACAGTGTACGGATGCACAGATCGCATCCGCTGGCGAAGCTCCCGGCTTTGACCTATGACGATCTGGACGGGCAGACCATCATCAGCAAAGGCCGTGCCTACGATTGTTTCCGCCACAATATCGACAGGTACTTCCTCGCGCCCGGAAGGAAGATCCACATTCTTGCGGAAACAACGGATGAAAGTATCATCCGCACACTTCTCCTTCACAACAAAGCCATCAACATTGGCTATGACTATGCCGATCCCCTGTATCCGCATCCCGACATCGTGAGCCGGATACTGAAGGAAGAGATCAGCGGGCAGATGATCTACCTTGTAAGCAATCCGCAGGTCCGCAAGACAAAGGCAGCCTGTCTTTTCCGTGATTATCTGCTGGAATGGATGAAGAAAAAAGCGGCCAGAGGGTAGTGCCATGGACAGGCAGCGGATGGAACGGGAAAAGATCTCCCCAAAGTCCGATCCAAAGGACGGGAGGGAAGTAGGACCTTCCGCGAATAAAAGAACTCCGGCCACGATGTGATATGATCCCCCTAAAGCAGACAAGGTAAATAACCAAACTGCTTAGGGGGGATTTTTAATGGCCCAAAGGAAACATGCAGCAGATTGGATGCTTGCTAGAGTGAGAGAATATCTTTCCGGCAAAGGATCTGACCGACAAATCACCAGGTCGAATGGGCTATCCGAGCGGAGTCTTCTTGGCTAGGTAAGGAAATACGAGGAACAGGGCGAGGCCTCTTTCATGGAAAGAGCGGGAAACGCAAGCTGCAGCAAGGAATTCAAGGCAAGCTGCGTTCGGCCATCGAGCAATACGTCCATTTTTACAATTACGAATGTTTTCAGAAACGATTTGGAGTAAGGAAGCCAATGGAAGTTCGTACGGCAGCTCTGACCGCTGATTGGCTATACACTCGCAGGGAATTGAGTTGCCGGATTTCATTGTCTCGACCTGGAATCCGGTCATTATTTCTTTGCGCTTTCTTCCAACTCCAGCATATACCTATCAAAGTCGGACATAAACAATCTGTCCTGAATCACACGGTATTTTTCAAATTCTGTCTCAGCATGAAGCTTTGCAATTTCTGCGGACACCTTGCCTGCGTCCTGTAAAATGCCATAATCAAACATTTCAATGAAGCTGTTGAGCCTCATTTCCCAGTCTTGCATCGTAAGCGGGATATGGCGTAAGGTCATGTTTTCAGCAAAATCCAGGTATGCCGTCACCATACGATTCAGCTGCTTCATTTCATCCTGACTCAGATAATTCTTAGCGACTGTAACATCACTTTTCTTAATCTTTCCTTCCGGCGCATCTGCCCAGGTGGTTAATCCCATGTGCTCTTTTGTGTGATCCGCTCTTTCCACGATCAGCTCAGCTGCCGTATGTCCATGCACTGCGTAATGCATCTTATTCTGGACGGTCGCATAAAATCTTCTCGTCGTTGCAGCATTTTTATCATAATCAATGGCTGTCGCATACAGGTCAGTGATCTTCTGATAAAACTTTCTTTCACTGGCACGGATCTCACGGATGCGCTCTAACTGCTCGTCGAAATACTTCTCTGTCAGATACGTTCCTCGCTTCAGCCGTTCATCATCCATCACCCAGCCTTTGATGGTGTAATCCTTGGCAATCTGATTTACCCATTTACGAAACTGTACGGCACGCTCAGAATTGACCTTGAAGCCTACGGCAATGATCATCTCCAAGGAATAGTGATTTGTATTGTAACTTTTTCCATCAGGAGCAGTTATTCGAAATTTTCGAATAACTGGCTCTTCCTGTAGCTCACTATCCTCGAATATCTTTTTTATATGATAATTGATTGTATTGGTACCAACATCATACAATGTGGCCATCATCTTCTGTGTCAGCCATATATTCTCATCCTCATAGCGCATCTCAATGCTGCCCTGCTGATCACCTACAGAGGCAACATAGGTCAGGTATTCTGCTGCACTGGAACGGATGGTTATTCCGTCTTTTTTCTTTTTCAAATAGGAGGCCTCCTTTAACGTTCCAAAATCATTATTCTGCCTGTGCATCAAAGGATTGTTTCACAATTTCCATGATTTGATCTAATTCATCCTGCTTGCTAGCAAAAAAACTGTAATTTTCAATCAGTCTTGATCTAGTGCCTCCATTACTTCTTTTCTCCATAAGAAATCGTATCCTCTGCTGCCTTGCTTAGCTCTATTTCAGATACATATTTATAGAGTTTTTCCTCTTTTCGTGGTTCCACATGATCCGTCCAAAGCTCACACTGACTAATTACCGTGCTTATTGCAAAATCATAGTCTTCCGGCGGATACTTATATTTCTTAAGGAGTCGCTTGACCATCTTACGCATCTGCGCCCTAGCAGTTTCTTTTTTCTGCCAATCGATCGTGCGATTCTTACGAAGCATTTCTGTAAGTTCTCTTGTCAGAGCAATCAATTCATCATTCTTATAAAAATCCTTGATATGCTCCGGTTTTGTAATGGCATCATAAAATGCAAGCTCTTCTTGTGAAAGCCCCAGTTCCTGACCATTCTTATAGAGATTTGCAATCTCTTCTGCAGTTTTCAGAAGTTCTTTAATAACCTCTTCATTGGTGATGAGTCCGTTATAATAAGAGTTCATCAGTTGTGCGATCTTCTCCGAGAATTTTTGTGACTGTACCACATTTGTTCTCTTGTAGAGAGACACTTGCTCAGCCATCAGTTTTTTCAAAATCTCTACAGCTATATTTTTTTCCTTCATTCTAGAAATTTCATCCAGGACTGTTGGATCAAACAAGCTGAAGTTTTCACCGCCACTCTTGCTGCTGTCAAATAAGCTGATGACACCTTCGCTCTGTACGGCCGCTTTCAAAAGTTCATTGATTTGATCATTGATCTCAGTCAGCGACAAACTTTTTCCAGCAGTTCCACCATACGTGATTTTAATAACCGTAGAACGCAAAGCCTCCATATAAGCCGCTTCATGCCGTTCCTGCTCTGTAGTCATACTGGAACAAAGCGAGTGGGATTGGTTCAAAAGCATGGCTTCCTTCAAGAACAAATCTTTTCTTTCTGGTACACTTGCATCAAGAATAAAGTTTACGCCACCCGAAATAAGCTGAGCCATTGTAAGTGGAGAGCCACCTGCAAATCCGCTAAAATCAAAGCCATGCAATAAATCTTTGCAAACTTGCAGCTTTTCCTGAAACTTCGGATATGCCATCTTTGCAATGTTCATATCACCATATTTAGCCTGATCGCGTTTCGTATATTCCTTCATGGCAGCCTTTAAAGCTGATGCAATTCCAACATAGTCTACGATCAATCCGCCCTCTTTATCCTTGAATACACGGTTAACACGGGCAATAGCCTGCATCAAGTTATAACCATGCATCGGCTTATACACATACATGGTAGCCAAAGAAGGTACATCAAAACCGGTGAGCCACATATCCACTACAATGGCAATCTTCATCGGGTCATTGTTATCTTTAAACTTCCTTGCGAGCTCCTCTTTGTGCGATTTAGTTCCGATGATCTCTTTCCAATCTTCCGGGTCATTATTGCCGCCAGTCATAACCACACCGACTTTATCCGTCCATGTGGGTCTAATTTTCAAGATACGGCGATAGATTTTCATTGCAATCGGACGAGAATACGCCACAATCATAGCTTTACCCGTCAGAAGATTTGCTCTATATTTTTCGTAATGTTCAACAATATCATCACAGAGAGATTCTATCGTAGAATCAGCTCCCAGCACGCTTTCCATCTGACCAAGCATTTTTTTGCTCTTCTCGATTGTTTGTGCGTCGGACTGCTGCTCTAAGACATCGTAAGTGGAATCAATTAATGCTAATGTGTTCTCATCCAACTTCAAATGAACAACTCGGCTTTCATAATAAACCGGGCGAGTAGCACCGTCTTCCACCGCCTGTGTCATATCATAAACATCGATATAATCACCAAAAACTTCACGAGTATTTCTGTCTTTGGCTGAAATCGGCGTACCGGTAAATCCGATAAATGTAGCATTCGGCAATGCGTCATGGATAATACGAGCATGACCAATTACAGTATGCGCTTCCTTTTCACCGTTTTCATTCTCTGACATAACGATTTTTTCATCAAAACCATACTGCCCACGATGTGCTTCGTCTGCCATGACAACAATGTTTCTGCGTTCAGACAAAGCTTTCTCTCCACGTTCAAACTTGAACATCGTAGTAAATATAATTCCATTTGCACTTCTGCCATCAAGAAGTGACTTCAAATGTTCCTTGCTCTCTGCCTGTACCGGTGTCTGACGCAAGAAATCTGCGCATTGTGAGAACTGTGCATAAAGCTGATCATCCAGATCAATACGGTCTGTCATAACTACGATAGTTGGACTATCTAATGCATCTTGCAATAAATGTGCATAGAATACCATCGACAATGACTTACCAGAGCCCTGTGTATGCCAGAACACGCCGCCTTTACCATCGGTCTTCGTTGCTACCTTTGCCCTCTCTATCGCTTTGCGAACAGCGAAATACTGATGGTATCCGGCTAACACTTTGAATCGACTATTGCTGACGCCTGAGAAAAGAATAAAATTTTTCAAAATATCAAGTAGACGTTCCTTTTGGAACATCCCTTCAAAAAAGGTTTCAAAGGAAGCATACGCAGTATCTTCGTAATTACCGTCTTTGGTTTTCCATTCCATAAAACGATCTAATCCTGAGGTGATAGTCCCAGCCTTATTCGTGGATAAGTCACTTATTACACAGATTGCATTGTAATAAAAGATAGAAGGAATATCCTGCATATAATTGCGAATCTGATGATAGGCATTCTCAGCGCCTACCTCGTCCTTAGCCGGACTCTTCAATTCCATCAAAACAAGCGGCAATCCATTAATAAATAAAATAATGTCCGGGCGACGGTTATTTCCGCTTTCTAAAAACGTAAACTGATTTACCACATAGAAAGAGTTGTTCTTTACGTTGGCGTAATCAATCAAACGTACAATAGATGATTGTTCCTCGCCATTCACAAAGAACTTAACCGTGATACCATTTTGCAGATAATCCATGAAAATGATATTCTTCTGCAGCAGGCTTCCGGTATCAAAATTCTTCAATTTAGCTAGTGCCTCATCTATAGCTTCTACAGGCAGCCCACGGTTGATATGCACCAAGCTATCTCTCAGAATAGAGTCCAGAAGCGGACTGGTATAATCTCTATCAAAATCCGGAGCGTAGAGGTGGTCATAGCCCATGTTTTCAAACAATTCAATGATTGCTTGTTCGTATGTATCTTCTGTAAATAAACTCGGCATATTCAACCTCCTGTAATTTTCGTTATGTTTCTATGATAAACAAGAATTTAGAGCAACAAGCTCAGGCAATATATCAGCAGATGTTTATTGATAACGCAAGCTCAGATTGGACAGAAGGCACACTGAGCGATATAGCCGATATTACAATGGGACAGTCCCCAAGCGGAAGCAGCTATAACGAAGATGGTAATGGTACAATTTTCTTCCAAGGTCGAGCTGAATTTGGTTTCAGATTCCCAACTGTTCGCCTTTATACAACAGAACCGAAGCGAATGGCTTGCGCTAATGACACTTTAATGAGTGTTCGAGCACCTGTCGGCGACCTAAATGTGGCTCATACCGATTGTTGTATCGGTCGAGGACTTGCCACTATTCATTCAAAGAATAATCATCAGTCTTTCGTGCTATACACAATGTTTTCTCTCAAAAAGCAGTTGGATGTTTTTAATGGAGAGGGTACTGTGTTTGGATCAATTAACAGAAATTCGCTAAACGAAATGCCGCTCCTTATACCATCAAGTGAAAAACTTGATGAGTTTGAGGCGTTAGTTGCTCCAATGGATGCCGCTATTCGCAACAATTACGATGAAATCTGTCGTTTAGAGCAACTCCGAGATACCCTTTTATCAAAGCTTATGTCCGGTGAGCTGGATGTTTCCAATGTCGAAATCTAAGCTGCTAAATTCTTGTTTATCCTATCATTGAGTGCAATTTTATCATCAAGCGCCTTCAGGAATGAGCCGATTTTTTCTTGTTCAACTAATGGTGGAACATCAATTTCAAGATTCTTTACCACATCCGTCTGCACACGCTGTCGGCCAGATGAACCGACCATAGATTTTATTGCCGGTTCTCTTACTTTCGGGCTGCAAATGAGATAGTACAAATAGTCCTTATCAGCGATACCTTCTTTTGCTCGGAATACGATATACTCCGTTGAACCAAAGCCAACTTCTCCATCATTTAAGATTGAGACCTGAGCTGTTTTTCCGTTTTCTAAACATGGCGTGATTCGTGCCATAATTGTATCTCCATTACGGAACTTCGTACCACCAGAAAAACATTCTTCAACATAATATGGAATATCGCGATAAAATGGGCGGAGCACATCCATAGGAATTTTCTTGGTTATAGCACCTTTTTTTATAGTTTCTCTCGGATTGAAATCTGCAATATCAGAGAGTTTCTTTTTTGTCCATTCAAATTTCATACCCAATCGCCCCCAGCTTCCTACGGATTTCAGCTTCCAACTCATGACTCTTTGCAAACATTTCTGCAAGTTCAGATGTCAAACGATCCATCTTTTCTTCAAATGGCTCATCATCTTCTTTCTGCTCTTCAATACCCACATAGCGTCCCGGTGTCAAGATGAAGTCCTGCTTTTCAATTTCATGAAGGTCGGCAACAGCGCAGAAGCCCTTGATATTTTCAAGCGTTCCGGCCACAAAAGCTTCGTAGGTATCTGAAATCTTATGGATGTCTTCATCTGTCAGCTCACGAAGTTTTCGGCTCACCATGGTTCCCATCTTTCGAGCATCAATGAATAAAGTCTTTCCCGGCTGTTTTTTCTGCTTATTGATAAACCAAAGTGATACTGGAATCTGCGTTGTATAGAAAAGCTGAGTAGGCATTGCAACAATGCACTCAACTAAATCTGCATTGATAATATTCTTACGAATTTCCCCCTCTCCGCCTGATTGAGAAGAAAGGGAACCATTTGCTAATACCATACCAATACGGCCTGCTGGTGCAAGATGAAAAATCATATGCTGAAGCCATGCAAAGTTGGCATTTCCTGCTGGTGGTGTTCCGTATTTCCATCGCTGATCTTCTTTTAGTGTATCCAATCCCCAATCGGACAGGTTAAACGGTGGATTCGCCATAATATAATCTGCTCTCAACGTTGGATGACGATCATCAAGGAATGTATCTGCCGCATAGGTTCCAAGATTAGGCTCAATTCCACGGATTGCAAGATTCATCTGCGCCATCTTCCATGTAGTAGGGTTTGAGTCCTGACCATAGATAGAAATATTGTTGATATTACCACTGTGATTCTCAACAAACTTCGCAGACTGAACGAACATACCGCCTGAACCGCAGCAAGGATCGTATACTCTGCCCCTAAACGGCTTTAATACCTCTACCAAGGTGCGTACTACACAAGATGGCGTAAAAAATTCACCACCACGCTTTCCTTCCTGTTCTGCAAACATAGAAAGACAATATTCATAGGTACGGCCCAGAATATCTTTCTCACTGCCATGTTCGATCATCTGGATGTTGGTGAATAAATCCACCACATCACCTAGCCTACGCTTGTCCAGCTCCGGACGTGCAAAGTTCTTAGGCAAAATATCCTTCAAACGCTTATTTTCTTTTTCGATGGCACGCATGGCATCATCGATCACCGTTCCGATTTCCGGAGTATGTGCTTTTGCTGCAATTTCACTCCAACGTGCACCAGCTGGCACAAAGAAGATACCCTCAGAAGTATATTCGTCGATATCCTCCGCGAATCCATCGCCTTCTTCAACAAGTTCCTGATGCTTATCATCAAATCTATCTGAGATATACTTCAAAAAAATCAATCCCAGAACAACGTTCTTATATTCGGATGCATCCATATTGCCACGAAGTACGCAGGCTGCATCCCATATTTGTTTTTCAAAACCGATATCGGCTGTATTTTTATCTGCCATTTTATTCTTACCCTTTCTGTTTTACTGTTTTATCATATTTTATCAGAATTCTCGTTATACAATCCTGTATATTGCAATCAAGGGATTCACAAATAGTAAGCAGGGCTTCTGCTGTCTTATTTGCTTTCCCGTGATATTTCGCTTCTATAAAAAATCATCTTTCATCTGATAAGCCGGATAAGGAGCTGTCTCCTTGGCATCGAGTGTCACATCCCACGACATCCGAACCACCGTTTAAACGCTGCCGCCATTTGGGGGCGATTCCGTTTTTCTCAGTCGATCTAAAAAGCAGATATGTTTCCCTATCAGAAAACCGGGCTTTTCATAAGGCTTCTCTGATGATGATTACCTCATAAAAAGCCCGGACATACACCGACTTTCGGTACTTATTTTTCTTTTCTTGTCAGCAGAGCCACGGTCTCCACGTGCATGGTCTGCGGGAACATGTCGACAGGGGTGACTTCCTTCACGGTGTAGCCAAGTCCGGCGAGGATCTTCGCATCGCGGGCGAAGGTCGCCACGTTGCAGGAGACGTAGACGATGCGTGAGGGCTGCATGCCGGCCGCAGCGGATAGGACGGTCTCGCTGCAGCCGGCGCGTACGGGGTCCATGACGATGACGTCGGGGCGAAGGCCTTCTTGGTAGAGCTTTGGCATGAATTCTCCGGCATCAGCGGCGTAGAATTCGGCGTTTTCTATGTGGTTGAAGGCGGCGTTTTTCTTCGCGTCTTCGATGGCTTCTTTCACGATCTCGATGCCGATGACACGTCCGGCTTTTTGGGCGAGGCAGAGGGAGATGGTGCCTGTCCCGCAGTAGGCGTCGATCACGGTCTCTCCGCCGTGGAGGTCGGCATAGGCGAGGGCTTTTTCATAGAGGAGCTCGGCCTGCGGTTTGTGTACCTGAAAGAAGGAGAAGGGGGAGACTTCGAAGGCGAGGCCGCAAAGGGAAGAGGTCAGGGTCTTTTTGCCCCAGAGGTGATGGATCTCTTTTCCGAGGATGGCATTGCCTTTGTGGCTTTGGACATTGTGATAGATGGAGACGACTTCGGGGAGGAGTTTTCTCATTTCGGAGACCCAGAGGTCGGCGAGCGGGAGCTTTTCCGAAGCAGTCACGATGACGGCCATGACTTCGCCGTGATCGCCGACGCGTCCCATGATGTGGCGGACGCTGCCGCGGCCTGTTTTTTCGTTGTAGCCGGTGAGCTGATGGCGTGTCATGAAGCCTTGTGCAAAGCGCAGCAGACGGTTGTTTTCTTCTTCCTGTATGGCGCAGCTCGCGATCGGGATGACCTGATGGCTGCCCTGCCGGTAGTAGCCCAGGACGGGGCCGCTCGTCACCTGACTGACAGGGACGGCCATTTTATTGCGGTAGTTCCATGGGCGGGAGGCGCCGGCGATGGGGCGGACGAGGCTCTCTTCGCAACCGCCGATGCGCACCATCACGTCTTTCACGCGCCGCTCTTTCACGGCAAGCTGGCCTTCATAGGTGAGGTGAGAGATCTGACAGCCGCCGCAGGTGTGGCAGGCCGGACAGGCGGGCGTAGTGCGATGCGCGGAGGGGATCTCGATGGAGATGAGCCGCCCTGTGGCGTAGGATTTCTTCGCGGTCACGATCATGGCCTGTATGGTCTCGCCGGGGAGAGCACCGGGGACGAAGACGGTGAAGTCATCGACAGCTCCGATGCCTTCGCCGTGGATGCCAAGGTCGCGGATGGTGAGGGTGTATGTTTCGTTTGGTTTGACGGGAATGTTTTTCTTAGACATAGAATGCTCCGAGGGGGTTGAGGGTTAGCCTGTGGGGCGGGGCGCCCATAGATTGGGGCTGAAAGCTTTGTTCGCCAGTTAGGAGTGAGGAGTGAGGAGTGAGGAGTGAGGAGTGAGGAGTGCTGGTGCGGCGCATAAAAATATGGAAGCACCGCAGAGTATAGATAGTGGCGATGCCCGAAAGTGGCATTTAGTCACCAGTCACCAGTCACTCGAGGCTCCTAATCCCTAGCTGCTAATCCCTAATCCCTGCTTTCAAACTTCAGGGTTCGGGGGTCAAACTTCAGGGTTAGCCCGTGGGGCGTGCCGGCCTTTGATTTTGAATGAAAGCCTCACTTGAATTAGAAATGAGAAATGAGAAATGGTGGTGCGGCGCATAAAAATATGGAAGCGCCGCGGAGTATAAATCATGGCGATGCCATGAGCTGGCATTTAGTCACCAGTCACCAGTCACCAGTCACGAGTCACTAGTCACCAGTTTTTGATCACGTCGTCGGGGATCTCAAAGTGCTGGTAGTCTTTGCGGTCTTCCCAGCTGCCGCCCCATTCGAAGCCGTACTTGGCAAAGATGATGCAGGCGAGGTCCTTTTCATCGATCTTCATGGGGAAGTCACGGCTGCGGTCTATATAGGGGGCTCCGGCGGCGGGCTCGATGGTGAGCTTGCCGTCCACCATTTTGACATAGGGGTTGTAGAGCGGATTGATGTCGATCGCCGCGCCCATGCCATGCTTGGAGATCTTGGTCGTGTGGGAGATGAAGCGGAAATTGAAGGAGGAGCTGTTGTTGTCTGCCGTCGAGCGTTCATCATCGGCATCGTAGTGGTCCACGAGGCGGATCTTCTCGATGGGATATTTGGCGGCGTATAGCTCTTGGAAGATGGAAAGGACGGTTTCTGCGATGCGGCGGTTGACCACCATTTCGCCGTCCTGCGTTTTTCCTTGGAGGTCCACATAGCGGACGCGGAGAAAGGCGAGGTCTTCGCGGGGGACGGTGCAGTCGTCTTTGAATGATTTGCCTTTCATGATTTCGAAAATGGAGTCCGGAATGGGCTCAGCAGAAAAACCTTCTGTATATGGTGTCATGATGAGAGGCCTCCTGGTAAAATAAAAAATGATGGCATGGTGCAAGACCATAGGAAAACGCCGTGAGCTTTGCATGGATACATCTGTATCATACATCGCAAAGCCTCGCGGCGCTATAGCGTTTGTGATAAAACTGGCGGTCGTTTTCCTCCGTATGGCGAGTCCGCTCCCCATACGGTAAGCGCGAAGACAAATCGGCGGCGGCATCGCTGCAGTGTCAAAGGGGCAATGCTCGAAGGTTGGCAGGCAGCAGGGTCAGCCCGTGGGGCGTGCCAACCCTTGATGGTGGATGAAAGCTCTGCTCGAATGAGAAATTAGAAATGATAAATGAAGGTGGCGGCTTCGCCGCGAGTATATGGGGCGATGCCCGAAGGCGGTATTCAAGTCCCCAGTGACTAGGGACTAGTGACTAGTCCCTAGTCACTAGTCCCTAGTCACTTCTCCACGTACGGCCCGAGGAGATTTTCGATGTCGATCTTGAGGTAGTTTTCGGAGTCTTTGGCGAGGTCAAAGGAGGCATTCAGCATGCACCAGACGGTGATGACGCCGATGAAGTGGCTGACCAGGATGCGGCAGAGGATGGTCTTGGGGACATCGCTGCGCAGCTCCCCTTTGCCTTCGCCCTGATGGGTGGAGAGGATCTTCTCGAGGGCGAGATAGAGGTCGTAGAGGGCTTCTGTATTCTGCTCGGGGTGTGTGTGCTTGTTTTCCACGCTGTCACGGAGCCATTGACGGACGATACGGACGCCGCTCCACATGCAGTCCTTGTAGATCTCGCCAAAATAGAAGCAGCAGCGCTCGATCACATCGCCTTCATGGGCGATGGCGCGCTCGATGGTCGCCATGGCTGTTTTGCGGGAGAGCTTGCGGACAACGTCTTCCTTGCATTCGAAGTAGTGATAGAAGGTGCCTTTGGCCACGCCGGAGTCCTTCGTGATGTCTTCCACTGATACATTGTCGAAGCCATGTGCGCTGATCAGGCGCTGGGCAGAATCCAGAAGCTTTGTTTTTGTCCGTTCCGCTTTCTTTGTGAGTGCCATGAATCCTCCTGTAAGGAAATACTGATTTTGTGCTCAAACCAACATTTTTTTAATTTATTTTATATATTACGTATAGTATACAGGAAAGCGAAAGGGTTCGCAATGACCAGTGGTCAAAAGGGACGGGCGGCATCTCTGACCGCCTCATAGCCTTCGGCCGTTCCTGCTTCCTTCCGGTCTCGCCGTATTTGACACGCACTCTTCTTTTGCGTAAAATAGGACAAGGGATACGTAACATGTATCTGGCCCCCATGCGGGGCTTTTTTTATGCCTGCATGAGAGTGACTGGCAGATGGGTGAGTGGGTGACTGGAGCCGTATTCATAGGCTGTAGCACTTGTCACTATGCCATGAACGCAAGCATCCATGGATGCAGTGCGAGAAACGGGGGTTTCTTATGCCAAATGATTTCGATCTCATTATCATCGGTGCCGGTCCGGCGGGGATATTCACGGCGCTCGAGCTGGCCGATACCGGGATGTCCATCCTGATCTTGGAGAAGGGACTGGATATTCGTGAGCGTATCGCGCTCAATAAAAACAGGCAGGCGAAGGCGACCGACCGCTATGCGAATATCGTATCCGGCTGGGGCGGCGCGGGGGCCTTCTCTGACGGGAAGCTGACGCTTACGACGGACTATGGCGGAAACCTGGATGATTATATGAATAAAGGGGAGCTCGCCCGTCTGATCTCCTATGTGGACGGCGTGTACTGCCGCTACGGTGGGGCCGACCGCAAGGTCTACGGGGATGAGTACAAGGAGGAGCTGCACGAATTGAAGCGGCGGGCGGCAGCCGCCGACTTGTCCTTCATCCCAGCGCGCATCCGCCATCTGGGGACGGATGTGAATGGAGAGATCCTCTCCCGTATGCGTGACAGCTTGCCGGCCAATGTGACGGTGAAGTCAAAGTGTCCGGTGGATACGATCCTTGTGAGCGATGGCGTGATGCAGGGCGTCATTGCGGGCGGCGAGACGTATCGCTCAAAGTACCTCGTGGCCGCACCGGGGCGTGACGGTGCGGAGTGGTTCACCGGAGAAGCGAAGCGGATCGGTCTTCCGACCGAGTCGAATGCGGTCGACATCGGCGTCCGCGTGGAGTCGCCTGCCGAAGTCTTCGAGCCGATCACGAACATCTGCTATGAGTCGAAGCTGGTGTATTTCTCCAGATCTTTCGATGACCGTGTACGCACGTTCTGCATGAATCCGTATGGCTTCGTCGTGACGGAGAACAACAACGGACTCATGACGGTGAATGGGCATTCGTATGCACACAAAAAAAGTGAGAATACCAATTTCGCCATTCTGGTGTCGAAGCAGTTCACCGAGCCCTTCCATGAACCGATCGAGTACGGGAAATACATCGCGACACTGGCAAACATGCTGGGCGGCGGGCCCATCGTGCAGCGTCTCGGCGACCTGCGTGACGGCCGTCGTTCGACGGCAGAGCGCATACGAAGAGGGCTGATCAATCCCACCATGCCCTCGGCAACGCCGGGAGATCTATCTTTGGTCTTGCCATATCGCTTCTTAAAGGATATTATGGAGATGTTTGAAGCGCTGGATGAAGCATGCCCGGGAGCGAACTCGCGCCACACCCTTCTCTATGGCGTGGAAGTGAAGTTCTACTCTTCCCGCATCGCACTGTCTTCCCAGCTGGAAACGAAGATTCCCAATTTCTTCGCTATTGGTGATGGAGCCGGCATCACCAGGGGCCTGGTACAGGCTTCCGCCGCCGGTGTAGTCGTCGGGCGCGAGATCGCGGCCCGCATTGGTCAACCGAAGGGAGAACTCTGATGATACCGAGGTACACACGTCCAGTCATGGAAAAGATCTGGAATGAAAGAAATGAATGGCAGACAATGCTTGATGTAGAGATCGCAGCCTGCGAAGCAAATGCAGAGCTGGGCCGCATTCCGAAGGAAGCTGTCGAAGTGATCAAAGCGAAGGCAAACTTTGATGTCGAGCGCATCCACGAGATCGATCGTGAGATCAATCACGACATCATCGCTTTCCTCACGAATGTCGGGGAATATGTAGGCGATGATGCCAAGTACATCCACATGGGCCTTACCTCCACCGACGTGAAGGATACCGGCCTCAATGTACAGATCAAACAGGCTTCCGCTGTCCTTCTCGAAGATCTGGAAAAGCTGGCAGAAGTCCTGAAGAGAAGAGCTGTCGAATTCAAGTACACCCCGACCATCGGCCGCACCCACGGGGTCCATGCAGAACCGACCACCTTCGGTCTGAAGCTGCTCCTTTGGTACTCCGAGACGCTCAGAAACATTGACCGCATGAAGAGAGCCGCAGAAGAAATGGCTGTCGGCAAGCTGTCCGGTGCGGTAGGCACCTATGCAGACATTGATCCATACGTCGAAGAATACGTCTGCAAGAAGATGGGCCTTGCCAAAGAGGTCGTAGCGACTCAGGTCGTACAGCGTGACCACCACGCCGAATACATCACGACCTTAGGCGTCATCGCCGGCACCCTTGCACAGATGGCTCTGGAAGTCCGCCACCTGCAGAGGACCGAAGTGAGAGAAGCGGAGGAATATTTCAGCCCGAAGCAGAAGGGCTCCTCTGCGATGCCGCATAAGAGAAATCCGGTCAAGTCCGAAAGAATCTGCGGCATGGCCCGTCTCATTCAGGGCTACAGCCTCCCTGCCTTCGAAGACATCCCGCTCTGGCACGAAAGAGATATTTCCCACTCCTCCGTCGAACGCGTCATGTTCCCAGATGCGACCATCGCTCTGGACTACATCCTCGCACAGACCACCGACCTCATCGACAAGCTCCTCGTCTATCCGGACAAGATGCTCGCCGATCTGAACCTCACCGGCGGCCTCATCTACAGCCCGCGCGTCCTCCTCGCTCTCGTAGCGAAAGGCGCTTATCGCGACACCGCATATCGCTGGGTACAGAGAAATGCGATGAAACGCTGGCTTCAGGGCGAAGATTTCTACGAAAATCTTTGCAAGGATGAAGATGTCAGAAAGTATCTGAACGAAGAAGAGATCAAAGCCTGCTTCGACTACAAGCCGATGCTCGTCCATGTCGATGAGATTTTCGCTCGTTTCGGACTGTAATTCACTCATAGAAAAAGCCTCGACCCGTAAGGGCGAGGCTTTTTGCGTGAAGGGAAATGGAGAAGTTCATGGCCGCGCGGCTATGAACGGATATCATTTTATGATATGATACAAGCGGTGCCATCGTAAACGATAGGCGGTTAAAATTAAGACCCCGAAAGGGGTGGGTCAGATGACGAAATACGATTTTTTTACGATCGTCTTTTTTGCGAGTATGTGTGTTATAGCACTGACAAAGTGACCAATAGAAAAACCGCCTTGCTCCTGACAAGATGAGGCGGATTTTCTACCAAAATTCTATGGGGTCATAACCGTTTATCGGATGGCACCGTTTCTATTTGTATTGTAAGACATCCCGTGAAAGAAAGCAAGGGCGATTCTATGAATAGATTCTATTCTGCACAGCTATGAACGGACATCATTTTATGGTATGATACAGGCGGTGCCATCGTAAACGATAGGCGGTTAAATAAAGACCCCGAAAGGGGTGGGTCAGATGACGAAATACGATTTTTTTACAGTTGTTTTTCTGATGACGGTGTGCATTGCCGCATTGCTGAAATAGCCAATAGAAAAACCGCCTTAGCCCTGGAAAGTTAAGCGGTTTTTCTACACTTGATAATCATATGGGGCCATAACCGTTTATCGGATGGCACCGTTTCTATCTGTATTGTAAGATATCCAGCGAAAGAATGCAAGGTAGACATATGGACTTCTTTTACTTGATCGGCGGCGCGGCTGTGCTGCTGCTGACATTTCTGCTGCATCGTTTTGGAAATGCATGGATTGACCGTCTCTATGCGTCGCACCGGGACATCCTGACCTTTCCTTTGGCGGTCAAAGAGCGGGGACGCTTGCGGCGTTTTCTTCTCCCGCTCGCCTTTCTTCTCTGCGGCGCGCGCGCGGTCTGCATCGCATCCAGTCCTGTCGAGCTTTTCTTCCTGCTCTTTGCCGCCGCGTTCCTTCTGCTCATGACGGCGACTGACTTCGAGCAGTACTGCCTCTTTGATGCCATGATGCTTCCCTTCGCGGCGGGCGGGCTTCTCCTCTCGCTCATCCAGCTTCCCCGTCTGAGCGATCATCTCCTTGCGGCCGCTATTGGCGGCGCGGTCTTCCTCGTGCTTGCCATCCTCTCGCGCGGGGCTTTGGGCGGGGGCGATGTGAAGCTCATCGCATCGCTTGGTCTCTGGCTGGGGAGAGATGCTCTTCTCTTCGTCACGATGGCTGGTATCGTTCTTGGCGGGCTCGCTGCCCTTCTCCTGATGCTCCTCCGGCTCAAGAAGCGCAAGAGCGCCTTCGCCTATGGCCCGTACTTTGCGCTCACTGCGCTTACTCTCTTCCTGATGCGGAGCGTGTAGGAATGAGAATTGAGGAATGAGAATTGAAGGCGGCGGCTTCGCCGCGAATACATATGAGGCGATGCTCGAAAGTGGCATGCAAGTCACTAATGACTGGTAGCTAGGGATTAGTGGTTAGGGATTAGGAGTCTCAAGTGACTGGTGACTGGCATGCCAGCTTATGGCACCAGCATTTCTCATTTCTAATTTTTCATTCAAGAGAGGCTTTCATCTCCCATCATGGGGCACCACGCCCTAGGGGCTCACCCCGAACCCTGAACCCTGAACCCTGAACCCTGAACCCCGAACCCTGAACCCCGAACCCTGAACCTGTTTCCCATCACCTCGATTCATACCAACCGCCCATATCTATTCCAAAACAGCATACAAAGAAAAATCGTTTGACAGACGGCGCGTTGCCGTGTATGATTAGTGCAACTCAATACCCCATGCGATGACTGGGATCAAGTGATATGATGTTCTTTTCAGAGAGCCGATGGTTGGTGAAAATCGGCAGGAAGCATATGACGAACTCTCCCAAGAGCTCCGGATCGAAGCAGTGATGCCGTAGAGAAGGCGGAAGTCCCCGTTACGGATGAACCATGAAAGTATAATGCAGGGTGGTACCGCGAAACCTCGCCCCTGTCTCGGAAGAGACAGGGGCTTTTATATTATACGAAGTGGAAGAGAGATAAGCACAGAGTGGTACAGCGCAGACGCGCCTCTGTCCGAGGGATCGGACGGAGGCGCTTTTTCTTTCATGGTGAGTGATAAATCAGGGTGGCACCGCGGAAAACCGCCCCTGGGAGAGGAAAGCCTCTTTCAGGGGCGGTTTTTATGATCCATGTAAACTAGGAGGAAACACAAATGATGCATATGAGAAAAGTAATGAAGACGATCGGTATTTGTTCTATGGCTGCCATCATGATGGCAGGGATCTCCGGCTGCGGGGGAAAGACAGGCGGCGCGGTGTCTTCCGGCGCGAAGAATGCGGCGAAGATCGGCTTCACGGCAGCGCTGACGGGCGGCGCTGCCGCATATGGCAAGTCGGAGGAGGGCGTACGCCTCGCTGTCGAGGAGATCAATAAGAAGGGCGATTTCCCGATCGATCTCTTGGTGGAGGATACGAAGGCTGTCCCGGCGGACTCGATGAATGCGACGAAGAAGCTGATCCAGGAGAAGGTATCGATGATCATCGGGCCGATGACATCCAATGAGGCGAAGGCGGCAGGCCCCATCATCCAGAATGCAAAGGTGCCGTCGCTGGAGATCTCCGTCACGGCGGAAAACATCACGGATATCGGAGACTGCATTTTCAGAAATTCCGTGCCGGAGTCGAAGAATATTCCGCAGACGGTGAAGAAGACGCACAAGCTCTTAGGCTACAAGACCGCAGCGATCCTCTATGCCCATGACAATGAGCAGCATGTGACCGCGCAGAAATATTTCCAGAAGACGATGGAAGAGGAGGGCGTGCAGGTCATCGATGTCGAGACCTTCGGCAGCAAGGACAGCGAGTACTCCGCGCAGCTGACGAATATCCAGCACAAGGCTCCGGATGTCATCGTCGTATGCAGCTACTATCAGGAAGGCTCCCGCATCCTGAAGAAGATGAGAGAGATGGGAATGGATCAGCCAGTCTTAGGGGACAATGGCTTCGTTTCGCCGGAGCTGGGCAAGATGGCAGGCGCGGCCGCGGACAATGTCTATGTGTCGTCCATGTGGTCGGCGGATCGCAAGGATGAAAAGGTGCAGAAATTTGTGGAAAGCTACACGAAGGCCTATGACCGTGCGCCTGATCAGTTCGCTGCTAGTGCGTATGACGGCGTCTACATGGCGATGGATGCGATGCAGCGTGCGGGTACGACCACCGATCACAAGAAGATCCGCGATGCGCTGGCGCAGATGAAGGACTTCAAGGGTGTCTGCGGCACATTCAGCTTCGACGAAAAGCGCGATCCGGTCGTCGATCTGATCCTGATGAAGATGCAGGATGGAAAATTCGGCGTCGTGGATGTGAAGTAAAAAGGTTGATGGGGTCAGGGCTAGCCTGTGGGGCGTGCTGCCCCCTTGACTGGGGATGAAAGCTTTGCTTGAATGAGAAATTAGAAATGAGAAATGCGAAATGGCGGTGCGGCGCATCAGAATATAGAAGCGCCGCAGAGTATAAATAATGGCGATGCCCGAAGGTCTGCGGATAAGCAGGTTTCTCGTTTGGGATTCCCTGATATCGATCGTCTGACCGCAAATGACAAAGATTTCTCGCTTACGCTCGAAATGACGATACGAGAGAGTCACAAGTCACTAGTCACTTGTGACCTCTAAACCCTGAACCTCATCGGGTGTCATACAATGGTAAAACGGGCGGCAGAAACGATTTCGTTTCTGCCGCCCGTCTTTTGCGTGGGGGATGGCGCGAAGCGCCGCACCTTCCTCGTTGAACCTAATCCCTAGCTACTAGTCACTAGTCACTCATTACTTCAGATCCTTAAAATGGAACTGCTTCTTCCCCGATGCGTAGTCGCCTACGATCTGGCCGTGGCCGAAGAGCTTGTACTTGTAGGAGATGAGGCCTTCGAGGCCGACAGGACCTCTGGCGTGGATCTTGGAGGTGGAGATGCCGACTTCTGCGCCGAAGCCGTAGCGGAAGCCGTCAGCGAAGCGGGTGGAGGCATTCTGATAGACGCCTGCGGAGTCGACGAGCGCCATGAAGCGTTTGGCAGCCGCTTCATTTTTCGTCATGATGCAGTCGGTGTGATGGCTGCCGAAGGTATTGATGTGGGAGATCGCTTCGTCAAGATCGCCGACGATCTTGATGGCAAGGGTGAGGGAGAGGTATTCCTTGTGGAAGCTTTCGCTCTCAGGAATGACATCGACAGGGATGATGTCATTCACCTCTTTCGTGCCGCGGATCGTGACGCCGGCATCGGTGAGGGCGCGGGCGAGCTTCGGCAGGAGATCCTTCGCGATGCTCCGATGGACAAGGATGGTCTCGACTGCGTTGCAGGCGGCGGGATACTGCACCTTGGCATCCACGATGGCGGGGATGGCGATCTCTTCCTCATAGTCCTTGTCGACGTAGATATGGCACACGCCGTCCGCATGGCCGAGGACAGGGATCGCGGTGTGAGACATGATGTACTGCACGAATGCATTCGAGCCGCGCGGGATGAGGAGGTCGACGGATTTGTGACATTCGAGGAGCTCGTCGATCTCATTGTGCTGCTCGGCCTGGAGCAGCGCATTCTCCGGAAGACCGGCAGCGATGGCGGCGTTCCGGATCAGGCGGAAGAGGACGCGGTTGGTGTAGGTCGTTTCTTTGCCGCCCTTCAGGATGGCACAGTTGCCGCTCTTCAGGCAGAGGGAGGAGATCTGTACCAGTGCATCGGGGCGGGCTTCGAAGATGACGCCGATGACGCCGATGGGGCAGGTCACACGGTAGAGAGAGAGCCCTTCGTCGAGCTCGCGGGCGAGCGTCACGCGATCGATCGGATCCGGCAGAGCGATGAGGCCGGTGAGCTCTGCTTCCACGTCAGCGAGCTTTCCTTCATCGAATTTGAGGCGTTTCTTGACGGCAGGGGCGATGCCGCTTTCTTCTGCCAGCGCGAGGTCTTTGTGATTGGCGGCAAAGATCTCTTCCTTATTCGCAAGGAGCGATTCACGGATGAGGGCGAGTGCGTGATCTCTTTTTTCGAGCGAAGCCGCAGCCAGAATGGGAGAGGCGAGCTTCATTTTGCGGGTTTCTTCTTTGATGTTCATGGGAGGGTCCTTTCGGGTGGGGTGACTGGGGATCAGGATCTGGGGGCGGTGCGCCGTATTCAGAGAAGCGCCGCATTTGTACCGCATCCCCTGTGGGGCCTGTCCATACTCACAGGGTCGTATTTTTTATGTACTCGATATATTCATTGTACTGCTTGGCGGTTTCGTAGTCGTGGAGGGGGAAGCATTCACTCGCCCAGCGCAGGAAGAGCCACAGACAGCCGAAGAAAACGAGAAATTGCAGCATACGGTGAATGACGGAGTAGGACTTTCTGTTCTTCGGGATCCACTTCGAAGAGAGACAGTAGGCGCTGCGGTAGATCCATTTTGCGTAGAACGCCGCGAAGGCGAGCGCCAGCGTGAGGAAGAAGAGGAGCAGCATGAGTGAGATGTGCGACAGCACGATGCGTTCGAACCAGCGACTGGTATTCGTCAGAGCGAAAAACATTTCCTTCGATGTCATCATGATCCCCATGAATTCGTAATGCGTGAGGAAGATGAAGGCATTGAAGGTGAAGAAGCAGACGAGGGCGAGACAGATCAGCGTCGCGAGCCGTTTGCCGACATAGACGCGGCTGATCACATTCATCACGAAGAAGAGGAGCAGCAGGATCGCCATCGCGGTCAGAAAGTAGGGCGAGAGGTGGTTGAAGGAGGCGTCCGTCATGCCGTTCACCGCGTGCGTCAGCACGTAGGGGAAGATCAGGATCCATGAGAAGAAGGGAATGTATCCGATCCGCCAGAAGGGATGCAGAAGGCTGCGCCTCGTGACGAGCTCGGTCAGGAAGAAGAGCAGGCCGCATTCGGCAAAGTTGCGAAGGCAGCGGTACCACTCCGTGAGTCCCGTGATGCCGAGCGCGGCATAGTATAGATAAACAGGGAGGAGAAGGGCAAGGGTGAGCAGCAGGTAGAGCGTGATCTCTTTGGCGGAGATCGCCGCCCACCAGAGTGAGAGCTTCTCATGCTCCTGTGCGAGGAAATTTTTCATAGAGATCTCCTTATCAGGAATGAGTTACTTCTATTAGTATAGAGTCCTTACGAGATTTCAGCAAGAGGAATCAGGCTGGAGGGTTCAGGGTGAGTTCGTGGGGCGGGGCGTCCTTTGCTTACGTTTGAAAGCCTCGATTGAATGAGAAATGAGAAATTAGAAATGCGAAATGGTGGTGCGGTGCATAAAAATATGGAAGCGCCGCGGAGTATAAAATAATGGCGATGCCCGAAGGTCTCCCGGCTGGCAGGTTTCTTGTTTTGAACTTTCCAAACATTGTCCGCCTGACCGCGAATGACAAAGATTTCTCGCTTGCGCTCGAAATGACGATACGGGAGTCTGATGTCTCCTAGTCTCTTAGTCACAAGTCACTTGAGATTTCTAATCCCCAATCCCCAATCCCCAATCCCCAATCCCTAGCCACTCATTCCTAATCGCCAGTCACTGCTTCCGAAATTCTCAAGAAGATGCGAAAAATCTTGAACAGTTCTTGAAAAAAGTATATAATTAACTAGTTATCATGAATACATATATAACGGCATCGCGGGGACGGGGCTTTGCATCGGGGGCATTCCGGCCGCTTCCTGCCGTGATCTTTCTTTCTCATGAAAGGTACTCATCGTGAATAGAAAACAGCACACCATCCAGAAATCCGTCACCTACAAAGGCAATGGCCTGCACTCCGGGCTGCCTGTGACCATGACCATGCATCCGGCCAAAGCAGGGACGGGCATCCTCTTCCGGAGAGTCGATCTTGCGGGCGCACCGACAGTCGCTGCGAAGAGCCAGAATATCACCAATACCATGCGCGCGACTACGCTCGAGGACGGCGCGGCGAAGGTCTTCACCGTCGAGCATGTCCTCTCCGCACTCTTTGCGCTCCACATCGACAACTGCCTGATCGAGATGGACTCTGCCGAGCCGCCGGTCGGAGACGGCTCGTCCAAGACCTTTGTCGACATGGTGCTCGAAGGCGGCATCGAAGAGCAGGAAGAGACCATCCCGGTCCTCACGCTCGATCACAGCGTCGCTGTCTATGAGGGCGATAAGAAATTCATTGCGGCACTCCCCTATGATGGTCTTCGTGTGACCTTCACATCCATGAATCCGCACCCGCTCCTCGGCTGCCAGACGCTGGATGTGATCCTTGATGAAGAGAGCTACCGCAAGGAGATCTCTCCTGCCCGCACCATCGGCTTCACATGGGAGCTTGAAGCCATGAGAAAGATGGGGCTTGGCAAAGGCGGCACGCTGGAAAATGCGGTCGTCTATTCCGAAGACAAATGTCTCTCGAAGCTCCGCTTTCAGGATGAACTGGTCCGTCACAAGATCTTAGATATTCTGGGCGACATTTCCCTCGTAGGGCCGCTGCAGGCGCACATCATCGCCGTTCTCGGCAGCCACAAGCTGAATGCCGAGCTGTCCGAAAAGCTGCAGGCTCTGAAGAAATAATAATGAATCCCATCTTCTATCCTTGGAGGAAACCTTTGCCTGCGAGCGATAGTCATCATCGATAAGAACCCCGTCATTTTCAAGGAGGAAACACTTATGGAACTCAACGTAGAAGAAATCATGGAAATCCTGCCGCATCGCTATCCGATGCTTCTGGTCGACAAGATCACCGAGCTGGTCCCGATGGACTATGCGGTCGGCGTAAAATCCGTCACCATGAATGAACCATTTTTCCAGGGACATTTCCCGGGACATCCCGTCATGCCGGGCGCTCTCATCTGTGAAGCCATGGCGCAGGTCGGTGGCGTAGCGCTCCAGTATCCGGAAGAAAACAGAGGCCTTATCCCGCTGTTCACCGGTATGGATCATGTCCGTTTCCGCTCTCCGGTCCTCCCCGGCGACCAGATGGTCACCAAGGCTGTCATCAAGAAGATCATCGGCCGCATGGGCAAGGTCCACTGCGAATGCTCGGTCGAGGGCGTGCATAAGGCAGAAGCGGACTTCCTCTTCTATCTTCTCGACCCGAATGAAGGCCCGGAAGATAAGAAATAAAAGGGCAGAAGGGACCTCCGGCATCATGCCGGCTGCCGTTTGAAGTTTTTTCAAAAATTGAAAATGGTTAAAAATCAGCGAAATAGAGAGAAAATAATAATAAACGGCGACAGAACGCCGGATTTCGCTTGAGATGGAAGTATAATTCGACTGCTTGCGAACGGATTATGTATTATGAAAACTTAAATTCGCCTTCGGGCGATCAAAAGATCAGTGCAAGCTGTCATAAAGGGGAAAGAACAATGGAACTCAAAGTCTTGAAAAATGAGGCACCGGATATCCATCCGTCGGCCGTGATTCATCCGAGCGCGATCATTCACAAGAATGTCGTCATCGGTGCTTATGCCTATATCGGAGAAAACTGCGAGATCGGCGAAGGCACCATCATCGGGCCGCACGCTGTCATCGCGAAGAATGTCCGCATGGGCAAAGAGAATCACATTTATCCGCATGCGGTCATTGGAGAAGACCCGCAGGATCTGAAATTCGCAGACGAATACAGCACCGTCGTCATCGGCGATCACAATCTTCTCCGTGAATACGTCACCATTCACAGAGCGACCGGGGAAAACTGCGAGACACGCATCGGCTCTTACAATATGCTGCAGGCCTATACCCACGTCGCACATAACTGCTGCTTCGGCGACCACATCGTCATGTCCTCCTTCTCGGGCGCGGCAGGCCATGTCACTGTCGAAGACCATGCCGTCATCGGCGGCATGAGCGGCCTTCACCAGTTCGTCAAGATCGGCGCCTGTGCTATGGTCGGCGGCATGTCCAAGATCGTGCAGGACGTCTGCCCTTATGTCATCGCAGATGGCAATCCAGCCCGCGTCGTAGGACTGAACAGCGTCGGACTTTCCAGAAATGGCATCACGCCGGAAGGCAAGAGCCTCCTCAAGAAGGCCTATCGCATCATTTTCCGCTCCGGTATGAAGCTCTCTGAAGCCATCGAAGAAATGGAACAGGACTTCCCGTCCACACCGGAGGTGGAGCATCTTCTCCGCTTCCTGCGCAACTGTGAACGCGGCCTCTGCCGTACCAGAGAAAGAGACAGATAAAAAAGCCATCAAAAAAGCACCCGCAGCGTACCCCTTCGCTGCGGGTGTTTTGATTTGCCGTGCTAAGACCATCTCATTTTCCTGAAAAACGTCGGGGAAAAGTGAGGAGTGAGAAGTGAGGAGTGAGGAGTGGAGGAAGGGGCGCGCAATTCATAAAGCGCCCCAATACCCCTTTATATGAAATTCCGCGGCGCTTCCTTATTGTCATGCGCCGCACCACCATTTCGCATTTCTCATTTCTAATTTCTCATTCGCGCAAAACTTTCAAACGCAATCAGGGGGGCGGCACGCCCTAACCTTGAATCCGCTTTTATATTTTCCCGATCGCGATCGATACGACACCTTCGGAGTAGGGCGCGATGTCGTAGGGCTGATAAATGGCATAGACCACACGGTTCTTGCCGACGTAGAAATTGGTCGGAAGCTCCGTCACGGCATGATCCTCGAAGAGATGAATGTTCTTCTTCTTCGCAGTCACCTCGATGCACTGGTTCACATCATAGACCGTGAGATCAGGAAGGATATCCTTCAGGGAGAGGAGATCGCCGGCGCTGTTCCATGTGAGCCCCTTGGCGTGCGTTTCGCCATGCGCGGCACCGGCGCGGAGCATCTGAGAGATGAGGACGATGCTCGTGATGCCTTGCGTGTTATTGATGTAGTTGCCGATCATCCCTTCATGCCAGGTCATCCAGCCAAGCGTCTTGCCATATTCATTCTCCGTGCGGAGGGACGCCGTGAAGTCAGCCTTTTCGCGGCCGATGACGGCATTCACCTTGCCGGCGTACTCTGCATTGTTGGCCTGCGAGAGGAGATAGGGCGTCTTCATCACCGCATGGTCTGTGTCAAAGGCATCCGTGCGGAAAGCGCCCGAGCGTTCTTGGGCTGTCGTCCCCAGTCCCGGCCAGAGCGAAGCCTCCGCAGAAGGCATCGCGAAAAGAAGCGCACCGGTGAGCGCGAAGATGGAGAGATACTTTGTGAGTTTCATGGGAAAGCCCCCTTTCTTTTCTTCATTATAGCATAAAGGAGGGGTTCGGGTTTCAGGGTTAGCCCATTGGGCGGCTCCGCCGAGATCAATGACGAGGTCGCAGCTGTTCGGCATTCGTTATCTCACATACGACGTTTCTCGCCGCTCAGGATGACGAAACGGGGCGATGCCCGAAAGTGGTATTCAAGTCACTTGAGATTTCTAATCCCTAATCCCTAGCTACTCATCGCGGCTTTCAAATGGAATCAAAGGGCAGCACGCCCACACCCCACGGGTGAACCCCGAACTCTTTTTTATGCTACAATAAAATAAACACATTATCATTTTTCCAAGGAGGCTCACTATGAATCCACGGGAACGGATCGAAGAGAGAGAATACGATGTCCTGTCGCCGCGCGCCTTTCATGTGAAGGAGGCGAAGCGGGCGCATGCGGAGGCGAAGGATCCGCTCCGAACGGACTTTGCGCGGGATCGTGACCGCATCCTCCACAGCAATTCCTTCCGGCGGATGAAGCACAAGACGCAGGTCTACATCGCGCCGCAGGGCGATCATTATCGGACGCGGATGACGCACACCCTCGAGGTCGCACAGATTGGGCGGACGATGGCGCGCGCACTGTCCCTGAATGAAGACCTCGTGGAGGCGATCGCGCTCGGACATGACCTCGGGCACACGCCCTTTGGCCACGTCGGGGAGCAGGCGCTCAAGGAGATCTATGGCCATTTCGAGCATAATGAGCAGAGCGTCCGCATCGCAGAGAGGCTCGAACGGGACGGTGCGGGGCTGAATCTGACGCTCCCTGTGCTCGACGGCATGCTGAACCACTGCGGGCCGCTCAAGGCGCACACGCTCGAAGGCAGTCTGATCAAGTATGCCGATCGCATCGCCTACCTCTGCCACGACTATGAGGATGCGGAGTCCATGGGGCTCATCACTGCGACGGATGTGCCAGAGGAGATCCGCCGCCGCATCGGGACGACGCACTCCTCCATGATCACTGCGATGGTGACTGACGTCGTGGAGCATTCGATGCAGGATGAGACGGACGGCATCCATATGTGTGAGGAGGGCGACAGGATCCTTTTGGATTTCAGGAGATTCATGTTCCGCGCCGTCTATATGTCGGATAACCTCATCCCCGATCGCAATCGCGGAAGCCATGTGGTGAAGATGCTCTTTTCCTATTACACGGAGAGGGACAGGTCGGGGGCCTGCTACGACCGTCTTCCGAAGAAGCAGCTCCGCCTCGCCGGGGGCGACATTCCCCGTGCGGCTGTCGACTACATCTCTGGGCTGACTGATAATTTCGCCATCAATCTTTATGAAGACATCTTCGTGCCGAGGTATTGGACATTTAAAAAGGGCTAAGTTTGAAAGCAGGGATTAGGGATTAGTGGCTAGGGATTAGGGGGGCGAGTGATTGGGTGATTAAGAGACTAGGAGACATCAGACTCCCATATCGTCATTTCGAGCGCAAGCGAGAAATCTTTGTCATTCGCGGTCAGGTGAGTAATGTTTGGAAAGTTCAAAACGGGAAACCTGCTATCGAGAGATTTTGGAGCATCGCCACTATTTGTAACCCGCGGCGCTTCTGGTCTTATGCACCGCACCATCCCCGCTGAACCTTTTGAACCTATAGAACCCGCTGAACCTCTTTCACACGTAATCAAGGGACTGCACGCCTCAGGAGCTAACCTAGGGAAACGCTGATTAAATCGGACTCTGCGATTTAATCAGCGTTTCCCTAGAATCCATCCTCTTCCCCGTTTGACAGTCCGCTTCATTTGCGATAAAATGTTTTCTATACATTTAAATCTATCGATAACAGGCGGCGGACAGAGACGGCGCACGTGGACTGGAAGAAGAGGGGTTTTGTTATGGATTTTCAGCCAAGTTATAAAGAGTTTGCATTGATTTTCAAAGCGCTTTCCGATGAGACGCGACTGCGGGTGATCGACATGCTGTCATGCCGGGAGATGTCTGCCTGCGACATTCTTTCGAATTTCACGCTGTCGCAGTCGACGCTGTCTTATCACATGAAGATCCTGATCGAGTCCGGCGTGGTGAATGCGCGTCGCGAGGGGCTGTGGACGAAGTACAGGATCAATGATGAGACCTTTACGAAGCTGATGGATTTCCTGCCCGAGCTGTACAAGCTGAAGGACAAGTGCATCTGCGAGCAGATCAAGTACTGCAAGGCGGAAGCACCGGAAGCATCGGAGGAAGGAAAGGACGTATTTGGCAACTAAGAAGAGCCGCCTTGATGATCGCAAGGCGGCTTTTTTGCGTGCTGTGAGGTGGCTGGGGATGAGTGACTAGGGACTAGTATTGCGTATGTCGATGAAGAGGACTTTCAATCGACATACAAATGCAGTCAGAATTAACGTCGGAGCGACTTGCTTCCCCCTTCGGGGGAAGTGCCGAAGGCAAAAGGGGCATGCCAGCGGTATAGCGTACTATGTTGAATAGTCCGATGCTATCGATATTCCAACACTTTCATGCAATACCGCTACGTAGCCCCTCTCATCTCACTTCGTTCGAAATGGCGTCTCACTGGATTTTCGCGTCGCTTCACTCCTAAAAATCCAGTTCGCTTGCACAAGCCCTTCGGGCAGCTCCCCCGATGGGGAGCCGAGAACGTTCTGCCGCTTAACTTAATAGCATTACCCTAGAGGGGAAGGCTGCGATACGAGAAATACCATCCTCTAAAAAAGGCGGCGAAGCCGCCACCTCAACCCTGAACCTTGAACCGAATGATCTCCGTCCATCTTTTTCCCTCGCGGCATTTATTTCATGCTATAATAGAGACACATCGTTCAATAGTGTTTTCCCAGGAGGTAGAAAAGAAGATGGACGACGGCCACATATGGCTTGAACTGATCATTATTATCCTGCTTGTTTTAGGCAATGCGGTATGTTCTCTGGCGGAGATCGCCATCGTTGGAGCGCGGAAGACGAAGCTGCAGGAGCTCATCGACGAGGGCAATAAGAGCGCGGTGTATGCGCTGCGCCTTGCCGAGGAGAAGGAAGAGCTTTTTGCGACCATTCAGGTGGGCATCACCACCATCAGCATCATCACGGGTATGTTTTCAGGAGCGTCGCTGGCGGGGCCTTTGGCGAGTGAGATGGAGAAGATCTCCCTGCTCGCTCCGTATGCGCGCGAGATCAGCATGGTGACGGTGATGGTGCTCGTCACTTATTTCTCGCTCATCATCGGCGAGCTGGTGCCGAAGTGGATCGCCATCGCGGTGCCGGAGAAGGCGGCGTGCGTCATCGCGCGTCCGATGATCATCATGGCGACGGCATGCCGGCCGCTGGTGTGGTTCTCCACATGGTCGACGAAGATCGTGGTGGGCTTCCTCGGTGTGAAGATGGGCGGCGAGCAGCCGGTGTCGGAGGAGGAGATCAAGGTCCTTCTTCAGCAGGGGGCGCGCCTCGGTACCTTCGATAAGGAAGAGCCTGAGATCATTGATAATGTTTTTGAGCTGAATGACCGCACGGCGTCGGACTGCATGACGGCGCGTCCGCAGCTTGACTGGCTGGATCTGGAGGATGAAGAGAAGAAGATCTGGGCGGATATGATGGAGACATCCCATTTCCGTCTGCCGGTCGGCAAGGGCTCGTTGGATGACTTCAAGGGTCTTGCGGATGTGTCGGAGATCCTGATCGATCAGCACAAGCATCCGGGCAAGCCTTTGAAGGCATCGATCATGGATACGATCCATCAGCCGCTTTTCATCCCAGAGACGCTCATCCTGACGAAGCTCCTGCAGCTCTTCCGCACGCGCGGGGTGCATGAGGCGATCGTCATCGATGAGTACGGGACGCTGTCCGGCCTTGTGACGCTGCATGATGTGCTGGAGGAGATCGTAGGGGATATGCCCGGAGACAAGGAAGATATCCTGGAGGAGCAGAATAAATTCATCCGTCGCGGCGAACATGCCTGGCTGGTGGAGGGGCTGTGCTCCATTGATGATTTCCGCGACCATTTCCATATCGAGGGAGAACTGCCCGGAGAGAAAGAGGCCTACTACAAGACGCTCGGCGGTTTCCTCACTTACCTTCTGGGCTACATCCCGAAGGAAACGGAGAAGGTCACATATGGGCGTTTTACCTTTGAGATCGTAGACTGCGACAACAGGCGCATCGACAAGGTATTGGTGACGGAAGGCACGGCTTCCGCAAAGGAGTAACAAATGGAGACAAAGAACTGGAAGGAAGCTCTCTTATCTATGAGTCGGCGGATCGATGAAGACCGCGTATTCCTGCAAAGCTACATGCTGGATCCCTGCCTGGATAACCGTCCGGCGGAGGAAGAGCGTCTGAAGGATATCATCGCTCTTGCCGATGAGATGGAGGAGATCCTGACCGACCTGATCGAAAAGGGCGGCGAAGCGGCTGTCTCTTTGGATACGGATGGGAGCGATATCAATATCGAGTACAAGACCCATACGCTGGGACGGCCCGATGGCGAAGATAATATCGACGGCGACTGGGAGCTCTCCGAAGAGGAGATGTATCCGGCCGGCGAGGAGCTGACGCTTCCGGAGGAGGAGAGGCTCATCTCCGCCAAGATCAAGAAGTGCAAGAAGCACAAAAAAGGCAAGAAGGATAAGAAAAAGAAGAAAAATAAAAAGTAAGGGCAAAGGGGACTTGGATGGGGACAAGTCCCCTTTTGTGGTTTAGGGGGAGGGTTAGCCCGTGGGCGGGGCGCCCTTTCGGGGATGAAGACTTTGGTTGAATGAGAAATTAGAAATGCGAAATGCGAAATGGTGGTGCGGCGCCAGATCCTTCGACTCAGTTCTCACTGTTCCGCCTTTACATGATCGAACATCCGACATTTCACTCCGCTCAGGATGACGAAATGCGCCGCGGAGTATAAAGGGGCGATGCCCGAAAGTCGTATTCAAGTCACCAGTCACTCGCGGTTCCTAATCCCTAGCTACTAATCCCCAGTCACTAGTCACTAGTCCCCAGTCACCCAAAAGGAGGTCCACTATGAGAAACTATCACTATGCCAAGGAAGGCGAGGTCATGTATCACACGGGTCTTACGAAGGAACAGCTGGCGGGCGCGCGCTACGCTGTCGTGCCCGGAGATCCGGGGCGGGTGCCGGGGCTGGCGAAGGCGCTGGATCCGTCTGCCGTTTTTCTCACTTCGCATCGCGACTATACGAGCTGGCTTGCCCGCCTCTCCGGTGAGCCGGTGCTTGTCATGTCGACGGGGATGGGCGGGCCGTGCATGAGCTTTGCTGTGGAAGAGCTGGCGCGTCTCGGGGTCACGACCTTCCTTCGCGCGGGGACGACGGGCTCCATTCAGGAAGGACTTGAGCTCGGCGATCTGGTGATCGATCGGGCTTCGGTGCGCCGCGACGGCGCGTCGAAGGCCTATGCACCCGCGGAGTATCCGGCTGTGGCGGATATGACGGTGACGCTGGCGCTCATGAAAGCGGCAGAAAGTCTCAAGGTGCCGTATCAGGTCGGCATCTCTGTCTCGACGGATTCCTTTTGGCCGGGGCAGGAGCGCTATGACAGCTTCTCTGGCTATGTCAGGACCTCGTATCAGGGGCTTCTCTCTGATTTTCAGGCGATGGGATGTACGAACTTTGAGATGGAAAATGCGACGCTCTTCACGCTGGCGAGCGTCATGGGCCTTCGCGCCGGCTCCGTCTGCGGTGTCGTGGCGAAACGGACGGAGAGTGAATCCATCGCAGCGCAAGAGGTGTATGCGCTTGCAGAGGAGCGCTTCCAAAAGACAGTGAAACGGGCGCTTGAGATGCTGATCGGGCATTTCATGGTGACGCTGTAAAAAGGGGCTGTGAAATAATAGCTCCATGAACACAAAAAAGGACTTTCGATTTT
>ENA-OURS01000761-OURS01000761.1-human-gut-metagenome-genome-assembly--contig:-NODE-761-length-34044-cov-8.951425_pt1 | contig 34044 bp, 36 predicted proteins | sample MGYA00242109_ERZ509010 | MGnify/ENA primary metagenome ERZ509010 (study PRJEB26280, sample SAMEA2338774) | human gut metagenome | biome: human gut; feature: human-associated habitat; material: faeces... | reverse complement strand
TTAGGCGATGCCTTCCTGATTAAAATCAAAGATTTTAATCAGGAAATAGTATTACATATCCAGTGCCGGGTTCATAAAGTACACATTCTTCTGATCCAGCTTCTCCCGAAGCAGCTGCACCGCCTCACCAATACAGGCAACATGAAGTACCGTAAAAGAGCCACCAACACATATTACAGGGTTACGGTATCATATCGTCAAAGCCCAAGTATTGTAGTGAAATTATGAGAAAAAGGGGAATGCGCGATGTTTCAGAAGAAATATTATCTCTATTTGTCGCAATCAGATTTCAGGGTTCTTCTACAAAGCCTTGTCCAAATGAAAACCGATTGATTAGAGAGGGACGCTTTGCGGATTGTGTGGACGAGCTGATTCAGAAAGTTATTACCGCACCCGTGAAAAGAGTCTAATACATACCAACCCGTTTACCAGTTTTTAGGTAAGCGAGTGATAGTACGCCCTACTTTGGGTATTACAAGTCCTGCAAATCCGCGAAAGGAATGTCATTCTCCAGATTATCCCTTGCCAGGTCTGTGTCAATGATTCCGTGAGCTTTGGAAATCGGCTTTTCGTGCCATACCTTCTGATTTGCACCGGTGGTTCCGGCAATGATGGGATTTGCTTTTTCCTTGCCGCTTTTTGCCTTGCCTTGAATCTGGGGGACAGGGGAAGTCTCATTTCTTGGCCCACGAGTCACATCGGGATGGGTCATATCCTTTTTTGCCATTTTTATCACCTCTGGGTTAGTATCCCACGGAACAAGCAAACCATGCCCAGACAAAAAATGGATGCTGTTTCTACGAGATTTATACATATCTTAGCCGCTTACTTGTTTTCAGGTAAGCGGTTTTTCTATTTCCAGTACATAGCCGTCTGCTTCACCGCAGGCGGCTAAATCTATTTAAGGAGGAAACCCAAATGGCAAAAACAAAGGTCATTGCCGTTGCCAACCAGAAGGGCGGCGTGGGGAAAAGCACTACGGTGTATAATCTGGGCGCTGGACTGGCGATGCAGAGCAAAAAGGTTCTTCTGCTGGATGTTGATCCGCAGGGGGACTTAACCAAAATGCTGGGATTGCGAAAACCGAATGATTTGCCGCTGACACTGGGCAATGCCATGAACGACATCGTGGCGGGTGTCAGCGGCGGAGATCATCCCGAAATCTGCCACCATCATGAGGGCTTTGATTTCGTCCCCGGCAACCGTACCCTGTCCGCCGTAGAGGTGGGGCTGGTAAATGTCATGAGCCGGGAGACGGTGCTGCGGCAGTATGTGGATCAAATTAAAAAGGATTACGACTATGTGCTGCTGGATTGCCGCCCGTCTCTCGGTATGCTGGTCATCAATGCTCTGTCTGCATCGGATTATATTCTGATTCCGGTTCAGGCAGAGTATTTTGCTGCCGAGAACATGACGGAGCTGGTCAATACCGTGCATAACATCAAGCGGCAGATCAATCCCAAGCTGAAAATCGGCGGCGTGTTTATGACCATGGCGAATGAAACCAATTTCCGTAAGGATATTGTGGCATCCGTCAAAACCGCTTACGGAAAGCATCTGCCCATTATGCAGACGGTGATCCCGGCAACGGTTCGGCTGGCGGAGATCAGCACGGCAGATCACAGTATTTTCAAGCATGAGCCGAAAGGCCGCGCGGCGGAGGCCTACCGCACTCTGGTGAAGGAGGTAATGGACATTGGAGAAAAACAGCGTAGCAAGCCTTCTGACATCAGTCGATAGTCTGTTTACCACACAGGAGGAACGGGACATTGCCAGCCAGCCCAGAGTTCAGGAAATTCCCATTGACATGATCGACGATTTTCCCAACCATCCTTTCAAAGTCCGCATGGATGACAACATGATCGAGATGGCGGAGAGTGTGAAACAGCACGGCATTCTGGTTCCTGCCATCGTGCGTCCCAAGGAGAACGGGCATCATGAAATGGTTGCCGGTCACCGCCGCAAGCTGGCGTGTACTCTGATTGCAAAGCTGCAACTACCATGCATTGTCCGGGAGCTGACAGACGAGGAAGCTACCATTATTATGGTGGATTCCAATTTGCAGAGGGAACAGCTTCTGCCATCGGAGAAAGCCTTTGCATATAAAATGAAGTTGGACGCCATGAAACGGCAGGGGTGTCGTGTTGATTTAACTTCGACCCCACTGGGGCCGAAGTTGGGTTCACGATCTAATGAGGAGTTGGCTGCATCTAGTCCCGATAGCCGAACCCAAATTCAACGCTATATCCGTCTGACCGAACTGATTCCCGAAGTTCTGGACTTGGTAGACAACTCCGTTCTGAAAGAAAAGGACAAGCTGCAAATCGCTCTGCGTCCCGCTGTGGAACTGTCCTATCTGACCCAGCAGGAGCAGCATGATCTGTATGAAACCATGACAACAGAGGATTGCACCCCTTCCCATGTCCAGGCTATGAAGATGCGGAAATTCTCCGAGGAGGGCAGCCCCATCCACGCTGACTGTACAGCAAATGAAAGCTATGTGCGTTGCGGTTATGTACGGACAGAGGACGCTTCCGCAATCCGCCAGCTATGAGCTGCTGTCCAATATGGTGGCAACGCAGATCATTGTCTGGGAAATCGCCATTGGCTGGCGAAATGCCACACCGCCGTATGCACAGACCAATGATGCGTTCATTCGCCGGTTTGAGAATGCCTACGGAAAAGGGCCTGAAGCTACTTCCATGTATATTTCCATCGGAGGTCGGTTGAAGAATGTCATTTCGGCATACAACCAGATTTCTGCAAACATGGCGGCGCACAGCGATTCCATCCCCAGCTTTACCAGCGCGGCTCAAAATGCTGCTCCGACCATAGATTTGAAACCGAATGGCAACGGTCAGTATAGTGCTGTAGTAACGGACAGTAATCGGGTAATATCCGGGTATTCCTTTCCGAGGGTGGATGGCCTGACCTTTTCCACAAACGGAAATGTGCTGACGATAACCTCTGACCGCCCACTGGACAATGTGCTGGTAGCACCCACACGAAATCGGGTGAACACCCAGGGACACCCCTTCTTCGTGTGGTATAACGGCAGTTATCAGGTGATGCTGGGCAGTCAGGCAGACCCATCTTATGAGGATTTGCCGGTATACTTTCGGGTAAGGGCCGTCAATCCCACAGGCTCTTTGAAATTGGTCAAGACCACAGAGGACGGGAAAAATCTGTCTGGCTGGAAGTTTGGCATCTATTCCGATTCAGGCTGCACGAACCTGGTTTCCGGTCCGCAAACCACAGATTCCACAGGTGCGCTCTCCGTCTCCAATCTGACCGCAGGAACCGTGTATGTAAAAGAATTAGGCCACACGGACGCGAGTGTTGCTGCTCTATATACCTGCGACAGCGCCAATCCTCAGAAAGTAACCATCACTGCAGGAGCTACAGCAACGGTTAATTTCCACAACAGGCTTAACACCGGCGGCGTTAAGCTGGTCAAGGAAACGAACACAGGCAAGAATTTGGATGGTTGGCAGATCGGGCTTTACACCGATGCCGCCTGCACAAAGCCTGTTTCCGGTTCTCCCTTTACCACCGGGGCCGACGGAAGTGTAACGGTTTCCGATTTGTCTGTTGGGACGCTGTACGCAAAGGAAATTGAAGTGGATGACCCTTACTGGGTCTGTGACACCTCTGTGAAAACGGTCAATATCACTGCGGGACAGACTGCAACTGTGAGCTTTTGCAATATGCAATATGGCAAAATCCAAATTCAGAAAGCCATGGAAACGGTAGGCAGTCTGACAGGCTGGCAGTTCCGCATCACAGATTCTTCTGACACGGAAATCCCCGGTTCGCCCTTTACCACGGATGAAACAGGTTTGATTCTCACTGGAAAGATACAGCCCGGAGAATACAAGGTTGAGGAGCTGATTCCGGAGAATAGCCTGTATTCCTGCACCAGTGAGAATCCACAGACTGTGACCGTGAAAGCCGGAGAAACAGCCGGGGTTTCTTTCACCAACGCTCTGCGCCCTGGCAGGATTCTCATTGAGAAAGTGGACATCCGTGGAGAACCCTTGGCAGATGCGAAGTTCCTGTTGGAATGGAGCAAGGATGGTTCTCTTTGGTGGCCGGTGGAATACACCGATGCAGAAACGGTCAGAGAGGGATTCTGTTTCAATGCCAAATGCGTAAATGGTACTTTGACTTCCGGAAAGGATGGGCTTTTGGAATGGACTGGATTGCATCCGGGACTGATGTACCGCGTGACAGAACTGGAAGCGCCCAAAGGGTATTCGCTTTTGACGGAGCCTGCCTTTGAGGGAATACTACCGGCGGATAATCTGACGGTTTCTTTTCGTGTAGTGAATTGCGAAATATTTAAGCTGCCTGAAACCGGCGTGACCTCCATCACCTCCGAATCCACCTACCTGTCCTGCTATACCTTTGTGGATACCCTGTCCAAGGGTCTGTCCTACAACAAGGGCGATGTGGTTCTGGAGTTCTTCACCGATGCCGCTTGCATGGATTCCGTTGCCAAGTGGACGGAGGCTGACGGCAAATTTACCGTTGCCTACAACACTACCGATACCGGGGATCCCGTTATGACCATCGAAATGACCGCTGCCGGTTTGACCGAGATTAACACCTCCAAGGCTGTTTATTCCGGCGCTTCCATGGTCAACTCCGGCTACTCCGACTGCACCGTAAGAATCACCTATGCCGCCAAGATGGACAGCAGCAGCGATCTGGTGTTCGGTGACAAGGGCAATGATAACAAGGTTGTGCTGACCTGGAAACGCAGCTCCCAGAACTACTACGATACTCTGGTGGATGACTGCCATGTGTTCACCTACGGCATTGACCTGACCAAACTGTTCAGCGACGGCAAGGGCGATTTCTCCAAGGTGGAGTTTCTGATCCAGAATAAAACTGATAACTACTTTGTGAAAGCCGAGCTGAACAAGGACGAAGGCGTTTATTATGTGGTGGATCATGTGACCGACAAGGCGGAAGCCACCCACTTTGTCCCCGTCAAGACCGCTGATTCCAAGGGCAAGATCGTTGTCAAGGGTCTGGAAGATGACGCCTACACCCTGACTGAGGTTCGCACCGACAGCGGCTATGTGCTGCTGAAACAGGGTATCGATGTGGTCATTTCCCAGAAGAATACAGACGCTTCCTGCGCCATCTACGGCACGGATGTTCTGGGTCTGATTCAAAATGATCCCCGGTATGCCAGTATTATTAAGGACAACGGCGACCTGCACAATATGCCCCAGAAGCACTTGGAGCATAAACTGCTGACCGCTTCCGCTAACGTGGATGGCAAGAAGGTTAACATGGTGGAAGACAATGGCAGCATCAATGCAGAAGCGCCCCTGACTGTTGTGAACACCAGCGGTTTTGATCTTCCCCAGACAGGCGATCATGGCACTTGGATGTTCACCGTGGGTGGTATTGTCCTGATGGCCAGTGCCATGGTGATGATCTTCATTGTCTGCCGCAAGAAGTCTGATCGGTAACGAAATGCAGCCCCAGTGGAAAGAAAACCTCTGGGGCTGCTACTGCAAGGAGGGCATTATGAGTACAAAAGCAATGACCATTTCAGCGGCTATTTTGGTTTTCTTGCTGGCCTTGGGTCTGACACTGTATCCGCTGATTTTCAATCAATATAACCAACAGCACCAATCCCAGATTCACACTGCCTATCAGGAACAGGTAGAGCAAATGGAAGATGAAGATATTCTCGTCGCCAGAACGATGGCAGTTGCCTACAACGAAGTCTTGAAGCCGGGAGTCCAGGATAGAGATGCGTATAGTCGGGATGCGCTGCTGGTAGCAGCGCAGGACTACGACAATCAGCTTGATATTACCGGAAGCGGCATCATGGGCTATGTGGACATTCCCAAAATATCCGTAACGCTGCCTATTTATCATGGTACAGATTCCAATACACTTTCAGCCGGGATCGGGCACCTGTTGGGAAGTTCCCTCCCGATTGGCGGGGAAAGCACACACACGATTCTGACTGCCCATTCCGGCATGGCAAGTCAGAAAATGTTTTCTGACTTGGATCAACTGGGGGAGGGGGATGTTTTCTATCTGGAGGTGTTGGATGAGATCCTTGCCTATCAGGTGGATGCAATTCATACCGTGCTGTCCCATGATACCACCTATCTGGGCATCACCACGGGAGAAGATTACTGTACCCTAGTCACCTGCACCCCCTTTGGCGTAAATACCCATCGGCTGCTTGTCCATGGGAGCCGCATCCCATATGAAGAAGCAGAAGAGATTGTTTCTTCGGTTTCTTCTGAGGAGGGAGCAGCTTCCACTTGGGAGGAGAAGTATGTGAATGGTATTCTGACAGGGCTGTGCATCGTGGGGGTCATCAGCATTATCGCCGTTGGGAAGTACGGATTGATGCGCCGCAGATTCCTGATGCAGAGCTGGAGCGTGACCTACACGAACCTTTTGACCACGGGTCAGCTCCACAGTCACCTGATGGAGATCGAGGAGACAGCCCGGAGCCGGGTGGAGCAGATAGTCAGCCAGATGGCGAAAGCGGCGGGGGTGACGGAGGAAGTGAAAGCCACCGACCAGATGAAGTGGGTAGGTCTGATGAACAACTTCCGCTCAGCAGCGGAGGAGCAGATTATGCAGGAATTGATTTACGCATAGATGGAATTATACCGCCGCCCAGTTTTGAGGAGCAAATCTCCTTTTTGGGCGGCGGTTATCTCGCGTCTGAGCAAGATGCAGAACAGCAGACCTTCTTCTCCCAGCCCCAGCTTCCCCAGCAGGTCATTGACGAAGCCCTGTGTATTGGCTTCAATGATAGAAACAGCCGCCTGATTATCTGTGCCCACTATATGAAAGACAAGCCGCTGGAGGAAAACGCCGCTTTTCTGCAAAAGAGCTACGGCACCAACGGTGTGGGGTTGCTCATTCAAGATCGGGAGTATGCCATCTGGTACGACCCGGAGGGCATCCGCATTGCCACCGGGCGCACCGTCCAAAAGCGGTATACCACCCTTGTCTCATGGGAGCAGGCGGCAAAGCGCGTTCGGGAACTGCTGGACTTGGGGCGGTATATGCCCCAGAGCGAGCTTGACCGGGTGCAAGACTTCGAGCGCATGGAGCTGGCAAAGTCCCTGATCTATGCCAGACGGGAATTCAGCGACGAAGCCAGAGATGCCGGGTATCTCCCCCTGACCACGCTGACCTATTCTGGAAAGGGTGGATTCCCGGAAATCGAAGCTCAGATGCAGCGCCTTCTGGAAGACCGTGACGCACTCAGTCAGCTTGTAGACGAATGGACTTTGTTCGCCGCTGTCTATGAAAAAGATCGCAGTCTCCTGCGCAGCCGCTGGTACGACCCAATAGCACTTCTGCGCAGGCTGGAAGATTTACAACGAGAACCGCATATTTTCACCGCCGCCGATGGGTATGACCCACAGCGGCGGTTTTTCATTTCTGACGATGAAATAGACCGTATTCTGCGTGGTTCCGAGAGAAGCTATGAATCCCGTTTGGATACTTTCTCCTTTTTCAGCCGAAACACCGATACCAAAGAGCGGGAGCGGTTTCTGAAACAGCAGCATGGCGAGTACAGCGGCTATCATGGTGGGAATGACAGCCAGACCTATACCTCTGCTGGACTGTCATTCAGCCACGGCAGTTTGACAGAACCCTACGCCCATGTGGAACTGAAATGGCCTGCCATTACAAAGCGCATTTCCGATATGATTTCCCTTGGCAGATTTCTATACCCCAGCGATGCTGAGAAGATGGCTGACTATGAAGTAAAGCAGCTTGCGAAGCCGGTTATAAACTTCTTCCGGGATGCCCCTGATGAATATGCCAGACCTACCGAAAAGAGTATCTTTGACTATTGGGATGGGGTGGCAGATATTCAGAGGCAGCTTTCTGAGCCGGAGCGGGTAAGGATGACATAATTATTTTGGACCCGGAAGGGGAGTATACGCCGCTGGTCAAGGCGCTGGGCGGCGCTGTCATGTGCTTTGCGGTGGGCGGCTCTGACTGGCTCAATGCCATGGCTATGGAGGAAGGTTATGGAGAGGGGAGCCCGGTGGCGTTCAAATCCCAGTTTATCATGTCCCTTTTGAAGCAGATCGACCCTGACGGTATCCGGGCACACCACAAGTCCATCATTGACCGCTGTGTGGCGCTGGTACTTCAGGAGCAGAAAAAGACCGGCAAAGTCCCAACCCTCTGTACCCTGCGGGAAAAGCTGCTGGAGCAGCCGGAACAGGAAGCACGGGATCTGGCCCTTACCATGGAGCTGTATACCTCCGGCTCTCTGAATATCTTCGCCCATGAAACCAATGTGGATACCAGAAACCGCATCCAGTCCTATGACATCCACGATTTGGGTGAGGAGCTGAAGCAGCCGGGGTTCGTCACCATCACTGATGCCATGATCAACCGGGTCAACTACAACTGGGCGCACGGGAAGAAAACCCACATTTTCGTGGATGAATTTCACATCGCCTATGAGAATGAATACAGCGGCAACTTCTTCACCTCCGCATGGCGTCAGTTCCGTAAGCGGAATGCAGCCCCCTGTGCTATCACCCAAAATGTGGAATATATGCTGGATTCTGTGCAGGCCAGCACCATGGTATCCAACTCCGAATTTGTTGTCATGCTGAATCAGGCGGAATCCGATCAGGAGCGTCTTTCCAAGCTACTGAACATTTCCCCGGAACAGATGAGCTATGTGAATGGTTCGGAAGCAGGATGTGGCCTGATGCGCTATGGTAGCGCGCTGGTTCCTTTTGTCAACAGATTCCCAGCCAATACAGAACTGTATAAGCTCATTACCACCAAACCCGGTGAGGGGTTGTTTGCTAAAGGGCGGGTAGATTGCAATGCCTGATATCAAAACCAGGGATGTGGTATCCAGCACCATTAAGACCATTGACCGTAGCGCTCTCGCTGGACAGCGGATGAAGGATGCCTATGTGCAGGCCAAGGATAAGGCGGAACACGGCGTTTATTCTTCGGAAAACACCAGTGAGGAATATGCCACAAATCAAATGAGCGACGGCGTTTCTACGGTTGCCCGGGAAGCGGTGCATCAGGTGGATGTGCAGGGACACCGTATCATTCATGGTGCACAGAAGCAAATTGCCAAGCACCGAGAAATGCGGCAATCCCAGCAGGCAGCTCCTGAGAATCCGCAAGCCCCTCCCAACACACCAAGAACAGAGCAGATCACACCCAATGCACAGCAGCCCCACCGGGTATCTCCCGATGGGGCTGTGACTCCTACTAACAGTGTAGATATCAAGGCTGGCTCTGGCGCACCGATTACAAAGCAGCAGGCGATTCACAATCAGCAGATTGCGTCTGCCAAAGCGCAGTTGCGGACAAAACGGGCATCCCAGCGGTTCGCAGTTCCTAACACTCCCCATGCTCTTAGTAGTGGGACATCATCTGTCGGCATCCCTACATCTGCGGCGAAGGACATTAAGCTGGTGGAGCGAACCAATGAAGCGATCAAGCAGTCAGTAAAATCAGCAGAGAATGTCACAATCAAGGCATCCCAACGCACCATCAAAACGGCAGGCTCCACGGTGAAAACCGTGGAGCACATGGGCGGCACTGCTATCAAGTCCACACAAGCTGCAGCCGAGGCGGCCCAGAAAACCGCCGTGATTGCCGCTAAAACCGCACATCGCAGTCATGTTGCAGCGAAAGCGGCGGCTACGATTGCGAGGAAGGCGGCTGACTATACTGCCAGAGCTGCCAAGGCAATCGCACAGGCTATGCAGGAATTGATTTCCGTCGCTGCCGCTGGCGGTGGAACAGTTTTGATTCTGGTGATCGTATTGATTGTCATGTGTTTCGCCGGAATGATGCTTGCTAGTGATGAGAATGACATGGAAATCCTACCAGTCAGCGAGGAGGTGAAAGCCTACGAGCCGATTATCCAGAAATACGCCAAGGAACACGGAATCCCGGATTATGTGCTTCTGATCGAGGCGGTGATGATGCAGGAATCCGGAGGGCGTGGCACCGATCCAATGCAGTGCTCCGAGTGCAATTTCAACACCCTCTATCCCCACACCCCCGGTTCCATTACCGACCCGGAGTATTCTATCAATGTGGGCATCCAGAATCTAGCCGACTGCCTGCAAATTGCGGAATGCGAAAGCCCGGTGGACATAGATGCCATTAAGCTGGCGCTGCAAGGGTACAACTACGGTCAGGGCTACATCACCTGGGCCATGAACAAATACGGTGAGTACACCAAAGCCAATGCTATCGAGTTCTCTATGAAAACTGCTGAGCAGCTTGGCTGGACCAGCTATGGCGATATGGACTATGTACCCCATGTGCTGCGCTATTATCCCCTGGGACAGATTTTCTATGACCCGGATAACACCCAACTGATTGTAGAGGTTGCCGCTTCGCAGATTGGCAATGTGGGAGGAGAACCCTATTGGCGATGGTACGGCTTCACGGAGCATGTGGAATGGTGTGCCTGTTTCGTCAGCTGGTGCGCCAACAAATGTGGTTATCTGGATACAGTCATCCCAAAGTTTGCTGGATGCAGTACCGGTGTGCAATGGTTCAAAGCCAGAAACCAATGGGCAGACAGGAGCATCACACCGGAACCGGGAATGATCATTTTCTTCGACTGGGACAGAGATGGTGTACCCGACCATACCGGAATCGTGGAGAAGATCGAGAATGGCTATGTATATACCATCGAAGGGAATACTTCTGATAGCTGCCGCAGACAGCAATATACAGTTGGAAATCCTAATATCTTCGGTTATGGAACCCCTGCCTACTAAAAAAGGATACCTCCTGATTGGGCGGTATCCAATACATATTGTGTTATGGTTCCAGATTTGTTTCATCGAAAAGGGGAGAGCTGAAAAATTCATTGATGCCAATTTCAAGTCCCTGGCACACTTCGTGGACGATTCGCAGTTTCATTGACGGATAGGTGCAGTTGATGATATTGGATATGGTAGAACGGGGCAGGCCGCTTTTGGTAGAAAGCTGGTACTGGGTCATATTCTTTTCCGAAAGCAATTCAGTCAGACGAATACTGACTGCTTGATTGAGCTGCATACCTTCACCACCATGTTCATGTAACTGTACCAGTATTATATGGAACGATGGCATAAAAATAGTTCATGTAACTGTACGAAATGAGACTTTCGGTGTATAATGGGATGGAAAACTACCCGTGACGAAATTCGCACATTTGACGAATAGGTCAGTACAGGGTATCCTATCACATATCCTAATTCGGGGAGGTTACTGCCATGAAAAATAAGGAGCAGAAAGAATATTGGATTCCATGCCCTGTCTGTAAGGAACTATCAGATGTCAAGGTATATGAAGATACCGTACTTCTGAAATTCCCATTTTACTGCCCAAACTGCAACCAGAAATCGACTGTAAATGTGGTTCGTCTGAGGATGACAGTTGAATCCGAGGATGAGAAGCATAAGTAGTCATGGGAATAAAAGTGTGGTATGCGCAAAATACTTCTAAATAATCAAAATAATTTTTGAAATGGATGCAATATACCCGCACCATTTTGCGCCTATACAAGTGAAACCCTTTGTTATAAAATAGACAAACAACTGGAGGTGATTCCTTGGAGGATCAGGGTATCATAGCGCTGTTCTTTGACCGGTCTGAACAGGCCATTGAAGAAACAGACAAAAAGTACGGTGGGTATTGCTACAGTATTGCCTACAACATTCTCTCCAATCGAGAGGATTCGGAGGAAAGCGTCAGCGATACATATCTGGCGGCGTGGAATACGATTCCGCCCCGGCGTCCCAATTTTCTGAACGCTTTTCTTGCCAAAATGACCCGGCATATTTCCATTGACCGCTGGCGCAAGCTCAGCGCAAAAAAGCGAGGCGGTGGAGAAATTATTCTTGCACTGGATGAATTGGAAGAATGCGTGGACAGCCACAATGTAGAATCGCGCATGGATGAGATAAAAGAGGATTCTCTATGGGTTCGTTGCCCAGAATGCCATGCAAAAACCAGAGTGAAAGTATATTCTGAAACAGTTTTGATAAAATTCCCTCTGTTCTGCCCCAAATGCAAACATGAAACTCTCATCGATGTTGTAAAACTTAAAATGGTAACTAGCAAATGAGCCAGACGTACTAAACGCAGAGCCTGCTATCCTTTTATATGCGGGATAGCAGACTCTTTCTATATGTGACAGTTCTATTCAAAATATCTTATTGTTTTGCAAGTTTGACAGGTACATGATGGGGTGCTACAATCGAAACAATACTTTTTCTCCGTTTTCAAAATATTTTTTCCTTTTGTGCGACGTTCTCGTATAAGGTTCGTACTACTAGGGTGAGGAGCAAAAAGAAAGGAAGTGACCCCAAGTGGAAGATACTAAGATAATCGATTTGTTTTTTGCAAGAGACGAGGATGCCATTGCTGAAACAGATGCAGCCTATGGCCGGAAGCTTTTTGCACTGTCACATAGAATTCTGAACAATCAGGAAGATGCAGAAGAAAGTGTGAGTGATACATACATGAAAGTCTGGGAAATCGTTCCTCCCCAGCGGCCCAAGTTTTTCTATGCGTTTCTTGCTTCCATCTGCCGCCATCTATCTTTCCATAAAGTGGACTGGCGCATGGCTACGAAGCGGAATGCAGAAATTATTTCTCTGACCCAAGAAATGGAAATGTGCATTCCAGATACCACCCAGGAACGCATCCTTGAGGGTAAGGAATTAGGAAGGATTATGAATGCCTTTCTCGAAAGTTTGCCCAAAGACAGCAGACTTATTTTCCTGCGCCGGTATTGGCACGTGGATACCATTGCAGAGATCGCTGCCCGGTATGGGATGACCGAAAGCAAAGTAAAATCGCAGCTTAGCCGCACCCGTGCAAAGCTATGTACTTATCTGGAAAAGGAGGGTATCCAAGTATGAAAGGCGAAAAAATGCTGATTGGTCTGAGCTACATTGACCGAAAGTTTATTGATGAATCCGAGAATGATACAGTTTCCGGAAAGAAACTGCATGACTCGTCCAAACAGGAGGCGAATATTTCTATGAAGCGCACGCTAAAAAGACCGTTGTTAATCGCTGCAATCATTACACTGATGCTCTTCCTTATGGGCTGTGCTGCTGTGGTACTGCTCCACCTAAATGATCTAAAAATCGGAACATCAACCTATACGCAGTACCCTCTTTATTTAGAAGATGGAACCAAAACCCCAGCTACAGAAAAGGTGAAGGAGATTATTTCAGTACAAGGTGTTGCTGAAAGCCCCAATCAGCAGGCTGCAAAAGAATGGTATGAGTTTACAAAAGCTTATAATATTGCACAGAAATACCCAGACGGCATCCCTGACTTTACGGCACCCGATGCCTATGATTCCTACTGGGTTCCCACCCAGGAACTTGTGGACAAGGTGGATGAAATTTGTAAGAAGTATGATCTGAAGCTGGCAGGCGAAGGCGCCCTGCTGCTGACACAGGCAGAAAGCCGCATCCCGGAGATCCTTGGCATCGATGGCATTCTCAAAAAAGGCACTTCGGCGCAGGCTTCTTATGTTGGAGGCAGGTTCTATGAATGCGGAAACTTCAATCTGGACTACCGTGTTACAGTCGATGGCCTTCAGGAAGTGAAAGTAGGATATTCCTATGCAGATAAGGCGTATTTCTCATCCTGGTATCTGATGATTGATGAACCAGAGTCTGCCCGGGAGTGGAATTACACCACAAAAGATGGCACGGAACTGCTGCTGGTGAAGGATGCAGAATATGGTCATATCTTCTGCGACCGGGAGGACGCATTCCTGCATATCCAGCTTGGTGGAAAGATGGAAGAAGTTCCGAACATGACAAAAGCGGAAATGGAAGCGGTTGCGGAGGTTTTGGACTATTCTTTGAAGTCTGGTAAGGTGGAGAATATGCACGCTTTGGCCCTGGAACTGGATGAACTGTACCGCACGCCCACCCCTGTTGATCCAGAGGAAGAGGCCCGGCGGCAGGCAGAATTTGAAGCTCACGAACGGCATGACAGCTTTGCAGCTTTGATCGCGGATATGCGGGACAATGAGGACTATTTCACCAGATACACCGGCAATGCCTATGTAGACTTCTGGGAGAGTATGAGATACTGCCTGATGGATGCCAATGGGGATGGCACAGAAGATCTGATCTTTGGAAGAGATGGGAATGTTAACGCAATCTGGACAATGAAAGACGGAAAAACCATTGGCCTGCAGAGTAGCTGGGCGCAGGGTTACCTTTGTGAAGGATATATTTATGAGTTAGCAGTTTTGGAGGATGGTTCCCATTTCCATAGCTACAGAAACCTTATGACAGGAGAAGACTTGGGACAGGTTTCTTACTATCCCAGTGATGGGGTCTGGCGTTACCAGAAAGGAAATGATATAAAAGAAATCACAGAGGCGGAAGCCTTTGAAATCATGAATTCCTATGCCCATGTTGAGCTGCCGGAAATGAAGCCTGTTAAGGATTTTCCGATGAATTAACACTTGCATTTCTCTTTTTTATTCAAAGTGCCAGACGATCAACGCTGAGCCTATTTTATGAGAAGGAATCGCGCATGGACGAGATAAAAGAGGATTCTCTATGGATTTATTGCCCGGTTTGCGGAGGAAAAACGCGAACCAAGGTGTGCAAAGAGACAGTACTGATTAAATTCCCACTCTACTGTCCAAAGTGCAAAAAGGAAATCAAAATTGATGTTGTACAACTGAAAATCGTAGTGAGCGAATGAGCCAGACGCAAGAACGCAGAGCCTGCTTCCCCTTATCAAAGGGGAGACAGGCTCTTTTTTTCTTCAACTTTTCCGGCATTTTGCTTGCGCAAGACTCTCAGAACTGATTCAAAAGTTGTGAGCAATGCGGCAGCTTCTTCATCGCTGCAGTTTTCAATCAGCACACGCAGTTGGTGCTTCACAGAGGAATCTGCCACCGTTTCCGGATAGAAAATCTCATTGGGATCAATGCGTAAGACGCGTACAAGAGGGTAGAGGATGTTCATTCTTGTATTGGATTTCTCATTTTCAATAGAACTGATTGTTCGCGTATTGGTTTCAACCAGTTCTCCGACCTGTTCCTGTGTCAGATTCATTTTATACCGGGCGTTCTTTACCGCTCTTGCCAGTGAGCGTGAAAAAGCATGCATTATACTTCACCTCGCTTTGTATTGTACAATACTCCAATTTTGTTTTTAATGTTTTAAAAATCATATTAAAAAGGAAATATACTTCCGCAAAAAGAGAGGACAAGAAATGAAGGTCAAATTACTGTCCCAAAAAACAAGATATAAATCGCATTTCATTTTGAATCCCAGAATAGGAATGCCAAAGAACTAGAAGTATATTTCTGGTCATATAGAGAAAGCAATCACGCACGGACTACTTATGTAAGTATCCGTGCATTCTTTTTACGGATGCGTGTTTTCTGCCATTGCCGGTCACCTCCGGGCAATCTGAAGTTTTCAAATTTCAGATTGATTGGAGGAAATAGCAATGGATGGATACCATCCGAAAAACAAAGATCCCCGTCCTAAACGAAGGAAAGACAGGGATAACCCCTATACGATATTTACAACCTGCATCCAGACTAATTCACCGCATTATTGGCTGTCCTTTACGGACAATCAGGGGGAGCGGCATAGTTTGGAGATTGGCAGAGAGCTGTTCGATGCTCTGGATCGGTTTGAGTTGGATGATCTATCTGTGATGAATGAGATAGACAATCATTATGAGCATTCAGATCTGACAGAGGAATCATTGAACACACGGGCAGCAAATCCACCGAAATCTCTGGAAGATACAGTATTCACTAGGCTGCAATACGAGCGGTTACATAGTGCAGTTTCAGAATTACCGGAAGTCCAACGTAGAAGGGTAAATCTATACTATTTTGGAGGATATACCTTCGAGCAGATTGCGTTGTTAGAGAACTGCACCAAACGGGCTGTAAAAAGGAGTGTAGACCTCGCTGTTGATACACTCAGAAAAAAACTGGAAAATTTTTCTGATTAGGGTACACTTTTGGCTTTTTAGTTAGGAAACAGGTGAAGGGATTAAATCCTTCACCTGTTTCTCTTTTGGGGAATGGGTCTGTACATTGAAAACTGCATACCCATTCGTCGAACACATTCCCATTGCTATTGCGATGAGCATAAGCCGCATTAGAAGCTGCGCCGGGATGTGCCGGAGGAAAGCAACAGGACATCACTTATCTTTTCGGTCTGCTAGGCTTTCTACTCCGGCACGGAGCGAGAAACAGCTTTCCTAAGACTTCTGGGCAGCACCCAGAAGGGCGATGACAGGCAGTGGGGACAATGATACTCCCGTCCAGTCACAGCTAGGAACGCAATGAGGGCGGTCACATGAGAACCATGCGAGGGCGCTTCAACCCGTGGAGCTGGTACGCTGCCAGCCGTTTGATGACTTCCCATAATAGCCGGGGTGTCGAGGACAAATAGGCTTCTATCAATTATGAAATCAGCCAGCACCAGAAACCTGAGTGCTGGCTGATTGTACATAGGCAGGATACTGCCTATTCAAAATTGAGGAGGTCAAACACACATATGAAAAACACATATCTCAGAGGGGAATTGTACTATGCAGACCTTGGCACGGGGATTGGCTCCGAGCAGAACGGCTATCGCCCGGTGGTCATTATCCAGAACGATGTGGGAAACCGGCATAGCCCTACAACCATCGTGGCAGCGATTTCCACGCAGATTAAGACAAAGGCGAATCTGCCCACCCACTACCACCTGAAGCCGGGGAGTGGGCTTGTGCAGCCCTCCATGGTCATGCTGGAGCAAATCAGAACCGTGGACAAAACTCGGCTGGTTCAGTACATCGGAAAGCTGTCTGACGGGGAAATCAAAGGGTTGAATCATGCGTTGGCCGTCAGCATCGGCCTGATTCCCACAACACCCGGAAAACTCACATTATGCCTGTGCAGCACCTGCGCCGAGAACTTCTACGGCTCAGGTGCTTATTATTTGCGGCGGGTGAATCCCATCGAGGTTGAAAAGGAGCTTTGCACCTACTGTAATCAGAGATCCGGATTCACATATGAAGTTTCTCCCCGCAATAATCAAAGAGGGAAATGACTTGAATTTTGTGATATACAAGGACTTTTCAAAATTTTTTTCGATACAGAGAAACAGACAAGTTCTTGAATCATAGAGTAAGTATCATGCGCAGCCGGGAGTGATGTTTGTGAGCGGTACTGCTTCGTATCAGACAGAAACACATACGGCCTATATCGGATCAAAAGCAATTACAGTCATTGGATTGACGCCTGTTTTCTCCGACGAACTGGAAAAGCGAAAAAACAAAGAAAAGATTGAATACGGACTATTCAGCATTTTTGAGAAGTATTCGCACATTTGAGCATATGGAGCTGCCACAGTATAATCATGCTGTTGGTGGCTCTTTCTACATAGAGGGGAGAGCTTATGTTAAAATATGATGCGATATACGCGCGACAGTCTGTTGATCGAATGGACAGCATTTCCATTGAAAGCCAAATTGATTTTTGCAAATACGAAGCCAGGGGAGGGGAGTACCGAGTATTCCAGGATAAAGGTTACAGTGGTAAAAATACAGATCGGCCAAATTTCCAGATCATGCTGGAGGCCATCCGCAGGGGAGAAGTAAAGCGTGTCATCGTGTACAAACTCGACAGAATCAGCCGCTCCATTCTGGACTTTGCCACTATGATGGCCGAGTTTCAGGATAATGGCGTTGAGTTTGTATCCTGCACAGAAAAGTTTGATACTTCTACCCCTATGGGGCGGGCAATGTTCAATATTTGTATTGTGTTCGCACAGCTTGAACGTGAAACAATACAGCAGCGTGTGACGGATGCCTATATATCAAGAAGCAGAAAGGGCTTCTATATGGGTGGCAGAGTTCCATATGGATACCAACTGGAAACCTATACGATTGACGGTAAAAAAACATCTAGATATACCATCGTTCCAGAAGAAGCCAAAATCGTGAAGGTTATTTTCTCAATGTATGCCGTGCCGCAAACCTCCTTTGGCGATATTGTTCACTATCTGGTGGATAATGGCATTCCAAACGCAAGAGGGAAGGGGCAGGTTTGGGATCGTGCGAGAATCTCTGATATGATAAAGAACCCGATTTATGTCAAAGCGGACCTGGATATTTACCAGTTTTATAAGGATCAAGGCTCCATTGTACATGATGATCCTTGCTTGTTTATCGGTACAAACGGATGCTATCTCTATTCAGAGAAGGGTGCTGGGAGAAAAACCATCCATTTGGAAGGGCAGCATGTGGTTCTGGCCCCCCACGAAGGAATCGTCCCTTCTGACATCTGGTTAAAAGCACGCCGCAAATGTCTGAATAACATGCAGGTTGCGAAGCCTTTGAAAGCCAAAAATACATGGCTGGCAGGAAAAATCAAGTGCGGTAAATGCGGCTATGCGCTGACCATCCGAAAGTCCAATACTCAAATCGGGCGCTATTTTATTTGCAGCAGAAGGATGCAGACAAATTTCTGCGAAGGCGTCGGCGGCATTGACGCGACTGCGTTTGAGAACCTCATTCTGTCCGAAATGAAAAAGAAGGTGGAGCAGTTTGATGTACTCAATGCCCCGCCTCAAATGCAGAATAACCCACGAATTGTGGAATTAGGTACCCAAATCGAACAAATTGAGACGGAAATCGAAAAGCTACTGGATCGTGTGTCGGAAGCGGATTCCGTTCTGATGGGATACATCAACAAAAAAGTGTCTGAGCTGCACAATCAGTCATCAGAACTGAAACGCGAGATGAACGAACTGGAGCAAGCAATTATTCAGCCGAAGCTGAATGTCAAGCAAATCCGAAACTGTATGCAGCATTGGGAAAAACTGGAGTTTGACGATAAAAGAGCAGTTGTTGATCAGCTCATTGCCGTCATAAAAGCTACGGAAAACACCTGTGAAATTACATGGAAGGTCTGATTTTTTATACTTCATCTTGATTGCAGTGCTTCGCCGAAGCGCTGGAAATGCACGACCTCCCGTTCCCGCAGAAACTTAATGACATCGTTCACATCCGGGTCGTCAGAAAGCCGCAGAATATTGTCATAGGTCACCCGCGCCTTCTGTTCCGCTGCCATGTCCTCCACAAGGTCGGCCATGGGGTCGCCTTTCACCGCCATGGACGCGGCGTTCCACGGAGATCCGGAAGCGGCGGTAGGGTAGACCCCCGCAGTGTGGTCCACAAAATAGGGCGCAAACGCCGAATCCTTCATCTGAGAATCCTTCAGATTCCGCGTCAACTGGTGGACGATCGCGCCGATCATTTCCAAATGCCCCAGTTCTTCTGTTCCGATATCTGTCAGCAGCCCTTTCAGCTCGTCAAAGGGCATGGCATATCGCTGGGACAGATACCGCAGGGACGCACCCAATTCGCCGTCGGGGCCGCCGTACTGGGAAATGATGATGGCGGCAAGCCGGGGATTCACCGCGGCAATTTTCACCGGATATTGCAGCTTCTTATCATATACAAACATGGTTACGCCTCCTTATTCGTCGTGTATTCCCACGGCCACGGGTCATCCAGCCATTGGTAGCTCTCGGATGTCTGCGGCGTGCCGTGGTTCAGGGGGCCAAAGCATTTCTGATATTCCGCCCGCACCTTTTCCAGAAGCTGCTGATAGCGGCGGTACAGCTCCAGCGCCTCCCGGTCGTCCCGGTGGGTGTCCAGATACAGCGCCAGCTCCTGAACGGCAAAGGCCAGTGCCTGCATCTGCGACGAAGGCGTTTCCGGCAGCTCGTTCAGATTCACCATGCCCATGAAGGGGAGATCCAGCCCGGGGAACAGCGTTCCCCTCACCAGACCCTTCTGCGCCTCATACTGCGGCGGGTTTTCCAGCTGGAAGGGAACATAGGGATTTGCCAGCGGCGCCATGGCCGGAAGCCGCCCTTCGCGGCCGTTTTCCTCCTTTTTCTGGTTATCCAAAGGTCATTCCTCCTAACATTTTTGCTAAATTTGTCGCTCCGGGTCATTCTATGCGGTTTTTGCAAAAAGGTTCATGACGGCAGGGAGGACGCATAGACTTTGACGAGGTGGTGTCCATGATAAAGCGAAAACTCTGGGGGCTATTGTATATTCTGATCGTTCTGGGGACGCTGGCCGCGGCGGAATGGGGCTGCCGCACCGTGTCCGTCATGGTCGAAGCCGCCCCGTTAAAGCGGGGAAACTGCATCATCATCGACGCGGGGCATGGCGGAGAGGACGGCGGCGCGACATCCTGCCGGGGGGTGCTGGAAAGTACATACAATCTGGAAATTTCCCTCCGCTTAAATGACCTGTTCCACCTGCTGGGCTATGACACCCGGATGATCCGCACGACGGACACGTCCATCTACACGAAAGGGGAGACCATCGCCCAGAAAAAAATATCCGACCTGAAAGAGCGCGTGCGCATCGTCAACAAGACGGAAAACGCTCTGCTGCTGAGCATCCATCAAAACAATTTTACCGACAGCCGCTACAGCGGCGCGCAGGTATTTTACGCCGGGACAGAGGGCAGCGCCCAGCTGGCGAAACTGCTTCAGGAGAGGCTGGTCTCCACCCTGAACCCGGGCAGCAACCGAAAATGCAAGAAAAGCGACGGCGTTTATCTGATGGAACACATTGACTGCACCGGCGTGCTGATCGAGTGCGGCTTCCTGTCCAACGCGGTGGAGGAAGCCAAACTCAGCTGTAGCACGTATCAGAAAAAGCTTTGCTGTGTCATTGCGGCAACGGTCAGTCAATATCTATCGAACACTTGACCGAATAGGTTTTCGCTGATATAATAGAGAAAACAGACCAAAGGAGAAACACAATGGCGAAAACGAAAACTGTTTTTTACTGCACCAACTGCGGCAATGAGACCCCCAAGTGGATGGGACGCTGCCCCAGTTGCGGTGCGTACAACACCATGGAAGAGCATGTGGAGAAGCCGGTAGCCGCCGGCAAGGCAAAATCGGCTCCCGTTGGCATGAGCCGGAAGCCCCAGCGCATCCGGGAAATCACCAGCGACGGAGAAATCCGGTTTTCCACCGGCATGGGGGAATTGGATCGGGTTCTGGGCGGCGGCGCGGTTGCAGGCAGTCTGGTGCTGGTGGGCGGCGCTCCCGGCATCGGCAAGTCCACGCTTTTGCTGCAAATTTGCAGCAGTCTGTGCGTCGGCCGTCGGGTGCTGTACGTGTCCGGCGAGGAAAGCGAGCGGCAGCTGAAGCTTCGGGCAGAGCGTCTTGGCGTTGCGCCGGAAGAACTTTTTATTCTCTCGGAAACAAGACTTTCCGACATTGTGGACGCCGCAGAAGCGATGAAACCCGATATTCTCATCGTAGACTCCATCCAGACCCTCTATAATGAGGAAAACGAGTCCTCCCCGGGAAGCGTCTCTCAGGTGAAAGACTGCACCATGACCATGATGCAGCTGAGCAAGAGTCAGGGCATCACGGTGTTCGTGGTGGGGCATATCAATAAAGACGGCAATATCGCAGGCCCCAAGGTTCTGGAGCACATGGTGGACTGCGTCCTGTATTTTGAGGGCGACCCCAACACGTCCTACCGTCTCCTGCGGGCGGCAAAGAACCGTTTCGGCTCCACCAATGAGATCGGCGTGTTTGAAATGCTGGACGACGGCTTGGCCGAGGTGCCCAACCCGTCCCAGATGCTGCTGGAAGGACGCCCGGAGGGGGCAAGCGGAACCTGCGTGGCCTGTGTTATGGAGGGAACCCGCCCGGTATTGGCCGAAGTTCAGGCATTAGTGACGAAAACAACTTTCAATGTCCCCCGACGGGCGGCTGACGGTTTTGATTTTAACCGTGCGGTTTTGCTCATGGCCGTGACAGAAAAACGGGCCGGGATGAAGCTGAACCTGTTTGACGCATATATCAACGTGATCGGTGGATTACGGCTTGATGAGCCCGGTGCAGACCTTCCGGTCGTTTTGGCAGTGGCGTCCTCATACCGGGATGTTCCCATTGCGGACGATCTGGCAGCAATAGGGGAGGTGGGACTGACGGGAGAGATCCGCGCCGTGTCCCATTTGAATCAGCGCCTTGCGGAAATCATGCGATTGGGATTCAAGAAATGCATTATTCCAAAGAGCGGATCGGATAAGGCGGAGATTCCTGCCGGCCTGACGGTGTATCGCGTCAAGAATCTGCGTGAAGCGATTGAAATGGCGTTATAATATGTAGGAAACTGTATATGCAACCGATAGTTGACGTTTAATTCAACTAAAATATTAAAAATTGTAGGGAAGCGGATAACAAAAAGGCAGGGAGGAAATCCCTGCCTTTTACGATTATTGGGATAAACGAGAGGGGAGAGGGGGCTACAGCAAATAACCCACCAGCAGCCCCAGCAGAAAGCAAACGATCCCAACGATAGCTAGCTCTGCCGGGTTTCTGAGATATTTTGTCCGAAAAACCTTTTTGATGACCGGCTTTTCCACATACTGCACTACGGTTTTTTCTACCGGTTTTTCTACAACCTTCTCAACGACCCGCACTACAGGCTTTTCGATAACCTTTTCGACGGTTTCCACCGTCTTTAGAACTACAGGAGGCCGTCTGCCGTAGTTTCTGCGGCCTGTCGTAAGGTACTCAATGTCCGTGTCCAGCACTTCGGCCAGCCGGATCATTTTAAGCGAATCTGGGCTTGTCTGATCGTTTTCCCATTTGCTGACGGCCTGACGCGACACATCCATGGCTTGTGCAAGCTGTCCCTGAGATAGATTCTGCATTTTCCGAAGCTCGGTAATCCGTTCACCAATCGACATAATTGTATTTTCTCCACTATTACTTTGTCAATTATTGGTTGCTACCATTATTATCCTCCATTTTATCGGAAAAGTCAAGCTTGGAAAGGGGATTCGCCTCTGCGGCGATTTTCAGCTCTGTACTTTCAATATGCGTGTAAATCTGAGTCGTGTTCAGGTTCTCATGTCCGAGGACTTCCTGAACGGTTTTGACATCCACGCCGCCGGAAAGCATCATGGTCGCCGCCGTATGACGCAGTTTATGGGCAGAATATTGGGTGGAATCCAATCCGGCCTGTAAAAGCGCTTTTTTCACCAGACGATGAACGGCCGTCACACTGATTCGGTTATTGTCCCGTGAACCAAACAGTGCCCGATTGTCTGTAAGCACTTTCTGATTGCGTTCCGGAAGATAGGCGTCGATCGCTTTCCGGCAGGCAGAGCCAAAATAGACAAACCGTTCTTTGTTGCCCTTGCCAATGACGCGGATTCTGTCTTCATAAACGTCCGACAGGTTCAGATTCACAAGTTCGCTGCGCCGTATCCCGCAGTTGAGAAACAGCATCAAAATCGCATAATCTCTTTTTTCGTTCTGCCCGGACACCGATTTCAGCAGCGCGGCGGACTGTTCCATGGTAAGATACTTGGGGAGACTTTTGCGAAGCTTTGGATATTCCAGATCTGCCACAGGGTTCTCCTGCAGCTGCTTGGTTCGTGTGGTCAGATATTTATAGAAGGACTTAATGGACGAAAGCTTTCTGGCCCTTGCGGCAGGGGAAATTCCGTATTCCGGAGCAGCTGAATCCGGGTTAATTGCCCGGTCATTGGCCAAATAGGAAAGAAAGTCGAAAATATCCGATGTGTCGATATCCCGGATAAATTGAATGTCAATTTCCTTGATATCGATGTCATCCAGATTCGTGCTCATTGGCATATCATTTCGCATGAGCTTTATGAAGCGCAAGAACATTCTCAAATCCAGATAGTATTCCGAAATTGTCAGCGGCGACTGACCCTTGATATTTTCGTGGTAGATCAAAAACTCCCGCAGCACCTGGGGACAATCATGGTATCGCTGCATAAGGACCTCCTGTAAACTTGATTGATGCCATCATTATAGCATACATCCGCTTTAAACGCAACAAAATTTTTATTTTGTTGCGTTCGTTTTGATAAAGGATTGCTGTATGAATTCAAGTGCTTTTTCAAATGTGTTCTTATCCCCCTCTCAGTCAAGGTCAAATTCGCTGGATTTTGGTTCCTTGAAAATCGTCCCGTCTGACTTCTGGCGCAGACATTTTCTTGTGCATGATGGTAGTTTCCGGAAGCTCGGCAACTGTGATTTCCACCGGGGTGTCTGGTACTTCACGCCTATAGGCTTTGACACTTCTTTCATGGGTTTCTCCCGTGATGATGCTATCAAATCTTGGCTGTCCTCTGTAAATTGAAATATTAATTTCAAACCGTCGCACATAAAAAAACCGGGGTTCCCGTGAGGGTTCCCCGGTTCGCTTTATTCCTCCCATGGAAATTTTTTGTTATTTTCAGCTCTGAGCCATTCCAGGAATTCATCAACCTCCATGTTCAGCTCCATAGCTGCTTTTCTGACCTGTTTAATGATATCTTCTATCATGCGTCCTCCTTCGGGGAGTGTTGCCACTCCCCTTTTGATATTAATATTTCAAGGATTTTTTCAATTAACTTAGGATAATTCAAAATCCACGTTGCACGTTCCGCAAATGATGTGCAAGTCCTTCGTGGCTCTCACGATGGCCTTGCACTGTGGACACTGGTATCTTCTGCTGTTCCCCTTCTTGGGCAGCTCCTGACCGTCTGCGCCCGTCTGTGTGCCTTTTGCGGGTTTACCGTCGCTTCCCCCTCCTAGCAGCCCAAACAGGCAACCACGCCCCATGTCGATGTCCTCCCAGCCCTTATCCATGATGTACTCCAAAAGTTCATCCGTGGGGCTTGTGATTGTCCACCCGTATTTATCAGAGTGGTCAATCTTAATCATGTGCTTTTCGGCTTCCTCCTTGAATTTCTTGTTGTGGTACGTCCCTCCCCTGCTGCAATCCTGTACATTGTGCTGGATGTTGTACAGATGTGTCATTTCGTGAATCATGGTAGCTACCACGTTCTCAATCGGCCTTTCCAGCCAGTCAGCAGCAATGTTCAGCTCATGCCTCCAATCGTCCTTCCTTTTCCACGTCTTGGCAACGGTAACGTGACCGAATGCCGTTGGTGTGCTCTGAATGGTGATGATGGGTTCTTCCAGCTCCTCGCCGAAGCTGTCGTTGTTCAATGCCCGGAAAATCTTCTCAAGGTATCCTGCGGTTCTGCTGGTTTTCGTTGTCTCTTTCATAGTTGACATTTCCTTTCTGGGCTTGTATAATAATGGTGCGGGGCTTCGTTTCTTTCACCCCGCTGCCCGGTACTGCTGTTGGAGCGCGAGTACCGGGCTTTTTCCTTTTGCCCGCCCTTGGCGCGATCCTTTTTGTGAGTAAAAGAAAGAATTGCCCCTGCAATTCGTTTTTTGTCAAGGGGAAAAGAAAAGGAAGGTCAAAAAATGCGTCTCCCGCAGCATTTTTTGACCTTCCTTTTCGTACCTTGACAAAAATTTTTTTACTCATAAAATGGATAGTGCTAGGCGGCAAAAAAACGAATTGCCCCGCTGGTACAGGCTGAAACAACATCAACCTTCGGCGGGGCAACTCGTTTTCACCCTGAGCGGGGGCATAGTCCCCCGCTCCATACCGCACTTCCCTCCCCTGCCCATGTATACAAAAACCCCGGAACTGCCGTGATACAGTTCCGGGGTCTATGTTTTATCTGCAATGAAACACGAAAAACGAGTTTAACGGTTTGGCTATCAGCCCTAAGAGGAAATATATGGTTGCGTTTTCTTTGTCGCAGAGTCTGTAAAAGTAGTAGTAGGCAAATGCCTGATTGAATGACAGCAGCACCAGCAGAATCGCCGGAATGACCACTAGTACAGTGTTCCCCACTTTCGCCATTGCCAGGACGCATATTAAGCACAAAACCGTAATGATTTCAAATTGAACGGTCAGTCTTTTGGGCTTTCCAGCCTGAACTCTGCGCAAGTCTGCGATTTCGGTTAGCAGATGTTTCCTTGCAATCGGTAGCCATGCCATCCAGCTATGTCTGATTCTGCACGTCCTAGCTACGCTGCCTAAACCGATTGCAAACAGAATGTACGGAACGATTGATAAGGCAACCACTATGATAATCAGCGAATTGCCTAAAGCTGCTATCTGTTGTGTAGCTTCTTCAAATGCTTGTGTCATTGTGTCCATGCAGTCTACCTCTCTTTTTTGATTATCTATATTCAAATTTACCGCTGCTTGAAAACCCGCCCTTGTTGTTCGTGCGTCCTGTCATGTAGTCCAGACTTGCATTGTAATAGTTGGCTAATACTATGAAAAGGTGCATGGGCAGTTCTCTTTCTCCCCTTTCATATTGCGAATAATGTTGTTGCGATATTTCAAGAATCCTTGCGATTTCTGCTTGTGATTTGTCAGCGTCTTCTCTCAGGTCTTTGAGCCTTTGGTAGTAGTACATTCCTATCACCTCTTTATAAGTATAACAGAAAATTTTTTAATGGGGCTTGACATACATACGAATGTATGTTACTCTATCAGCACAACATACTAACGTATGTGAACAATAAAGGAGGAAAACCTAAAATGGCAAGAACAAAAATGAAAATCGTTGGCCTTGGCAATCGTATGCAGGGCGTAAGCAAGAAAAATGGCAAGCCTTATGACTTTCAGCCCATTTCCTTCGTTTACAAAGACCAGTATACGAAGGAGTTTTTGAACATGAATTTTCAAAATGTGCGCTTGCGCCCCCTGTTGTGTGCAGTGCTGTCTGTAATCCTTGTAACCGGTTCTATGATTCTTCCCGCATTTGCAGCGGAACAGAATGTGAATTTTTCCTACGTTGATAGCGTTCCCTCTGCCACCGTTGCCCCTGCCCTCTGGAAGGTTGCCGGGTGCAGTGAATCCCTCCCCGCAAGCTCTGCGCAAATGGTCTTAAACGAGCGTGTCGGGGCAGCAGTTGACGGCTATATTTCTTCGGACAAAAAGGCATTCATCCTGAATCATGACTACCTTGACATGTTTCTTCAATCTCATGACGAATTATCCACCACGCATAATATTCTGGGATGGCAGCCTACGGAGTCTTATACAGGTGGAGAGGGTAAATACTTCGCCGTTCCCATTGATACGTCCGGCTTGACCTATGACCCTGATAGCGCAGAAACCTTTGTATTCCATTCCGCTGCTGCGCCTGAACCTGAGCCGACCGCCCCCGCACAAGAACCGTCTACCCCCGCTTCGACTGCCGACTTGGCGAAAATCGTTTCCCCTGAGAATCTTTCTTCGGTATTCGATGAAGTGAAATCCCTGCTTCCTGTCGTGTGTGTCGTGATTGTGGGCTATATTGGTCTGCGGAAAGGTATTTCTTTTCTGCAAAGCGTTTTGCATAGCGCTTAAATGATACCGCCAAAAGGAGTGATAAATTATGAATGTTAATTTTCAAATTATGAAGCGTATTCTATGCTGCCTTTTGGCGGTTCTTGTTTTATTCTGTGCTTTTGCTCGTCCAATTGAGGTTAGTGCTGTTGCTGCCGCTGCTGGTGCGCTGGTTTGTGCTATTACTCCGGAAATCGCTGTTTCTGCGGCAATAACGGCTTTAGGCATTACGTATCTGGTACAGACAGACTATGAAGAATTGGTTGCCGCCATTTCTGCAACAGTTCCCGGTAAATACCTTATAGATACCCTCGCAGATGGAAAGCAGGTTCGTGGTGTCGTCTACGACCATAAATGCTACCTCTCAAAAGATTTTGTAAGCTGGGTTTCTGACAAGCTTTGGACAGGTACGTCAGCAACTACAACCCCTGCCGTTTCACATACTTATGGCTTTACCGGCATTGTTGACGGCGTTTACAAAAATTGTGTTTCTTGGCTTAATTCAGCCTATCCGGGTGAACTGAATAAATGCGAAGTCTATCTTGCAAGTTCTTATCAACATTTACCGTGTTGTTTCCTCTAATATCAGTTCTTGGTGGGATAATGCAACTACTACCATTGCACTTAATATTGCTTCTTTAGGCTCTTCTATAGAAACATGGTGGACAGCCGCAACAGAAACGATTATGGGCGGTATCACTGACGCAGTTACGTCTATTACAGAAGCTATTTCAACTGCGATAGCGGACGTTGTGACTTGGCTTAAATCCGTGGCTGCTACCCTTAGCGATATTCTTGAATGGGCTAAAGGTTTGCCCGCTGCCATTTCTCAAGCCATTTCAACGGCAATCGCTGACGTAATAGAATGGCTTAAGTCTTTGGGCGCTGCTCTTGCGGATATTCTCGAATGGATAAAAAGCCTTCCTTCTGCTATCGTTGACGGTATTTCTTCTGTTCTGACCTCCATTTTCGTCCCCACTACAGACTTTATTACAGCAAAAGTTGAATCTTTACGTGCAAGATTTGACTGGATTGACCCGTTTATTGTATTTGCTGAAAACATATCAGGCGAATTGTTCAGCACAGAACCGCCTGTTATATATATTCATCTGGATGATGCAGAGGGTAGCTATAACTACGGTGGTACTATTCCATTCCTGGACATGCGCTGGTATGCAAGATACAAGAAACAGGGCGATTTGATTCTTTCCGGCTTCCTTTGGGCTTTGTTTGCGTGGCGTATGTACCTGAAACTGCCCGGTATTATCAGCGGTGCATCCGGTACGATAGGCCACATTTCCAGCTATTCCAGAAAGGGTGACGATTAAATGATTTCAGAGTTCTTTTTGAATATTATTTTTCAATTACTCGAATGGCTTCTGCGTATGCTCCCGGAAATATCATTTTCTGCGGATTGGGGTACTACTTCCACATTTTTCGGCGTTGTAAGATGTGTTTTATATATGCTCCCCCTTAATACGATATCTGCTATTGTTGGTTTACTTCTGGCAATTTCCGGATTCCGTGTCATTATCGCTATTGTAAAAACTATCTGGGATTTGCTGCCCCTTGTATGATGGAGGTTAACTATGTTTAAGCAAGGATTTGATATCGCTTTCAAAATCGTGAAAATACTGTCCATTCTGGTCGCTCCTGTTGCTGTCTGTATCGGTATTTTCGCTTTGCTGTGTGTTTCGTGGTTTCTGGTTTTCAAGTATTATTTCAAGCTGGAATTTAAGCCGTCCGGCATTGTCCCGGTAAAGAAACGCCCGCTTATCAAACAGCTGTTCTATGATGTCCCCCGCCGTTATATTCTGGATATACACGAACGTGAACCGGGCTTTTTCAATCCCCGTGGTATTCATATGTTCTGCGGTGAACAGGGTGCAGGAAAGACAATAGCCTGTGTTGAAATGATGCTCCGTCTCCAAAAGCAGTACCCCGCTGCAAAAATGATTACCAACTTCGGTGTCACTACGGAAAATGACGAACTTTCAAAATGGCAGCAGCTTCTTGAGTACACCAACGGTCATAAAGGTGTCATTGTCGGTATTGATGAAATTCAAAACTGGTTCATGTCCGGTCTGAATAAGCTCCCGGAGGGAATGCTCGAGGTCGCCACGCAAAACCGTAAAAATAACCGTATCTTGTGCTGCACCGCTCAGGTGTTTACCCGCGTCAATAAAGGGCTGCGTGAACAGGTTTCCATGGTATATAATCCCCATACGTTCCTCGGTTGTTTTACCGTTGTTATCAAGCGAAAGCCCATTTTCGATTCTGAGGGAAATGTGATAGAATCCAAATACCGTGGTATGTATAGCTTTGTCCATACGGAAGAATTGCGCTCGGCCTATGATACCTATAAAGTCATTCATACTCTTGCAAAAGAGGGTTTCAAGGATATGCCCATGACCAATGTTACTAATGTCTATGTTGATGCCGGCGGCAAGCGAAAGTGAGCGCAATTGCGCCACTTCGCTGACGCTGGCGAAACAGACCTATGTAACTATGTCTCGGGTTCCCTTTAAGCCCTGTTTTGTAAAATGGTAAATTCTGCCTTTTATGCAACAAAAACTACTATTTTGTTGCGTTCGTTTTGATAAAGGATTATTATGACTTCAATTGCATTTACAAATGTGTTTCTGTCCTCCCCTCGGCCTGATGCTGGGATTCTCGACTTTGACAGTCTGCAAGTTGTGCCGTCCGACTTCTGGCGCAGACATTTCCTTGTGCATGACGATAGCTTCCGTAAGCTCGGCAATTGTGATTTCTATCGTGGCGTTTGGTACTTTGCCCCCATTTGCGGTGACACCTCCTTCATGTATGTCACCCGAGATGATGCCACAAAGTCTTGGTTGGCAATTCCCCTTTGCGCTTCTCCCCTTCCCGCATATACAGCACGAAGCCCCGGAACTGCTGCACGGCCGTTCCGGGGCTTCCCTATTTATTTTCCTGAATTCAGACCTTGGCTTCGCTATTGTGCTTGCTGGCAACGTAGCTTCTCATGGAGTTGACCACGATGGTCGCGCCGAGCACGATGAGAAGTACCGCGATAATAAGCTGCAGACCGTTGGCAACGAACACCGCGCCCCAAGTCGTTTCACCGGCGGGAATGGTAACCGCTGCTGCATTCTGGATGGCACGCACCATGGCCATCAGCCGCTGCACCAGCGCCGTGAAGGTGACGCAGAGCATGATGATCAGCGGGGGGAACAGCATCTTGTTGCTGCGGCCCGTGACCTTGAGGAAAACGCACAGCGTGATGAGAACCAGCGCGGAAAGCAGCTGATTGGCCGAGCCGAACAGCGGCCAGATGTTGGAGTAGCCGATCTGCGTGAGCACATAGCCCAACACAAGCGTCAGAACCGTGGAGAAGTAGGTATTGCACAGAAGCTTGCGCCATGGCTCGGCGTGCGCCATATCGTCCACGCTGAACAGCTCCTGAAAGCTCATCCGCGCAATACGGGCAACGGCATCAAGGCTCGTCAGGGCAAGAGCGGAGACGCACATGGTCATAAAGACCGTGGCGGCGTAGGTCGGGACGCCGAACATCTGAAAGAAGCCCGCAACGCCGCGGCTGAAGATCTGGAACGGAGTACCGGCGGCGGGGGTGCCATCCGCAGCAGCGGCTGCACCGGCCACGCAGAGGGCGAGAACGGCAAGCAGGCTCTCCAGAACCATGGCGCCGTAGCCGACCTTGAGCATGTCCTTCTCGTTTTCAACGGTCTTGGAGGATGTGCCGGAGGAAACAAGGCTGTGGAAGCCGGACACCGCACCGCAGGCGACGGTGACGAACAGAATCGGGAACATGGTGCCGAGCTTTTCGTTATTGAAGCCCGTAAAGACAGGCAGATTCATCGTCGGGTGCGCGACAAACAGGCCAATGACCGCGCCTGCGATCATTCCGATGAACATGAAGGTGGTCATGTAGTCCCGGGGCTGCTTCAGAAGCCACATGGGCAGCACGGCGGCGAAAAAGATATACACAAAGGTGATATAGCTCCATGCGGTCTTGTCGAGGACGAGGGGCAGTTCATGCCGACGGCGAAGGAAGCGGCGATGCAGAGGATGCCGACGACGGCTTCCTTCCAGCCGGAGAGGTTCAGCTTCTTCTGCACAAGGCCGAAGACGACGGCGAACACCATGAACATGATGGACACCATACCGGCAGCGCCGTTGGTCTTGGCGGTGTCGGCGAGCTGCGTCACGCCATCGGCCACGGTGTAGGCGTTGAACGTGCCCGCGACCATGTCGGCAAAGGCCGCAATGACGATCAGGCAGAACAGCCAGCAGAACAGCAGAAACAGCTTCCGGCCCAGCTTGCCGATGTATTTTTCAATGAGCATACCCATGGACTTGCCTTCGTTCTTGACGGAGGCATACAGTGCGCCAAAGTCCGTCACAGCACCGAAGAACACGCCGCCGATCAGCACCCACAGCAGCACCGGCAGCCAGCCGAACGCGGCGGCCTGAATGGCGCCGGTGACAGGGCCTGCGCCCGCGATGGAGGAAAACTGATGGCTGAAGACCGTCCAGCCGTTGGTGGGGACGTAATCCTTGCCGTCGTTGTACTTAACGGCGGGTGTCTGCGCTTTGGGGTCGATGCCCCATTTCTTAGCCAGCCAGCGGCCATAGAGTGCATAGGCGGCGACGAGGGCGACCGCCGCGATCAGCACGATAACGAGTGTGTTCATGAGATTTCCCTTTCTTTCCTAAAAACTTTGCCATTCGCCAATGCCGGGAGCAAAAAAGAAGCCCTCGTCCTTGCCGCAGTCTCCCTGACGGGAAACTGATGCAAAGACGAAGGCTGATCCGGGGGCAGATGACCCGCCGGGAATTTCAACTTCCGCGTTACCACTTTGCTTGCCGGAAAACCGGCCTCTCAACCGCTGCCCGAAAATCGGAGAGCGTTCCCCGTTAACGGAGGGATACCGGCTGCAATTACTCGGCGCAAGCGCCTTTCACCGCGGCTGCTCACAGGGGATGGCCTGCCCGTTCCTTGCTGCCGTTTTGCACCACCAACGGCTCTCTGAAAGCGGTGATCCGGGGAAGTCGTGTCCTGCTCAAAGCATTTGACGAAATGTTAGGTGTATGGTACCACTTTCTTTGGGATTGTCAATACGGTTTTTCTGTTTTTGGGTGATTTTGGTAAAGGGGATAAAATTTCCAGATCTTACACGTGCAGATTTAGGCAAAATACAAATGGAGAACCTAAGCGGCTGCCTGCGCATTTCCTCGCAGGCAGCCGCTTGGTTTTGCTGTTATTTTGTTGATTTGGGTTCGTTGTTCCCGCCAAACGTCCATTGGGTATTGGGATCGTTATTGATATAGTCAGGAGCAGTCCACAGCCCTGTCTCATCATCAAAATACCACCCGGTCGGATACCATTGCTTTTCCTTGAATTGCTTTTTTACCGGGTTTTTCCGGAAAATATGGCATTTTATCCTCTGTTTGGTTTGTGTCCTAGCTGGCCAAATCGCATAGTAAAGCCATTTGAGCAGTCTGAAAATGGTTCTTATAATCAAAACGATAAGACCCAGGTACATCAGAAATTTGATAAAATTGTATAATACCTTGGCCTCTTCTCCCGTCAGTCCCACTTCCGCCCTCTCCCCTTCCAGCTTTGATATTTTTCATTATACGCTAAAAATAAGGAATTGTCAACATTCGGAATAACAACGCGCATCCCGGCTCACTCCGCGTCCTGCATGTCCTTCCAATCCAGAAAATTTACAAAAATGTCTCTTTACTTTTTTCGAAAATCTCTGTAAAATATGGTCATGTATTAATCCAATCAGGAGGAATCATTATGAGCGTAAAGAGAATCGGTGTGCTGACTTCCGGCGGAGACGCGCCCGGTATGAACCCTTGTGTCCGTGCGGTCGTCCGTACTGCGCTGTATCGTGGATTGGAATGCTACGGTATCCGCCGGGGCTGGAACGGTCTCATCACCGGCGATATCGTTCGTCTGGATGAAAAGAGCGTTTCCCATACGATCAATCGGGGCGGTACCATTTTGTACACTGCCCGCAGTCAGGAATTCATGACCGAGGAAGGTCAGCGCCGGGCGGTCTCTACCTGCAAATTTCTCGGACTGGACAGCATCATTGCCATCGGCGGCGACGGCACCTTCCGGGGCGCTCAAGCGCTGAGCAAGTACGGCATCAACGTCATCGGCATTCCCGGCACGATCGACAACGATATCTCCTGCACCAACTACTGCATTGGCTTCGATACCGCCGCCAACACCGCCATTGAGTGCATCGATAAGCTGCGGGACACCATGCAGTCCCACGAGCGCTGCTCCGTCGTGGAGGTCATGGGCCGCAACGCCGGATATCTGGCCATGTACGTCGGTCTGGCCGTGGGCGCAACTGCTGTTTTGGTTCCCGAGGAGCCTATCGATTTCGAGCGGGACGTGATCGAGAAGATCCGTCAGGCGCGGTTCAACGGCTTCACCCATTACATGATCGTCGTTGCCGAGGGCGCCGGTTCTGCCGCCGATATCGCAGCCAAGATCAAGGACGCCATCGACCTCGACCCCCGCGTGACCGTTCTGGGTCACATTCAGCGCGGCGGCTCCCCCACCGGACGCGACCGCGTCAACGCCACCAAGATGGGCTATCTCGCTGTAGAGCTGCTGCTTCAGGGCAAGACCAACCGCATCGTCTGCACCCACATGGGCGATTTTACCGATGTGGATATCAGCGAGGGCTTGGCTATGAAGAAGAGCATCCAGAAGATGGAAGTGGATGTTCTGGCGGC
>ENA-OURS01000740-OURS01000740.1-human-gut-metagenome-genome-assembly--contig:-NODE-740-length-34720-cov-4.066609_pt1 | contig 34720 bp, 72 predicted proteins | sample MGYA00242109_ERZ509010 | MGnify/ENA primary metagenome ERZ509010 (study PRJEB26280, sample SAMEA2338774) | human gut metagenome | biome: human gut; feature: human-associated habitat; material: faeces... | reverse complement strand
TAAATATGAACCATATAAATATTTTTGAAACAAAAACAGACTTAGAATTAACGGCTCTTTATTCTGAATTTCTTGACGCAGAAAAGAATGGTGGATTTGACGAAAATACAGAGCTTGGGAAGATTAAAACAGAATATGAAAAAGATTTTGGTGCGAATACTGTAATTATGACGCAAATAGAACTCACACATACTATAGCTGATAGATGGTTCATAGAACATAGAGGCAAAGAAATTTAACTTTCTTGCGATGATTGGAGGTAGAAAAATGGAAAATAATAAAGCTATTTGTAGAAAAACAGACGACCACTTTACAGAGGGTAAGGAATATGAATGCACATCAGCATATGCAAAATATGAAAGTGCGGTTGTAGATATTCTTGACAACAATAAAGAACTTGTTACAGTGGAAATAAATGATAGAGATTTTCAGTTTATTTTCAACTAAGAAAGAATGATTTACTTGGAAGATTGGAAGAGGTGGTATAGTGAAAGAATTTAGAAATACTGACGAGATCACAAAAGAAGACTTTGAGAAAATATATAACGCAATCGTTAAATTTGATAATTATATTTCATCAGCAACAAGGAAGCCAACAGATGAAAACATTGGATTATATGAACATTGGATTGATTGCAAGTACGATATAGAGAATTTAATTGTAACTGAGAGATAAGAGGTGAAGTAAATGGAAAGACTTGATATTTATAAAACTAATGATGGGAAATCTTTAGTTCTTTTAAACAATGAAACTGATTCGAATGGATATATAAATTATTTACCAATTACAAATAATGCACATGGTATGAGTGTTAATACAAAATCTGGCAATTCTGTTATTATAGATATAGATAATGTATCTATAATTAAGCTGAACAAGTTAGAGTCATACATTGATCATGTAATAGAAAGTGATTTTGATTTTAAAATTAAGTGGTATATTGATGGTGGGCAAAGAGAAGAGGTAAAAGATTGAAGTGAGTAAAATGAAAGACAAACCAAATAAAATAAAAGCGAAACTCATTGTAGAAGTAGAAGCAGAATTTTATGATGATGAATCATCAGAAGAAACATTGAGATATTGTGTTGAACAGGATTTGGAAGATGCAGGATTAAATGTTATTGATGTGTCTGTGATGAAATGAGGTGATATAAATGAGCCGAATTAATAAAACACAAAATAACTTGCAGTCAGTATGGAATAATTTAGATCTTGCTTATGAACATATGGAAAGAGCCATTGAGGATTTATCACAAATAACTGGATTATCTGATGAGTTTAAGAGAATGGCTGAGCAGTATGATTTGTCGGAAATCAGTATAATGAAGCAGGAAGTGAGAACACAAATGGAATCAATTATAAATGAATTGGCAAGAAAAGATAATTTTACAAATGACGAGCTGTATAATTCAGGTTTAAGGCTAATAAGAGAAATAGGGTATCGCCATGTTAGTGGAGAACCTGCTGTTAAGTATTATTGTATGTGTAATGGGTACTAAGAATTTGTTGGAATGTTGGAAGAGGTGATGTAAATGGAATGGAAATGTCCTGTTTGTGGTAAAGAGTTTGAGTATTTTGATATTAAAGATTTTGCATCAGCACCTAAAACTACGTTATTTGGCACATTTAAAATTAAAGACATTAATGGAAATATTAAGATCGTAGATAGGAAACTAAATAAACCAGTTTGCTCAGAAGAATGTAAGCAAAAGAATGAAAATCAATATTTTGTTGAAAAGTATAAGGAAAATAATATTTATTGCGTAAATGGTAGATATATGCCTTATCTTGAATGCGATTATTGGTATGACAGTATTGAAGGAGTTAGAAAAAGAATTGATAATCCACATTTAATTCCGGCTACGCCACAACTAATGCGTGTATTGCATACTGTAATGAGTGGTGAGCCTGGAAACATATAATAGGAAATGACGATTTCTTGGTAAATTTGGAGGTAATAATATGAAGATACTTGGAAGCCTTGTAGATTGTGTTTATGAGCCACATTTATATAAAGAGGATATTGGAGATATTAGAACAAAACTTATAAGTAGATTACCAGATAAAAGAATCTGTGAAATGGCAAGTGTACTTATAATCGACACAAAATATGATTCATATGTTGTAAAAATACGAAGACCTGAACTGAATAGTAGCGGATGTGTTGATATAAAAAAGACTCATAAGAAAATTTACGAAACTGATTTTATTGAAATTTCAAAGAGAGATTACGAAGGATTAGATTGGAGAGAAGCCGCTAAGAAAACGGAAGAATTAATTGAACTAGGATCGTTCGTTATTTTTAAAACAGATATTGATGTAGATGTATTAATTAAATGAAAAAATACTTTCTTATTGAAAGCAAATTAAATATAGAAATAAGCAATAGAAGCAGAAATCATCTGCTTCTTTTTTAGTACAGAAAATGAGGTAATGAATATGAGTAAACGACACGACAATACGAGCAGAGCAAGTGAGTTTATCTGCTTAAGATGTCTTAGCAAAAATCAAGTTGGTGATAAAATACGCAGACCGAATATGAGAGAAAAGGATCATGTAAAAAACTTGTGTTGTCTATGTACAAAGTTACAAATGAGAACTAAAAATCTTGAAGTTAGGTGGTGCGATGATTTTGATGAGCGAATGGAATATGCAAAGAAAATTAAGTCAAAATATTATGATGAGAATAATGAGCTGCTACCTGAATGGAAAACAGAGAATATGTATGTAGGGAAGTGAGGTTGATTAATATGGAAAATTATAAAATCGGTTATAATGGTGATGCTTATGTTGAAAATATTCACCATATAGGTGTTGAATATAATGGAAATTATTATAGTGTGATTTTCGGAGAATATGTAAATGGAGGGTTCTTTAGTATTCCGAATTGGAATTGTGGTGGTGAGTTAGCTGAGTTTAGTGATGTCCCTTGGAATACAGAATCTATTCAGAGATCATTAAAAAGTAAAAGAGCAGCTAAAGCTATTGCAAAAGCGATAGCAGATTACACAAGGGAGTGATAATTATGTGTTACAAAATAAAAATACAAAATAAAAATGCTGAAAAGCTTAATAGAAAGTTGGATGAGTTAAATCTTCCTATATATATGAGAAAATATTTTACTGTAAAGATAGAGAGTAAAGCAGGCGCATTGAATTATCTTGGGGTTATTGTAGATTTACTCAATTGGTTTATTAAAGAGAAACTTATTGATAAAACAAATATTTCAGATATTGAGCCATCGGATTTTACTGACATTATGGCAGAAGATATCACGTTATATTTAAAGACAAAAGAGCAGAATGGAATGTCACCTACAACATTAGAAACTAGGAAACATATAATAAGTAGCTTTTGGGATTATATGAGCAGAGTAAAAGGAACTGAAATTAAAGATAAATTCTTTAAAGATGTAACATATAAAGGAATTCCATCTGGGAACAACTTAACTAAAAAACTCCCAACAGAAAAACAGCTTAATGATATGGAACAGAAAATAATGTGGAAAAAGGATATTCCAGTAAGAAATAGGAATATTGCTATCTTTCGTGTGTTAAGAGGAACTGGAATAAGAGAATCTGAACTTGCTGGTTTGGATTTATCTGATTTACATTTGGACGAAGAAATGCCATATATTACTATTCTTGGTAAGGGCGTGTATAGAGAAATGCAAAATAGAACGGTATATCTTAGTGGATCTGCTTTAAAAGCTATAAGAGAATGGTTAGAATACAGAAGTACCTTAGACAATATTGTAGATACGGAAGCTGTGTTTGTAAATAAAAACGGTACACGTACAACAGAGAGAAATATCAAACAGATATTTGAGCATTATGGAAATGGTATTACTTCACATATGATGCGACATTATTATGCTAGTATAATGAACAGAAATGGAAATCTTGCATTTGTTCAGCAGCAGCTTGGACATAGTAGTGTAAATACAACAGTTAATAATTATGCCAATGGAGCTGTTGGAATGAAAGAGAAATTGATGGAGATGTGATTATGGTTAAATATATCGGAAAGAAAATCAGAATTGAAAAGAGAATAACAGTAAGAGGACTTGCGAAAATGGCTGACATTGCACCAAGTACAATTAGTAAGTGGGAAAATGGAAGTGCTGTTCCTGATTTGGCTGTATTAGATTTGGTTGCCAAAGCTATGAAAGTGCAACCATTTGATCTAGTTAAATTTGTGTGATATGTATACGACACTAATTTTTAGTGTCGTGTTCAGATATTAAAATATCATTAGGAGTACATTCGAGAACGTCACATAATCTTTGCAATGTATCAAAGTATATGCGTTGTGCATTACCATCATACAAATTACATGTTGCTTGATATCCTATTTTTAGTTCTTTTGAAAGCTGATTTCTATTTAGTCCTTTTGCGTCAACTAATGGTTTTATATTAAGTTTCATATATATTACCTCCTTGATAATATATACTTTAGCATATATTGTTAAAAAAATAAATATAATCTTAAGAATAACTATTGACATTATATTGTTAAGGGTGTATAGTATGAAATATCAAAGGTAATCCAAGGTACATAAATACAAAAGAGAGGAGGAACGTACATATGGATTTACAGAGATATGATGTTATAAAAGCGAAAATCAAATATCAAGGCGAAGGATCAGTCCAGACTAAAGAACGTCCATATGTGATCGTATCAAACCCAATTGGGACAAAACATGCTACGATAATTACAGTGATGCCTTTGACAAGTAAAATTAAAAAGACAAATATGCCAGTGCATGGATGTCTTGAAGCCAATGGAGAAAATGGATTGCAGCTTTATTCAATGGTAATGGGCGAGCAGATAATAACTATCTCTAAAACGGAGGTAATGGAAAAACTTGGTACAATCATATGTAAGGAAGATAGAAGAATGATTGACCAGACGTGTTTTAATGGTTTGTTCTTTGGAACTGGATATAGATTAGAGGAGGGAACGACATGTATATAAGCAAAGAAGAAGCAAAACAACTAATAGACGAAGCTCCTGGTAAAATCTGGTTGGATTCCTTTAATGGAATTACGTTTATTCATACAAAGCCAAAACAGATTACACCCGATGAAGGAAAGAGAATAATTAATAAAGCTGATGATGAGATTGATTGGTTATCTAATAATGTGTTCAATCGAATTAGCTTGTCTCATACAGAAATGATACACAATATTAAATTTTGTAGTTGCGAGGGCAGAATTTGGGACTCGCAACGTGATATCATATAAAAAACAGAATGAATGTTCGATAAAAGTATTGACAAAGCCGAACGAACGTTCTATTATATTAAATGTGAGATACAAAAAGAGAAAGTCGAGCATCATAGTGCTGGAACACTCGCTCGACTTCCTCTAATAACATTGTTTATTGAATTGTTGTTCATGAGCGTACTGGAATACGCTCATAGTTATAATACATATAAATTGGCATTCTGTCAATTAAATTCAGGCAATTCAGCACATTTTCACGTTATTTAATTTTAATTTAATAAATTATAGGGCTATCGCCAAGCGGTAAGGCACGAGATTTTGATTCTCGCATTCGTTGGTTCGAATCCAACTAGCCCTGCTATGCACTGAATCACACCCGATGTAAGTGCATAACGCAAGGCACTTGTTTCTTTGTACATACATATTGCCTTGTAAGAGCAGAATGTGTAGCTGCTATAGTTCTACCATAGTTTAATCCACTAACGGATGAGGCATCAGCTTTGCAGGAAAGCCAAATCATGTAAGGTTCAACTCCTTGATGCCTCTTATTATAAATAAGAAGAAAGGGTGATAGAAATTGGAATACGCAATTGTAAACAACAATGGTGTATACATAAGGCTCAATAATGGACAACCAGTCGCTTGTTCAAGGAAAATTAGAGATACATTTCCAAAACAAAAGGCAGAAAATATCTTGGAGCATCTACCAAAATCCATGAGACGTTTGCATTTTAAGTTGGAATGTATTCCTGATATTAAGATACAGACACCAGTTGAGAGAATTGTTGAAGCAACGAAAACATCAATCAAAGGTAATGATGGATATGAAGTCTCTGAATCTGTTAGGTCTTGGATTGATAAATTTGGTGAATGTGAGCGAATTCTTAATGATGCAGCAAAAAGATATAAAGAACTTGAAATTGAGTTGAAGCGAGCTGACGAAGAATTGATAGATATTTTGCATGAGGTAGAGTTGGAAAAGCCAGTTGATCTTTACAGAGGTTGGATATTCTATAAGAGAATTCGTACCAATCGAAAAAATAGACGAAATCTTAAGGATGAGATGGTCATTATACATAATGTAATAGCTGAGGTAGATACCACTAAAGTCAGCAAAGAAAGAACACAAAAAGCGATAAATGGATTATTTAGTCGTAAATATAGATACCGAATAGTTGAGATAGAAAACGGAGAATAATTATATATCAAACATAAGGAGAGTGGTAAAAATGGAAATTCAACAAAAAGAAATACTCGAAAAGTATTGTAATAACGAAATGGCAAAGCTTAAAAAAATGTGTAATCCAATGCTAAATAAAATCGGTGGTTTATATGGAATGGATATTGATGATTTCTATTCAATTGCACTTGGAGTTTTAACCGATTCAGTATTTAGGTATGATGAGAACAATAAATGTAATTTTGATTGTTTCTTAGCAAGTAACATTAAACGCAAGTTCAAAACTGAAATACGAGACAGAAACAGATTAAAAAAAATCCCTCAGAAAAATATTGAAAGTATGAATGCTTTAATAGGTGAAGATGGAATGGAAATCAGTGAGATGATACCTTCTGATTTTGATACTTTTGAAATAGCAGCACAAAGTATGATGGGCGGTACAAGAATACAGAGATATTTAAATCAGTTATCACATACACAAAGGAAAATTGTTGCGTTGCTTTCTGAAGGATATAAACCAATGGAAATCAGAGAATATTTACATATGAGTGCAAAAGAGTATTCAAATAATATACAAGCAATACAGTCTTATGAAAACACAAGAGTCTTAACCCAGAGATACTAATGGGCAATATATATAGGAGGAATTAATCAATGGCAAAAAAGGTAAGAGAACAAGCAATAGCATTATCTTCATATTTAAAGAGTGTAAATAGTGAAGATATTTCAGAAAATCAGGACGTTCAGAGAATGTTCTGTTGGGATAATGGAGCAATAAATGAGCTAATCTATACGGTGCTTAATGAAGATTATATTCCTCCTATAATTCTTGGAGAGGAAGAGCTTGGAGATAATTTAACTCAGCAGTATATAGTTGATGGTATTCAGAGAACAACAGCTCTGAATAAATTCAGGCATATGAACTGGAAAACAACTAAATCTTTTGAGAATAGCGTTATTCAGTATCAGAAGAAGCGAAGAGATGAAAAGGGACATCTTATTAAAGATGAGAACGGAAGCATTCTTTGGGACAATTGTGAGTTTGACATAAAGAATAAAACTTACGAGCAGTTACCTGATGAATTAAAAAAGAAATTTGATGATTATCAGATCAGAATTGTTATTCATCAGAACTGCAATATGATGGAAATCAGTAAGTTAGTAAGAAGGTATAACCGCAATAAGAGCATGGGTTCAAACCAGAAAGCTCTTACATGGATTCCTACATATGCAAGAAAAATTAAAAACATTGCAAACAATGAGTTTTACAAAAATTGTGTTACATATTCAAGTGCAAAGAGGAAGAATGGAACTTACGAGCAGACAGTTGCAAATTCTGTAATGACTGTATTTCATATGGATGATTGGAAAAAGAATCCGAAAGACAGAAATGAATTTATCGAAAATAGCTCTTCTGATGAAGAATTTAACACAATTAATATATACGGAAATCGAATTGCAAAGGTTTGTGGAGAGAAATTCCAAAACTTGTTTGTATTCAAAGATATCCCAGTTTGGTTTGCCGTGTTCCATAGATTCATTAAGTTGGGATTAGAAGATAGCAAATTTGTCGAGTTTTTAGATGAATTGGTAAATAATTTACATGACAAAGTGGTTGATGGATGGAGCTATGACATACTTGACAAAGAACCTGGTACATCTGATAAAAAATTGATACAAAACAAGATAAATACATATATTTCGCTTATGTTGGAAATGTTTGACCTTAAAAACCCAATAAAATCAAGAGTTTTAGAGGGCGAAAACTCCAATGAATCAACACTCTCATTTGTACAGGAAAACGCAAATCCAGAAGCGACAGATGAGGACATTGATACTTACTCTGACCTTGTTGATTATTGCCTTGATCATAATGGAATTGAAGTCAATGCTCCAATATATCAGCAATGCCAAACAGCTTTAATCGCATTAATGGCATATGCTTGTGAGAATGAAAATGAGGACAAGTTTGAGGAATGGATTAATAAATATAAGAATACAAAAAAGTTTAGTCCATCTCAGAAAGTAAATTATGACTTCATGAAGAGAAGTTTTGATAAGATGGCAAACGCATAAATACATAAAGGAGAACAAAATAAAACATGAAACTAACAAGTATTATAATTCCAGATTACCTTGCAGAATCTGTACCAAATGAGGCGAAGATGAATAGAGCAAAAAGATATTTTATAGAGCATGGGGAGCTGGACAAGCCAATTATTATCAACCATAAAAAAGAATTGGTAGATGGATACATAAGATATTTAGTGCTCAAAGAGTTTGATGTCGAAGATGTCAAACAATATAGATATGAATATGAAAGGGAAAATAAAGTAGTTACATACATATATGGAAAACACCCGAATCAGCAGAGTGATAAAGAATACGTTTGGAGAGTGCCGACATCCGAAAAATGGAGAATGTTTGTAGAGAATATATCTGTAGGAGATATAGTCATGTGCTACACAAAATGGGGTGTTAAGCCAGTTATTATAACTAGAATTGTCAGATCTGACTTCAGACCAATGGATATTCCAGAGAATATAAAGATTAAAAGAATTGCTAAAAATCAGAGAGGAGCAAAGTATGGAAAAAATATGTAGTAGTTGCAGATATGCTTACAAAGATTCCGAGCAACCTTGTGCAATTTGCAGTAGTAATTACACTAACAAATGGGAACGTGCTACAGATGAGCAGATTATGCTTATAAAAAGTGGTATTTTCGATTTTAGAAACAGACTTGAAAAGAGATTGCTTGACACATTGACGAGCTATACTGATGTCTTAAGAGTTAATAAATTGATTGCTGATATACAGAGTGAAATGTTAAAGGAGTTAGGCGATGGGACTGATTGACGATGACAAGTTGATTGAAAAAAGTTACGAGATTTCAAAGAGTGGTAAAATGACGAATACTGGATATGAAATATTGTATAATACATTTTTCCAAAACGGAAATATGAATCACTTAGAAGAATGTAATAGTGTAAATTATCATGCAATAACACATGAAGATACAGAAATACTTGGCGCATTTTGTGATGTAACAGGTTTTCATGGTAATGATTTACAGAAACTGTTAATACTTGGATATATGAGTTGGCAAGGAGAGAATGTGTCAATATGAAAGATAAGTTGTTCATTATAGGAATGTTTATAGTAATTGCGATACTCGCTATATTGGTAAACATTGGGATATTTAGCATGGTCGTAAATGCTGATATACCTGATTGGTTAAAATATTTATTGTTGAGATAGGAGGATTAAAAAATGCCAGAGAGTGATTTAAAAATTATTGAAAACTGCTCAGATGATGAGAAGAGAGAGCATTTACATGCTATGAGTAAAGAGAGACTTGTAGAGATAATAATTAGATTAACAAGGAAGTAAAGTGAACTATGTCAGTTAAATTTGCAAAAGAGCTTATAAAAGAAATAGATAACAGTGATAAAATTCCTGTCAAAAATGATTGTGCAACTGGCGAAGAATTTGAGAAATGGTTAAGAAGAGAAAAGAAGACAATCGTGATTGAACTTGAAAATTCTTTTCTTTGGATTGTGAGGTGAAAAGATGAAGATAACAGGAATAATTCGTAGAGTTGATGATTTAGGTAGAATAGTAATTCCAAAGGAAATTAGAAGGCAGGTGTTTGGGAAAACGGATGTAACTGGTGAGCCAATGGAAATATTTATTGATGGAGGAAATGTTGTACTCCGAAGATACGAGGAAATACAAACTTGTAAATGGATAAAATACGATTATAGAACGATTTGCCCGAAAGAACATGACGATGCTGATGATCCATATTGGAGGATACCTGAAAATATGGCAAATTTAAAATATTGTCCTTATTGTGGCAAAGAGATAGTTGTTGTAGATAAATAACAGTAAAGTTCGATTTCATAGGAAGCGAGGTGAAAAGGTATTATGGAACAGATTCAAGAAAATGAACAGTGGAGATTGAATGGTAATTGTGAAAAATGTAGAAGAAACAATTATTGTTCAAAACCATGTACTCGTCACAATAGGCGAATAAGAGCAGAATTCAAAGGTCTTGTTGCAGATACAATGAACAAAATGACAGGTGGAGTGATGAGAGAGGCTATTGATAAAACGGTAAACGGCATTTGGTAAATTAGAAGAGGTATTATATGAGTCAATGGATTAGAAATAAGTCATGTGAGATTTGCGGAAAAATAGAAGTTGGATTAGTAGAAATGAATGTAGGAAAAACTAAGCATCATCTATGTTATCCGTGTATGGCAAATTTCGCATCAGACGTTCTTGATTACGCAAGAATGAATTTGACTGAGAAAGTCAACGAATATGGAAATACATATTTTATAGATGAAAAAATAAAAGCCAAGTAAAACTTCGTTTCATGCGAAATTAAGAAAGGAGACAATATGCTAAACGTTGAAGATTATGTAGGGCAGATCAATAAAGATTCATCTGGTGCATGGAAGTTATATAAAGATAAGATAAATAAAATCACGACAACAAAGAAATATGGTAGAAGATATTTTACCAAGACAGTGTTTCGACCATTAGACGCAGATGACGTAGATAACAACACAAAAGAAATGGAAGAGTCGATTGGTAAGGGATATATACTTACAAGAGAAGTGTTTGGATTAAATAGTAAAACTGAATCTTATGCTGAAAGATGGATAAAATGGGCTAATGAGAATCCAGATAAGGCAACTGGTTTGATATAAACGGAGAATATAACAGTAGAAACAATTAAAAAAATAAATATAAGAAAGAAGAGGTACAAAACATGGATGGATTTATGATGTTTAAGAAGGCTTTACAGAAGCACTTCGATGAAATGCAGAAAGAGGCAACACATTTATTTGAGGTAAATGTAGATAAGGATGAATTATGGAATACATATCTTGATAGCTTCCCTGCTGGTACAAATGAGATTTTCAGAGAGCGTAGAGAGCATGATTGTAGTTGTTGTAGACAGTTTATTAAGAATATTGGTTCTGCTGTCACCATCAAGGATAATCAGATTCACACAATTTGGGAACTGAATCTTGGCGATACAACATATCAGCCAGTATGCGATGCACTTGATGCTTTTGTAAAAGCTCATACAGTTACAGATATTTATACAACTAAGTTTCCTAAAATTGGTACAGATTTTAACTTTGAGGAAATCAATGGAAAGTCTCATCAGTGGGATCATTTCTTCTTAGAGCTTCCAAGTAAGTTCGTAAATAGAAGTAGTCGTTCTAACGAGGAAGTTAAAGGACAGTTCAGAGATACAAGAAATGTATTTAAGCGTTCTCTCGATGAGATTACTATGGATGCACTTGATACAATTCTTGAACTTATCAATTCAAATACACTTTACAAGGGTGAAGAATGGAAAGGCATACTCACAGAGTTTAAGAAGTATAAGAAGGAATATGATAAGCTGACTTCTGATACTGAAAAGGATTTATATGCTTGGGAGAAGTCGGTAACAGCAGGTATGGCTATCGGTAGAATTAGAAATCATTCTATTGGAACACTTCTTATTAATGTAAGTGAGGATATGGATCTTGACACAGCAGTTAAGAAGTATGAGCAGATTGTCGCTCCAAGTAATTATAAGCGTCCAAAGGCTATTTTTACAAAGAAGATGCTTGAGGATGCAAAGAAGACCATTACAGAACTTGGATATATGGATTCATTACAGAGAAGATTTGCTAATCTGAATGATATTACTGTAAATAATGTATTGTTCTCAAATAAGAGTGCTGCAAGAAGAATGGTTGGAACTGATGATATTTTCGGTCAGATGGAGAAGGATGTTGCTGTAAGTCCTAAGAAGTTCTCAAAAGTTGAAGAAATTTCAGCACAGGATTTCATTGATAAGGTGCTTCCAACTGCAAAGGAGATTGAGGTTTTTGTAGAGAATAAACATGAGAAGAATTTTGTTTCTATGATTGCACCTGTTAATCCAGACGCTAAGACAATGTTCAAGTGGAACAATGGATTATCTTGGGCTTATTCAGGAAACATTACTGACTCTGATATGAAGCAGAATGTAAAAGCTGCTGGCGGTAATGTTGACGGTGTACTCAGATTTTCAATTCAGTGGAATGAAGACGGACATGATAATTACGATCTTGATGCTCATTGCGTTGAGCCTAGTGGAAATGAGATTTATTTTAGCAATTGTAGAAAACCTGAGTCATCAAGAATGGGTGGTCAGTTAGATGTAGATATTGTAAATCCATGTAGACAAGTTGCAGTAGAGAATATTACTTGGCAGGATTTATCAAGAATGAAACCAGGAACATATAGATTTTTTGTACACCAGTATTCAGGTGCAGTAAGGCATGGATTCAGAGCGGAAGTTGAGTTTAATGGAGAGATTTATTCATTTGATTATAGTAATCCTATGAGAACTGGTGAGAATGTTCAGGTGGCAGAGGTAATACTTGACAAGAATGGCAACTTCTCAATTAAGGAAAAGCTGTCTGGAAGTTCATCTATTTCAAGTCGTGAAATTTGGGGTGTAAATACAAATCAGTTTGTTCCTGTATCAGTAATTAGTTATAGTCCAAATTATTTTGATGAGCAGGATGGAATTGGTCATAGACATTTATTCTTCTTCCTGAAAGATTGTGTGAACAACGAAAGTCCTAATGGTTATTACAACGAGTTCTTAAAGAGTGACCTTGAAAAACACAAGAGAGTATTTGAGGCTTTAGGTGCTAAGTGTCATGTAGAAGATACTGAGGATCAGCTTTCAGGAATTGGATTCTCTATGACAAAGAGAGCAGATTTAGTTGTTAAGGTTAAGGGCGCAACAGAGCGTGTAATGAAGATTAAGTTTTAATTAGAATTAGAAAAGGAGACTATTATTATGACAAACAACGAATTATTTATCAATGCAACAAGAGCAAAGTATCAGTTCCCATTCAGAGGAATGATTAACGTAATTGATTTGTGGGATTTATCTCTCACAAATCTGGATTCAGTATTTAAGACACTCAATGCGGAAGTAAAGAAGTCTGAGGAAGAGAGTCTTCTGAATACTAAGTCAAAGGAAGATGAGGAGATTTCTAACAAGATTGAAATTGTTAAGTATATTGTTAGCGTGAAGTTGGATGAGAAAAAGAAGAGAGAAGACGCTAAGAAAAATGCTGAGATGAGACAGAGATTGCTTGAAATCAAGGCTAAGAGACAGGATGCAGCACTTGAGAACATGTCTGATGAGGATCTGGATAAGGCACTTGCAGAATTAAGTGAGTAATTGTTACAGATATACCATATATAGTATTAAAAATAAGCAACATATACTATATATGGTATATATTTTATATTCACAGTAAACGCACATTTTTTGTGAAATTTTGGAGTGAGATATGAATATTTTAAACATTATTTTATTGATTATGGGAATTTTTAATCTTATTGTTGGGATAACATGGATGAAAAAGAATGTTATCAACTTTGTATTCAAATTGCTGTTCTTGGCAGGCGGTGGATATGTATTATCCAAACAATATGACAAAAGAGGAATTTGATAAATTCCTTGAAGAGACTGGATATGATAGAGAACATGAAAATCTAGTAGGAGATTCAGTATGAAATACAGAAAGAAACCAGTAGTGATCGAAGCAGTTAGATATATGATTGACAATTCTTTACCAGATTGGTTTATGGATAGAGTATCAAATAATACCATTGTAATTCACGAAGATGGTACATGTCATATTAAAACACTGGAAGGAACAATGAAATCAGAATATGGTGATTACATAATTTTAGGTGTCAATGGTGAAGTATATCCTTGTAAAACGGATATTTTTGAAAAGACTTACGAAGAAGTTTTAGAGTTAGGAGAATAAATCATATGAAGAAATGTGTAATTTTAGAAATGGAAAACAGCAAGGATTTTGAAAAAGCCATGAATGATTATTTAGACGATGGATATAAAGTGGAGTCTAGTTCATGCAATAGTAGATACTATAAAACAATTCTTGTGTTAAAGGAGGATGAGTAAATCATATGAAGAAGAAAATTTTAGCAGTCGTATTAGGGTTAACATTGTGTTTTGGAATGACTGGATGTACCAAAGGTGACATTGAGCCTGAAAGCAATAACATTGGAAATAAATATATAGACTTAGTGACAATTTATAAAGACGATGTTTATAATACCGAGGTTCTCTATGATAAGAATACCAAAGTTATGTATTTTATAGAAAGAACAGGTTATCAATTTGGAATCACACCTATCTATAATTCAGATGGAACAGTTAAATTATACGATGGAGAATAGAGTATATGAATCCGAAGTTTCCTTCGCATAATAAGAAAAGAGGTAAGACATGAATATGAATTTAACAGTATTAATTGGACTATTAGGACTTTGTATAGGAGTACTTATTGGGAATGGAATTTCTTTTAAGATCAATCATGATTATATACTTGGAATGAATAATATATCTGAAAAGTTTACAAAAAATCTATTAGACACTATGAAGAATTATTTTAATAATATGATCAAGCATGAAGAAAATTATTTTACAAGTACGATGACAGGTTTGGCAAAAGCAGTAGACGATATAAATAAGGTTTATGAGAAGCCAATTTGGAGAAAAACAGAGGAAGAATTACCACCATGTTCAGGATTGTATTATGGTAAAATTAAAGGTAATCCACATGGAGAAAATGCTATGTGGAAAGTAGTATATAACGACAATGAATGGAGCTTATCTGGCTATCCTGATAATAAAGTAGAAATTAGTGAATGGACAGAGATCTATTAAAAGCACAGTAAATTTGGGTTTTTGGGAAGTTAGGATGTGGCAGATGAGAAAAAATTATGAATTAGAACTGTATAAATTACTAATCAATCCAGAAGAAGACGACATTGACATCCAATATGTAGAAGAATTTGGATGGGTTAGTAATACAGAGTTTTATGTTTGGATTAATCTTAATTGGTTTAATGAATTTGTCAAACGATTAAATGATATTTTTGGCTATTCGCTTTTTGATGAAGGTGGAATTGAAGCAAGAATTTGTAGTGATTGTGTATGTATCGACTTAGAAGAAGTTATTTCTGGATATGGTGTTGATCTTGAAGAAATATTTCCAAGAAGTAAGTATACACATTAAGAGAATAATACATTGAAAGGAGCGAGAGATTTGCTGCAGCACTAAATCTGGATTTGCTCTGAGTAAGAAATGTTAGAGATTAACAAAATATACAACGAAGATTGCCTTGAAGGTATGAAAAAGATTGATGATAAATCAGTCGATTTCATTTTCACGGATCTTCCGTTTTCAACAACCCAGAATTCATGGGATGTGTTAATTCCATTCGAGCCATTATGGGAACAATACGAGAGAATCATCAAAGATAATGGTTGTATTGCATTATGGGCACAGTCACCATTTGATAAAAGACTCGCTTGTAGCAATGAAAAGCTATATCGCTATGAATGGATTATCGAAAAGACCAAAGCAACTGGTCATCTAAACGCTAAGAAAATGCCTATGAAGGCACACGAAAATGTCTTGATTTTCTATAAGAAACTCCCTACTTACAATCCACAAATGACAGAAGGACATACACCTGTTCATTCTTATACAAAACATACAACAGATGGTAACTGTTATGGTGCTACAAAGACTGGCATTTCAGGCGGTGGTAGCACACAAAGATATCCAAGAGATGTTCTGCAGTTCAGGTGGGATACTCAGAAAAGTAGCTTACATCAGTGCCAAAAGCCAGTTGAAGCGTGTGAGTATTTTATTAAGACTTACACCAATCCAGGAGATTTAGTTCTTGATTCATGTGCAGGAAGTTGTACAACTGCAGTTGCAGCTTTGAATACAGGTAGAAATTACATATGTTTTGAAAAGGACAAGGATATTTTTGAAGTTGGAACTGCGAGGGTTGTAAGGCGTATGCTTGAAGAAATTTGTAATAGATAAAAAACAACAAGAAGAAATCTTTCATGTGAAGATTTGAGTTAAGAGAATAATACAGAGAGGTGAACGAAATGGAATTAATACTACAAGGCTGGATAGGACGTAATAGCGAAGGCAATTTAGGATTAGCTGAAGAAATTGATGATTACTATGAATCAATAGCAGAATCTATTATGGATTATTTCAATTATACAAAACTAAACAGAGGACTTGGCGGGAAAATCATCACGATTCCAAATGCGAATCTACGTTGTTGGTTCTCTGACAAAAAATGTACTTTAGAAGAAGCACAGATGAACTTTGACAGTTATATACTTACAGGAAATCTACTAACACAAGGGCATTATACTGGATATTCTGAATGGACAATCACAGGGTTTTATATTGATGTACTTGTGATTGGTGGTCACGATTTAAAAGAAGAGTTTGGGAGTCATGTAGGACAGTATATACATTTGATATTAACGGATTAGGAGAATCAATACAATGAAAGGAGTATATAATGACTGAGAAAGAAAAATTATTAGAATATATTAAGAAACCAGTATTGACCACAGCAAGAAATAGTATGGGATGTGATGAAAATTGGTATAATTCATATTTTGCAATCAAAGAAACATTTTCGATTGAAGAAATCAATTCTATGTCTGATAAGGAAGTAGAGAATCTTGTAAGACTTGGAGATTCAATATCGGAAGCATTTTATTAAAAATAAAAATAATGAAAGGAGACGAGGTTCGTGTACACAAGAAGGAATTCCTTACTCCAAGTAATTAAATGAAAAAATATAATTGTATTATATCACCTATTTTTTATATGGGTAATAAAAAGAAACTTATACAAAAAGGTTTAATCGAATTATTTCCGAAGGGTATTGATTGTTTTATTGATGTTTTCGCAGGAAGTTCAGTTGTTTCAATGAACGTGAAAGCCAATCAGTATTATATCAATGATAATGATAAAAACCTTAAACAGTTGTATGAGTTATTCAAATCTTATGAATCAGATTCAATTATTAATCACATTAATTCTCGAATAGATGAATATGGATTAGCAAGAGAACGTACAAAAAGAAATGAATTTAAAGATAAAGAAAAAATCGAACAGTACAAAAGTGCATATATGCAGTTCCGTTATTATTACAATCAGAATAAAAATACACTCGATTTTTATACTCTAATGTTTTATTCATTTTCACAACAATTCCGTTTTAATAATAAAGGTGATTTTAATATGCCTTGCGGCAACGATTGTTTCTCTGAAAAGAATCAAGAGTATATTAAAGCTGGATGTCAATTCTATCATTCTAATAATGTCCATATATTTAGTATGGATTTTCGTTCAATCCCCATAGATACAATTACAGTAAGAGATTTTGTATACTTAGATCCACCTTACTTCAATACAACAGCCACTTATAATGAATCTGGTGGTTGGAATGAAACAGATGAAAATAATTTATATGATTTTTGTGAAAGGCTTTCAGAGAATAATATAAAGTGGGGAATGTCAAATGTGTTTGAAAACAAAGGTGTGGTAAATCAGAAATTAATTGATTGGTGTGACAAAAATAATTTAAACGTATATACATTTGATAAGTTTACATATATGGCATGTGGGAAAGGAAATTCCAATGCAAAAGAGGTGTTTATAACAAATTATTAAAAGCACAGTAAATTTTGGTTTCCTATGGAGGTGATCTATTGGACTTAGACAGAGCGATAAGAATTATAAATTATGATATTGATGAAAAAGTATCTAGTAATCAAGAACAATTCGAAGCATATAAAACTTTTTTCAAAGAATTATTCAATACAGATATTATAGATCAGAATGGCAACTATAAATCCGCATATCAAATATTTTCTGAGGCAAGTACAAACAAGTTCAAGAGCAATTCTGCTCAGGCTTCCAATGATTAAAAAGTTGAAGTAAAACCACGTTTCATTCGAGGAGGTGATTAAGTGAATACATCATGTGAAACTTGTAAATGTAATACCTGTAAGATGAATGAAAATGGTGGCATTTATGGTGGATGTTTTGATTGTGAAGATTGTAAAGAACAAAATCTTTATTGCGAAGATTGTTCAATGTATGAATATGATAAATACAGACTGAGTAATTAGGAGAAATTTATGGGTAAATCATTAGAATTTGTAAAAGAACGAATTGCATCAGGTCAGTGTAATGGCATGGAGAATAATAAATATGAATCCATGATTGAACAGGACATACGAGAGTTATTTACGGTTGTTAATTACACTAAAAATGGAAAAATTTTAGCAGATGTACCTTATCTTAAAGGTGACAAACCTTATTTTAATGTAATTATTAAGCATGATCCAGATGCAGATTTTGAATATTTCACAATGCAGCGTTGCAATTGTGATGGAACGTTTGTATTCTTTCAAGATTTAATGGGTGAGTGCATAGATAAAATGATTCATCTTAAAACCTGTAATGTAAATAAAGAGATTCCAAAAGATTTAACTGGATATTCTATTGTCTACACTGTCGGAGATTTTGTATTAGCAGAAGAATTTGGTGATGAATTTGTAACAAAAGAAAAACCTTGGATGAAGAGTAGATTTACGGCTATGTTACTAATTAAGTTTAATGTAGTAAGGAATGAAGAATAATGTATTTTGATTTAAATATTGAAGAATGGAATTTTAAAAATGATTACGAAGACATCTATTTTCTGCTTCATTGTTTATACAATGCAAAAACTGAGTTATACGACAGAAGTCTTACTTATATGAGAAGCAGATATGATCCGACTGAAGCATTTATAGATGGCGGGATTAATGGCTGGAATAGAAGGAGATCGAATTGGTATTCCAAGAAATTATACGATAAATGTGTGAAATGTATTGAGTTAAAAACAAGAGGTCATTTTATACACAGACATTGGAAAGAATGCGTTCGGAGGTACAAAGGTCTTTCAGCACAAGAATGGATAAATTTATATCAGCAATTAATTAAAGAAAATAAATACGACAGTTGGATATTGGAATATATAGAAGCGTAGGATGGTGCCAATATGGAAGAAATAACAGAATTAGAGAAAAAATACTATAAGCTTCTAATAGGCGAGACATTTCATTGTTATGATATTACATTAAATGAATTACTTATTATTATGAACGAAGAGCTTAATATTAATACATTATCTTTGCAGAAGTCAGGAAGACATAATTTTTATTGTAGAGTCGATGATAAAACTAAACAGTATTATTTACGAAAATTTGGTTTGTTGGATAATGATCATGTAGAAATAGGAGAATAACAGTATGGAGTTATCACAAGATGAAAGACAAAAATTTTTAGAGTTAATAGATAAAGTAAGTCCATGTACTGTAATTTCTGAAAAAGAAAATCTTGAAAAGTTTAAAGAGTGGCTGGATAGTGATAGCTCAAAAAAAGTTACATTTGTTGAAACTCCAAAAATATTCAAAGGTCAGATTGAAAATGACAAAGTGCTTCTTATACCAACAAATGACGAAGCTATAAAGCCAATAAGAGTAATATTCGAAGGAGAATAACAATATGAACAAAAGACAGAAAAAGAAGTTATTTAAACAGACGCTTATTAAAGTTAGAAAACTGCATCCACAGAAGGGTGATGTGATTTGTTTTCAGCCAGATTTAGATCGGATTGATGCTGAAACTATGTGCCAGTTTATGAAAGTTTGTTCGAATAATGATGTTTTCGGTGAATTAAAGTTAGCTTTTGTACCTGCTGATATTAAGCAGCTAAATAATAAGGAAGAAGCTCAAATATATGTTGATAAGTTACAGAGTATTGTAGATCAGATGGGAGAATAAACAATCCAATTAAAGAAGCATTTCTTTTGGAAAGGAAAACAATAAATGGAGACATTTTCAATAGTAGATAAGATAGATGTGAATAAGTTAAATACGAAAATTGCAGAATTCGTATATAGAGAAGGACATGAACCGTACATATTTGCAAACAAAGAGACGCTTGAAGCATTAGTTAAACCGATTGTACATGAATTAAAATTCGTATCGCCAATAACCAGTGTTACGACCTCGTTTAAACGTTGTTTTATTGGTAAATATCAGGGTAACAAAATGTTTGAAGATGACACATTAAAATTCGGTGAGATTGAACTGAGATAAGAGAATAAATACATAGAAAGAGGTGATTATTATAAAAGTTATTCAGAACAATTTTAACAAAAACATTGAAGAAAAGTCTAAAAAAATACATATCTTCTGTGAACATTGTGATTCAGAATTGGAAATTTCTAAAGAAGATACTCATATTGGATGGCTTGGCGCACCGTTTGTTAAGTGTCCTTGCTGTGGACAAGAATCAATGGTTAATGAATTAGATGGAATTACATTAACAAAAGACAATATTGATTATCCGATACATTTCAATAGAACTAACAAGAATCTGAGAAATGTTGTTGAAGTGGGAAAAGATGAAGTAATTAAAGAAATTCAGAGAGCTATTGATTATTTTAGAGTAAATAAAAATGAGTTCTGTTGGTATACATGTCATGGAGATTTATTCTTAAGTGTATTCAGGTACGAAGGTGACGAGGAATATTTTGTCTTAGTGACAAGAGATTTTTACGAGACAGATATTCCTTTTGAAAAGGAGGATTATAATGACTGATTTTGAAACATGGCTACATGATTTTGGATATGAGCATATTTTTCGCATGTTAGAAATTCGTAGACCAGGACAATATACTCCTTATGAGATGGATAAAAAGTTCGTGGATCAGTCATTATATGTTGATTATCATTTTAGACATATTCAGATTAAGGAAGCTATTGAACTTCCAGATAAGGATATTCTGATTGGGTTTAGAGAAATATATGATAGCGAAAGTTTTGAAAAAGATTGGAGTGAATCTGTTATCTATTACAAAAAACTGAGCGAGATTGAACTTTCGTATTTCCCTTGTGATGATAATATTGAGAATTGGGAGTGAGAATCATGAGTAGTATTTTAGTTGGTGATTTGAAGTCTATTCTTGAAAACTATCCAGACGATTACGAAGTTGTTATGAATATTAAGCATAAATATCCAATCTCTAAGAAAGAAGGTCTTAGAGGTTGGTATGCTTATATCAATGGTGTAAAAGCTGATGATGATTTTCGAGAAATTAGGTTGATGAACTAGGAGAATAAAAAATGAAGATAGAATTAATCAAATTAAAATTCAATGACACTCATTCATACAAGTACAAACCATTTACATATTGCTGTAATAAAATTCAGAATGATAAAGCCATTGTATTTACAGGTGAAGATATAAACGACATTGGTGGAGAATATAAAGATGAAGGTATTTCTATTCCTCATTTCTGTACTTCTCATACAGAAGTTATCACATCATACGAAGACGAATGGGAGCAGACAGATAATTATCCAATCCAGTTCTGTCCTCATTGTGGTGAAAAGATTGAAATTTCTGTTGTAGAAGAGATTGGTGTATCTGATAAGTACAATGAACTGACTAAGCAGCGTGAAGAATTATGGAAGAAGTGTCAGAGAACAGATAGTAAGAAAGAAGATTGTGAGCTGAGAAAGCAGGTTAGAAAGTTGGATGATCAAATAAACGATTTCTATGAATTAGGTGAGTGGAAAGGAGAATATTAAAAGTGGCAAACAGATTATTATTTGAGGAAGACGTAATCAAAGCAGTTGATAGACATACAAAAGATGATGATCGGCTGGACGATGATATTAGTTGCATTCTTGAAGAATTAAAATCACCAATCTTTGTCGGTTCAAAAGAAGCAATAAATAATTTGAAGGTAGAGAATAAATCAATACAGAGGCAGAGACGAGTATTATTATTTGAGAATGAGAATCTTGACTTAGAGCAGCGTGGTAACAGATATTATTTATCCCTCTATGATAAGGAAGGAAAATTTCAGAGAGAAGTCACTATTGATGTTAAGGATGACTACAGTGTTGAACTTAGGAATTGTAAGTAGAGGAGCTTTATGAGATCAGAGATTAAAAGACGACAATTTTCTGAAAATCATCAATCTTGGTTCTCGCATGATTATGCTTGTTGGGCAAATAATCACAACGGTTGGAGAAAGATGAAAAAGAAGAATCGTAGGTTATTTAAAAAGAAATATAGAAGAGAAGTTGAGAAAGATATTAATAAAGAATTAAATGATATGCAGTAACAGTAATTTCAGGTTTCTTGTGGATATTTAAAGGAGGAATAATAATGAGTAATTTGACACCAGTAGAAGTTGTAAATATATTGGCTTGTATCGCAATGATGTTCTTTTGGGGACTACAGATTGAAGCATCTGAAAAAGTACAGAATCTTGCGAAAGTGTTTTGGTTAATTAGCGTAATTGTAGTGTGGATATGTATATTTTTGAGATAATAATTCCGCAATAAAAGAGAGAATATTAAAGCAAGGAGGTAAGAAAAAAAATGAAGAGACAGATTCGTAGAGGCGTTTTCGAGACAAATTCAAGTAGTCAGCATTCGCTTTGTATTATGAAGAAGGATGAACATTATACGCCAGATGAGATTATAGAAGATTTTTGTTTATTTGATAATGAAGAAACTGGTGAAAAGGATTGTGAGTGGCAAATTTGGGACAGCGATATGGACTTTGGCAGAAGTCCATTTAGAGCATTAGGTAATTTTCATGATAAATGGTTGTACGCTTGTGCTTCATTAGTTCATGAATATAATGATAAGAATTATAAGGAACTTGAAGCTCTTGCATTAAAATATGTTCCTGGTCTTAAAAAGATTGTCGTTCCTATGATTTCAGATTCAGTCGCTGATAAAAATCATCCAGAGAATAAAGATAGTGATTATGCAAAGAAATATGGTAAGACAGAGAATGAACTTAATGAGTGGCTTGGACAGAAAGAAAAGGATTGGGGAATTGACACAATCGAATATTGGGAAAGTGACGATGGTTATTTTCATTTTGAGATACCATATACAGGATGGGTTGACGAAGATATGCTTAGTGGATTCCTCAAAGAAGAGAATATATCATTAGAGGAATATCTGACAAATAAGAAATACGTTATTATCCAGGATGGTGATGAATATTGTTATTGGTTAGATATGAAGAGAGCAGGATTAGTAAATATGAATGCTATTGATCATGAGTATCCAAAAGATGATGATGAAATGGAGAATTAAATTATGAAGAGACAAATTAGACGTGGAGTTTATGAAACTAACTCATCAAGCACACATTCACTTACAATGTGTAGCGAGGAGGAATTTGAACAGTGGAAGAATGGCGAACTTCTTTTTGATGAATGGGGTTCTGAGTCATTTGTAAAAGTAAATAGTTTATCAGATGATGATAAGAAATATGCAGCACAAGACTATGAAAATCATAAAGATGAATTTTCTAAAGATTGGTCAGACTTGTCAGAATCTGCGAAAGAAAAGTATTATACCAAATACGCAAAAGAGAACAATATTGTAGACGAGGATGCAAAAACCTATGAGGAGTGGCGGTACAGTAATCTTGAAACATTTGTAGATAGATATACAAGTAAAAGCGGAGATAAAATTGTTGCGTTTGGTAAATATGGATACGATGGTTGATTTAATTTAGGAGGATTTTAAGAATGGAATTATTAGGAAGATACATAAATGGTAACTTTAAAACCACAATTTTGAGCGATGGAACAAAGATCAGAGAGACAGAAGATAATGAGTTTGTACCAGCCTTTGCAGAGAATATGGATATAAAAATTTGTAATTTCTGCGATATGGGATGTCCATTCTGCCATGAAGGTAGCACAACAGATGGAAAATTTGGAGATATTTTGAATGAGGAATTCATTAACACACTTCATCCATATCAGGAAGTTGCTCTTGGCGGTGGAGATGCTACAAGTCATCCTGACTTAATTCCATTCTTACAGAAACTCAAAGATAGAAAAGTTATTGTAAACATGACGGTAAATCAGATTCATTTTGAGAAAAAACAAGAACTTATTAGAAAGCTTGTTGATGAAAAACTTATTTATGGTCTTGGTATATCACTTGTAAATCCCACAGAAAAATTTATTGAACTTATTAAGAAATATCCAAATGCGGTCATTCATGTAATCAACGGGATATTAAAGCCATCGGACGTACAAGCTTTAGAGAATAATAATCTGAAGATGCTGATTCTTGGTTATAAACATTTAAGACGTGGCGATGATTTTTATTCAGAAGATCATGAAAACATTGTTGTAAAGCAGAATTGGCTATATGAAAATCTTGCAGATATTATTGAGAAATTTAAGGTAGTTAGCTTTGATAATCTTGCCATCAACCAGTTAAATGTTAGAAGACTGATGTCTGATGATGAATGGAATGAGTTCTATATGGGCGATGATTCTGAATTTACATATTTTATAGATATGGTAGAAAGAAAGTTTGCAAAAAGTTCTACTGCTTCAATGAATCAAAGATTTACATTACTTGATTCTACGGATGATATGTTTGAAAAAATTAGAATTAGGAGATGATGATATACAACTTACAGAAGAAAATTTAAAAGGTAAAGTATTTGGAAGATGGGAAGTTATTAGATTTTCTCATAAAAGTGGATATAATAAATATTTTGTTTGTCGATGTTTGGATTGTGGAAGAGAAAAAACTTTATTTATACAGAATGCTATAAGAGGCATGAGCAAAAGTTGTGGATGCAAATCTAAATCAGAGACAGCATATAACATAAATAAAAAATATAATCAGTACGAAGAAGACGGAGATATTGTTAAAGTCTTTATAGATAACAATCCTGATAAGATTATGCTATGTGATATTGAAGATTGGTATGATTTAAAAGAATGTTATTGGAAAGATAGTCACGGATACGCAGTTGCGACCAAAGACTATGGGCATATTAGTTTTCACAGAACAATATTGAAAATTACAGATAAAAATATACAGGTAGATCATATAAATGGTAACAGATTAGATAACAGAAAGAGTAATCTTAGATTATGCTGTAATCAGGAAAATAGCTTTAACAAATACAAAAATTCTAATAATACTTCTGGATATAAAGGTGTTTATTATGACAAGGAAAGAGATAAATGGAGAGCATCCATTCAGTATAATGGTAAATCCATAAAATCTCCCAAAAGATATAAAACACCAGAAGAAGCATATAAGTGGTACATTAAAAAATCAGATGAATTATTCGGTGATTTTTCAGTATTCCAATCGAGAGCGTAAATTTGCAAGAAGTTCAACGGCAGCATTTGATAAGAGATATGATTTATTGGACTCAGTAGATGATATGTTTCAGAAGATATTATCTGAGTAACTTCACATGAATGCAACATATCCTTGGATTTTGAGAGAATAATACATTGGAGGCGAAAATATGAGAATTATAAATCGTGGACGGGGGACTGGTAAAACGGCAATGCTTATTTCAACAGCATATGTAACAGGAAAACCGATTATTACATCTACAATGAATGATAAAAACAATCTTATGAGTATGGCAGAGAAAATGGGTATATTGACCAATATAGAAGTTTATACAATAAATGAATGGTTAGAATATCACAGGTCATATATGCCAAATAATGAAATACTTGTAGACAACGTAGAGTTAATACTTGGAGATGTTCTATCAAAATTTCTTAATGCTAATGTCATAGCAGGAACTATGACAGTCCCAATGGATGATGTAAAAGACAATACAAAAGAAACTGATAGAAAGCATGGTTATTGGGTTGCATTAGATGAATGCGCAAATGAAGGTGTATATTGTTCAGTTTGTAATAAAAAAATATATAAACTGTATTATGCAAACCAAAAGTTGAAATCAAAATATTGCCCTAATTGTGGTGCAATTATGGATGAGAAAGAGGAATCGAAGTAAACCAATCTTTCAAGCGAATTTTCAATTTTCACTCGATAGAATTTATGTTCATTTCCTTGCTTATCAAATCCTTTAATAATGGATTTATCAAGCCAAAAATAACCTTCTTTCAGATCTTCTAATGGCTGTTTGGTCGTATCTCGCAAGAATGTAAGATACTCGTTATAAATTGGGTTCACTCATATACCTGAGTGTTATGTACATAACCTTTTAACTAGTATTATCCTTACCTTTCTTTGATTTTATGGCATTTGCAACTACCATTTATATTGTTATTTAATTTTCCAATGAAAGATTGGATTGTACCAAATTGAAATCCTATGACAATATATCAGATGTGGATTTAGCAAGTTGGCAAGATTTAATCGAATTACAGAAAGAACATCTAACGCAGCTTGAAGCTAATTCATTAGAACTAATCAAAGAAAAGACAGAGAAGTTTAATACATATACTTCAATAATTCCTGTTTCTATGGGTAAGGATTCAATGCTTACCTGTCATCTAGTCAGAAAATTATATCCAGAAACCAAAGCAATATTTAATAATACATCGCTTGACTGTGCTGATACATACAGAATGGTTAAGGCTTTTCCTAACTGTGAGATCTTTACACCAGAAGAAGGTTTCTATCCTTGGCAAAAACGAGTGAATTGGATTCCGTCAAGAATAAGAAGAGGATGTTGCTCAATATTCAAGGTTGGAGCAATGATTGATAATCTTGATAAAAATGAAAACATATTACTTTTTATGGGCATGAGAAATCAAGAGTCCAACACAAGAAGCGGATATGGTGATGAAATTATTAATCCTGAATGGGGTAAAACAAACTGGCAAGGTATATTACCGATTCGTGAATGGTCAGAAATAGATGTATGGCTATATATTATGTGGAAGAATATTGAGATAAATCCAAAATACAAGAAAGGTTATTCCAGAGTTGGGTGTGCTATTGCTTGTCCTTTTTATGGGAAATCTACATGGGTTCTTGATAAGTATTGGTATCCAACTATGAGGAAGCGTTGGGAAAATATATTAACAAAGTATTTTATCAATAATAAAGGTTGGATTACATTTAATTGCACTCTCCAAGAATATCTCACACAAGCTTGGAATGGTGGAATATTCAGAGATGAACCAACTGATGAGGTTATTCAGGAATTTGCTGAGTATAATGGATTGAATGTTGGTGATACGAAAGTAGCAAGACAATTTTTCAATAAGTATTGTGATGAGTGTGAAAAGAGAATAAAAGATAAGACAACGCTGGCTATGAATATGAAATTCCACGGAAGAGATGTGTCGAAGTTCTTGTGTAAGAAATGCTTCAAAAAATTATACGAGATGGATGATGATAAGTGGAATAAATATGTTGAATCGTTCAAAAGAGACGGTTGTGCGTTGTTTTAACAGAGAATAACAAATTGAGAGGTTACGAAAGTCTTGAAAAAATAAGGCTTTTAGAATCTCAAAATATAAAAATATTACATATAAAGGAGATTTTAAATGAAGAACACAAATTGGAAAGTGCCAGTAATTATTGGCGTAGGAGTATTAGCAGTTATTTTGATGATTGTATTTGGTGTACAGAGTTCACAGAATAAGGCTATTGCACTTGAGGAGCAGGTAAATACAGCGTCATCAGATATTAAGGTACAGGACAAGCGAAGAGTTGACCTTGTATATAACCTTGCTGATTGCGTAAAACAGTATGACAAACATGAAGCTGATACATTGACAGCAGTTGCAGATGGTCGTGGATCAACAGGAGATATTGAGAATGTAACAACAGCTATTACAGCAGTTGCAGAAGCATATCCTGAGTTGAAGTCCAATGAGAACTATAAGACTCTTATGAATGAGTTATCTATGACAGAGAATATGATTGCAGAGTATCGCAGCAATTACAATAAACAGATTAAGGAATACAAGCGATATGTGAGAAAGTTCCCTACAAGACAGTTTCTTGGATTGCTTGGATATGAAGTACAGGAATATGAGTATCTGGATTACAATGCGCCAGTTGATGCTCCACAGTCGTTGTTCAAAGAGGATTAGTATATGAGACATGGTAGAAAAGGTTTTGATTTTGGCGATTTTTGAAATAACAAAACGTGAAATCTTGGCTAGTATTTCTATCATTGCAGTTATGATTCTGTTTGGTATTCTGATTTCTTCCAAGATTTCAGAACACCAAATGGATAAAAATGAAATTTATAACAAAGCTGTTAAGATAGAAAGTCAAGAAATGTTCCAATACGGAATGGATACAAATGTTGGTAATGCGTTTGTATATGGTGATTTAAAAGCGGTAGATACAGTTACATATCCTGAAATTGGTGGAGAATATATGTATGTAGAGAAAGTCAAAGAGAGATATACAATGCATACAAGAACTGTTACTCATACCGATGGTAAAGGACATTCGTATACTACAACAGAAACATATTGGACTTGGGATAAAGTCGGAAGTGAAAATATTAAGTGCAAAGAAATATCATTTTGTGGAGTGAATTTCGCAAGTAATAAGATTGATTTACCTGATACTGATTATATTGACACAATTAAGGAGTCAAGTCATGTAAGATATAAATATTATGGTGTTGGTACTGAATATAAAGGAACAATTTTTACAGATTTGAGAGATAAAACTATTTCTGATAACACATCATTTTATAATAATTCGACTATTGATGAGACGATAGAAAGGCTAGAATCTGATTTCCCAATTATTATTTTCTGGATCTTTTGGGTTATTTTAATTGGTGGAATGGTATTTGGGTTCTACTATTTGGATAACAGGTGGTTAGATTAGCAAGAAATTTTTCTTTCCTTTGGATGGATTGATAGAGAATAAGTAATTGTAAACAATAATTTTTATATCATAGGAGGAAATAAATATGATGAACAATTTTTTAAATGGTATGTTTGGCAAGGTAGGAAGTGGAATGTGTAGACTTTCTATGAATGGTGGAATTGCAGTTAAGACAAATGGTGGTTATAAGACATATAACATCAAGACTGGCAAGCTCACAAACTGTAGTAACTTTGTATTTGATATTGGGGAGGAATTCTTCTTTATTATTCCAACTAATAAGGTAGAGAAGGGTGACATTATTCTTGTAAATGGCAAGCCTAGATGTGTTATTGAAGCTGATAAGACAAAGATTACGGTCATTAATTATGAGGACTCAACAATCGAAACTGTACTTCCTGAAAGACATGTATTTATGGGCAATACATATTTTTATGGCAAGATTGTTTCAATGTTTGGTAGTGACATTATCAAGGGTAAGAAAGGCACAAACAATATCTTAAAGTATATGATGCTTTCTCAGATGATGAAAGGTGACAATGGATCTACTGGCATGATGAATGGAAATGGTGGAATGAGTTCTATGTTACCATTTATGATGATGGGTGGAAATATGGGTAACATGTTTGACGGAATGTTCGACTTTGATATGAGTGACAATGATGACGATGATACAGAAGTAGACGAAGAGGAGGAAGCATAATATGGGATGCGGTTCATGGACAAGAGATAGTTATGTAAGTTATTCAACAACAAAGGGTATGAGTGTTTCAACGGATGGTATGATTAGCGGTTCTTATTCTAATCAAGATATGTTTAAGGCGAGAAATATTGATTCTGCACTTGATCCTAAGAATGTTATTAGAGAGTGTTGCGATACAGAGGAACATCCAAACACAATTCCAGTTATTCTTGCACTTGATGTAACTGGTTCTATGGGACAGGCTGCCGTTGAAGTGGCAAAGAAGTTAAATGTAATTATGACTAAGTTATATGAAAAGGTTACAGATGTTGAGTTCCTTATCATGGGTATTGGTGATTTAGCTTGTGATAGCTGTCCAATCCAGGCTTCACAGTTTGAGTCAGATATTCGTATTGCTGAACAGCTTGATAAGATTTATTTTGAGTTTGGTGGTGGTGGAAACAGTTATGAATCCTACACAGCAGCATGGTATTTCGGTTCTCGTCACACAAAGCTTGATTGTTTAAACCGTGGAAGAAAAGGAATTATTATTACAATGGGTGATGAGCAGTTAAATCCATATCTTCCATTAAAAGGTTATAGAAGTGGCTTAATTGAAGCAACAGGTGATAATCTTCAGGCAGATGTGGAGACAAAAGATTTATATAATGAAGCTTCTCAGAAGTTTAACATTTATCATTTAGATGTAAATCATGGTCATAGATGGGATGAAGAAGAAATTGAGAAGTCTTACAAGAAGTATCTTGATGATACACACTTTAGAAGAGTAACTATGGATAGTATTACAAATGAGATTGTAGATATTATTGTTAGTGAAGCAGAGAATAATGTAACAGATGCAGTTACTACACCTTCTAACTCAGAAGGAATTACTTGGTAGGATAGGAGATTTAAAAGATGAAAGACATTAAGATTGTTGTGGGATCGAATTGGGGAGACGAAGGAAAAGGTCTTATGACAGATTATTTCTCACAGAAACATAATAATATTGTTGTTTGTTCAAATGGTGGTGCTCAGAGAGGACATACCGTAACGACACCTGATGGAATCAGACATGTCTTTCATCATTTTGGATCTGGAACATTCAATCATGCAAGTACATATTTATCTGAGGATTTTATTGTTAATCCAATTATTTTTAAGCAAGAATATGATGAATTGATGAAATTAGGATATATTCCGAATGTTTATATTAATCAAAACTGTATGTTGACTACACCTTTTGATATGATGGCAAATCAGATTATAGAAGAAAATCGTGGGAAAAATAAACATGGTAGTTGTGGCTTGGGAATTTTTGAAACTATCAAAAGATATAAAGCTGGTATAACTGATGTAGATAATCATATCAGGGAATATTACTTAGAACAATTCGAAAGAGAGAATATTATATTAACAGATGAATGGTCAAGAATATTCCTTGATAATGGTATATTTGAACACTTTTTAGATGATTGGGATTTTATGAATAATCACTCATTGGCTATATCAGATAATTATTTCTTAAATCAGTTTGACAATATTGTATTTGAAGCTGCACAAGGTTTATTGCTTGATCAGAACAACACAGAATATTTTCCACATCTAACACCGTCTAATACAGGTATAAAAAATCCCAAGAGAATAATTGAAAATGTTGAATGGAATGATGAGATAAATGTTGAAACTTGTTATGTATCTCGTACTTATTTAACAAGACATGGTGCTGGCAAATTTCCATCTGAATGTAATAAGAGATTTATCAACGAATATATGTTTGATAAAACAAATGTACCAAATCCATTCCAGGATACATTAAGATATGGAACACTTGATTTAGGAGAATTATATAGTAGATGCTCAAAAGATATAGGAAACTTTGGAGATAAAAAATCAATCGCCATTACACATTGTAATGAATATGATTGGGATAATGATAAGTTAATTGAGTTGTTCAAGGATTGGAATATTTATTACTCAGATGGCGAAACACATAATGATGTGAACTGAAAACAAGAAAGATTCGTTTCTTGCGAAAATTTTAATAGAGAATATAAGAGTAGGAGGTACAAATGGGAACACGAAATTTAACAATTGTACATAGTAATGGCGAATATAAAGTTGCACAGTATGGACAGTGGGATGGGTATCCTGAAGGTTTAGGCATACAGTTGCTTAAATATCTTAAAGGGATAAATATTAACGAATTAAGAAATGCAGTGAATGATTGTACATATTTGTCTAAGGAAGATTTTGATGAGATAAATAAGAATATTGATGAAGCAAGGAAGGATAATCCAAGATTTTCTTAGCAGAAGTTCTATCCAGAATTATCAAGAGATACAGGTGGAGATATTTTAGAGCTAATTATGTTTAAGAATAAAACAAAGTTGCAAAACTCATTAAACTTTGCAGCAGATAGCCTTTTCTGTGAGTGGGCTTATGTTATTGATTTGGATAAGAATACTTATGAAGTATACGAAGGTTTTAATAAAGAGCCACTAGATGAATCTGAAAGGTTTTATTTTTTAACACCGATTGCAGAGAAAGAGTATCGAGAAAATCCCAAAGAATATTATCCTGTTAAATTTGTTACAGAATATAGTCTTGGTAGTCTTCCTGACGAAAAAGATTTTCTCGAAGATATTAGTAAAATCTGTGGTTTTGATGAGGAAGAGTAGGAGAATATATAAATGAACGAAGAATTTTTATTAATCGTAGAAAGCTTAGAAAAATATAAGGATCTATTAGAAAGCAAAAATGATGAAATTTGTGATGGAATGACTGAAGGTGAAAAGAGAGCATATCAGTTAGGAATTACAAACATGTATGAAATGTTGAAACAAATTACTGAGCATGATCGCAACGAAGGTAACTATAACGTATTTGTTCCTGAGATTAAGGAAGAAGAATCTGGTGAATATGATTTAGAAGATTTTATTAAATGGGATTCTAAGAACAGAAAATAAATAAGTAGGAATTATCGGTTTCGTGTGGAGGCGACAAATTATGAATTATCCTGATGAGTGGAAAAATTATAGTACAGAATCACAAATTCCAAATTATGATGAAATTGTAAAAAGACCTTCTTTTATTGCGGAAATGTTGGACATTGTATTAGATACAATGAAGGATGGTATTGAATATAAGCCAGCTTATGAAAAGTTAAAATTCAAATATGATGATTTGGCTATGAGATTTAACAAAGCAATTCAAGTTATAAAAGAGAATAATCTAGTAGAAGATTTTGAAGAAAGGTGCAGAAATAAATGATAACACCATCAGTAATGCAAGGATTAACAAATGAAAATACAATGCTGTCAAGTGCTTCTATAGAAGATTTAGAAGAATATAAGAAAAATGCTTGTAAAATTCTTAGAAGTCAGACGCAGTATGCTACTGCAAAAATTGTAGAAGAGTTGATGGATCAGGAAATTATGAATAGAAAAATTATTGAAAAAATGAATAAAATCTATGAACAATTTCATATTGGAATATAGGAGGTAATACCAATAGAATTAGAGAATAATTCAAAACAGATTGAAGAAAATCTTAAAACTGTACTTACATTAGAATATATGGGAATTCATATTGAAGACACAAAAGAGCAAGATTTTAAGCAATTATATTACTTCTCAGTGCCAGAAAGATCGACACTAAAAGTAAAATCAGCAAAAGAACAAGCTGAGACAGCAGATGATTTAATTCAAGTTGCGAAAACCATTTTAACGGAAATAATTCTTGATACATATAAAACTGAATATGCCGATGGCGAAGAAGATAAAGAGTTTTACAAAGATGTAGAGAATAATATTTCAGAATATGCTTTATTCTTTGCAAGGGTTAGACAAGGTGAAATATGGAATAAAGAAATGGGCAAGGTTGCTGTTAATAAGGTATTGGGAAAGCTCTTAAATCCGTCATATAAACAGGTTTAAAAGGAGGATAATTAAATGACTTGTAAATATCCAATAACTAGCAGAAGTTATAAATTTTGTATAGGCTGTAGTGATATAGATTGTTGTGAAGACGCAGTTACTCCCATCACTTCTATATCAGAAGTTTACTCACCAAAGAATGTTATTCCGTTTGCATCAGAAGCAAATAAAATGACAAACAATGCAATTGATAGTTGCACTACACAGCAATTAGCAGAATTATCTAAATTGATTAGAGATGCGGTTGCAGATGGCAAATTTTCAATCAGTGAAGATGGTTGTTTAAAACCTGAAACACGAAAGAAATTAGAGGAACTTGGTTATAAGATTGAAACTGGTACTCAATACAATGAGCCATATTACAGTATTAGTTGGAAAGAAACGAAGTAAAGGAGATTTTAAAATGATGAATTTTGGACAGGCAATTGAAGCATTAAAAAATGGTAAGAAAGTAGCAAGAGTTGGATGGAATGGTAAGGGTATGTTTTTGTATTATGTCCCAGTCGGTGCATATGCTCCTTGTACAGAAATTGCAGCAAGTCTTGTCAATGAGAACGGACTGGTGGAATACGGAGCATATATCGCTATGAAAACTGCACAAGGAAATGTAGTTCCTTGGCTTCCAAGTCAGACAGACATGCTTTCAGAAGATTGGAACGTGGTAGAGTAAAATGAGATACTATATATAGTGTGTATTAAATAAATGCATACTATATATAGTGATAAAAGTATCAAGAAATTTCGATTTCTTGTGAACAAGAGGAGAGAAAATATAAAGGAGAAATGAATTATTTTAAAAGAAAAATGTATATATTATAATCCTGCAAAAGATGCTTTTTATTTAGTTTTATCTGTATCTGATATGGTTTACGGAAGATATGGAGACATAGAAAAACCAAGTTATTTAGATGCTTATATAGATCAAGGTCATACAGATTTAAGATTCAAAATTGATAATATAATAATAAACAGGAATTCTTATAGAAATTATAGTCTTGATGATTCTCAAATGAACGACTTTAAACTTGTAAAAGAACTTACAGATGAA
>ENA-OURS01000738-OURS01000738.1-human-gut-metagenome-genome-assembly--contig:-NODE-738-length-34756-cov-4.697761_pt1 | contig 34756 bp, 37 predicted proteins | sample MGYA00242109_ERZ509010 | MGnify/ENA primary metagenome ERZ509010 (study PRJEB26280, sample SAMEA2338774) | human gut metagenome | biome: human gut; feature: human-associated habitat; material: faeces... | reverse complement strand
ATATTTTTTTATTAAAACTATAAAATATTATAGGTGATATCATGCGTAAAAAATATGATAAGATTCTTTTGTTAGCGGTTCTTGCTTTATTAGTATTTGGAGTAATTATGATTTATTCTGCTTCTAGTGTTTGGGCTGAATATAAGTTTAATGATAGTTTTCATTATGTAAAACAACAAGCACTTTTTATTGTGATTGGTTTAATTTTAATGAATATTGTAGGAAAGCTTAATTATAAATTTTATTATGAAAAGGCTAATCTAATTATTACTATCTGTTTGATTTTATTAATTTTGGTTATAATTCCTGGAATTGGTAGTATTAGAAATGGAAGTCGTAGTTGGTTTGGTATTGGTCCTTTTGGGATACAGCCAAGTGAGTTTGCTAAACTGGGGTTAATTATTTTTACGAGTAAATATTTATGTCGTAGCAACAAATTTCTTAAAAGCTATAAAACAGGAGTTTTTCCCATTCTTGGAATTGTATTCTTATTTTTCGGTTTAATAATGTTACAACCAGATTTAGGAACAGGAGTAATATTAACGGTTTCAATTATTGCCTTGTTGTTTGTGGCAGGCGTTAATATGAAATTCTTTTTTGGAATGGGCGCGATTGGATTAGTAGGAATTATTGTTTTGATTTTAATTGCTCCCTATAGAATGGATAGAATTACTTCATTCGTTAATCCATGGAAAGATCCTCTTGGCACAGGATTTCAGATTATTCAAAGTCTTTACGCTATTGGACCGGGTGGACTTTTAGGAAGAGGATTTGGAAATAGTATTCAAAAACATTTTTATCTTCCAGAGCCGCAAACAGATTTTATTTTTTCTATTATCACAGAAGAGTTTGGAATTGTAGGAGCATTTATTGTTATTGGCCTTTTTATAGTAATACTCCAGAGAGGAATAAAAATTTCTTTAGAAGCTAGAGATCAGTTTTCAAAATATTTAGCTTTTGGTATGACTTTTCAGATTATTTTTCAGGCAATGTTAAATTTGATGGTTGTATCGGGGATGATTCCTGTTACTGGTGTTACCCTTCCCTTCCTCTCATATGGCGGAAGTAGTTTGTTAATCACGATGATAAGTATTGGAATTTTACTAAATATTTCTAAAAATAATAATTAATAATACATCTGTATAAAATAAAGGTATTTTTTATGAAACAGTTGAAAAAAAGTGCTTATTGTATTATAATAGCAGTCACTTAAGGGAGATTTATTATGAGTAATTTGGAATATCAATACCAATGTGGTGGATGTGTTTATTATGATTTTCAAGGAGACTATAAAAAAGGATATTGTAGTTGGTATAGATCATACTATTATCCAGGAGATAATTGTTCTCATCAAAAACCTGTAAATGCTACTAGCGGTTGTTATATAACTACTATTGTTTGTGATGTACTGGGGCTAGATGATGATTGTTCTTTATTAAATAATTTAAGATCATTTAGAGATAATATTTTACAAAAGGATGCTAAGTTTACTCCTCTTCTTATGGAGTATGATTCTATAGGACCAGAGATTGCTTTGTTAATTAAAAAGGATTATGAAGAGTCAAAAGATGATACATTATGGAAAAAATATTATGATACATATTTAGTAAGTACTGAACAATTAGTAAAAGAAAATAATTATGATGGTGCGATTAATAAATATGTTGAAATGGTACAAGTTTTAAAATCTTATTTTGGTCTTGATAAAGTAACTTCTAGAAATATAGCTCAGTATGACTTTAGTAATGGAGGTCATGGTAAGATTATGACAAAAAAGAATGGTAATATCTAAATTACACATTCTTTTTCTTTTTTATTATCATATATGTTGTAATACCTAAACCACTGATTATAAGAAGCATTCCAACTATATAGAGATTTCTATTAATTATTAATTTAGTATTTGGAACACTTACTAAAGTTGAAATAGTAATTTTACAACTTCCTATATTTCCAACGTTGTCTTTTACAAAAGCTTCATATTCTTTTTCAGAACCTATTTCTAGGGTATTACTTTCTTGGTAATTTTTATTATCACAAGAGAAAGGTTTACTGCTTAACATACTGTTGCTATCAAATGCTTCAATAGTAAGCTTATTATTGTTATTTGTTATGGTACATGTTGGTGGTGTATTATCTAACAAGAAAGTATTACTTTTTGTTTTAGTAATATTCATATTTATTTGTTTGATCTAAACCATTTGTTCCATTGGTAATACTAGTATGATTAAGACTAAAATTTTATAATCAATCTTTTGTAATTTTTCTCTCATAACACTCACCCTATTATTAAGTTAATTATACTCATATTAAAGTTTTTTTTGCAATAAAAAAGACTTAAACATCTTTAAGTTTAAATCTTATAACCATACTCCAAAGATAATTCCACTCATCGCTAATACAAGTCCTGCTATCCAAAAGGTTTTGACAATGTCTGGCTCTTTCCAACCTAGTTTTTCAAAGTGATGGTGAAGTGGCGACATTAGGAATACCTTTTTATGAAAGAAAACTACTGAGATAGTCTGAATAATTACAGAGAATGTTTCAATAACAAATACTCCTGCTACTACTACAAGAGTTAATTCTCGATGGGTAATAATAGCAATTGCTCCCATCGCACCACCTAAAGCTAAGCTTCCGGTGTCTCCCATAATGACCTTAGCTGGATAAGAGTTGAATACTAAAAAGCCTAAAATACTTCCCGATAAAATTAGTGAGAAAATACCAATTTCTTCATAACCTACAATAAGTGATATTAGAGCAAAAGCAATATATGCTATAGCTGATAGGCCACCTGCAAGGCCATCTAGACCATCAGTTAAATTTACGGCATTTGAGGATGCGACTAGAACAAAAAGAATAAATAATCCATATAGCCATCCTAATTCTAGGTCAATATGAAGGGTTCCAATTGTTAATGATGTTTGACCACCATTTTTCATATATATATAGAAGAAAATCACGGATATTATTACTTGCATAAATAATTTTTGATATGTTGTTAAACCTTCATTTCCTTTTTTGCGAAGGGAAAGAAAGTCATCTATAAATCCTATAAGTCCAAAACCTAAAAAAGAAAGTAAAACAATCAAAAGGTTGGATGTATAGTCAATCTTATTTGTAATTATTAAAAGCAAAATAGTAATTGTGGTAGATAATATAAAAATTAAACCACCCATTGTTGGGGTTCCCTCTTTTTGCTTGTGAGCACTTGCTAAAAATACACTAACATGTTGCCCAGCATGCATTTTTTTTAGTTTTGGTATTAAAATTAGGCCGATAAATGTTGAGGCTAAAAAACCTATCATGACGGCAAAAACTGATTTTGTTAACAATAGCATATTTTATTTCTCCATTCGTCTCCAGTATTATAGCACACATTAGTAATTATTTGTGTTAGTTTACTAATTATTATACACAATTTTACAGGTGTTTGTTTCATATTTATATTTATTACATAAAAAAATAAATAGAACTAATTTTACAAAAGTTCTATTTATTCGACCTGCTATATTACTTTAATAGTAGTCTAACAACAGTTTTTTCCTCAACCCTTGTGCCAGCTTCAGGAGACTGACTAACTACTTTATCGCCTGTTCCAGCATATTCAACTGTAAAGTTTTCTAAAGCCTTTTTGGCTTCTTTCTTTGTCATTCCAACAACATTTGGCACTTCATATATGGTTTTATCACTCCACTCTTTTTCCTTTTCTATTTGACTGTCTTGTTTTTTGATATCAAGAGCATCGATAATGTCTAAAAGAATTCGTCTTGCGATAGGTGTTGTTGTATAACTTGATAACATTGCGGTATGTTTAGGATTATCAATTGCAAGATAGAGTACTGCTTCTGGATTGTTTGATGGAACAACAGCCATAAATGACATAATATAATTATTTACTAAGTAAACGCCATTTTCTACTTTTTGTGCAGTTCCTGTTTTTCCACCAATACGGTATCCGTCAATATATGCAGCCTTTCCTCCACCTTTGGCAACAACATTTTCTAATGCTCTGCGCATTGTATTAGAAGTTTCTTTACTAATTGTTTGACGAATGAATTTCTTGCTATTCTTCTTAATAATGTTACCCGTTTCTTTTTCTGAGATACTCTTTAATATGTATGGTTGATATAGTTTTCCCCCATTTACAACAGCGGATACCGCTGTTACTTGTTGAACTGGAGTTACACTTATTCCCTGACCAAAAGCAGTAGTTGCTAGCTCTACATTACCTACCTTTGATAGAGGGAAAATGATTCCCTTACCTTCACCACTTAAATCTACACCTGTTTTGGCACCAAAACCAAATTTATCCAAATAAGAAAACAATCTGTCTTTACCAAGTAGTTGACCCATTTTTACAAATCCTGGATTACAAGAATTTTGTAATACTTCCATAAAAGTTTGCTGACCGTGTCCTCCGGCTTTCCAACATTTTATTTTTGCCGTATCAACCTTAACAGAACCACTATCATAGAAAAGATCATTATCTAAATCTACTACTTTTTCTTCTACTGCAGCGGATGTAGTAATAATTTTTTGAGTAGACCCTGGTTCATACGTTGCCCAAATTGGCAGGTTACGACTTAAGACTTGTTGATTATAGTTTTGATAATTATTAGGGTCATAATCAGGTCTACTACCCATACCATATATTTCACCTGTATTCGGATTCATAACAATAGCTAGGGCCATATCTGGTTCAAACATATCTACAATATTGTTGAGTTCTCTTTCAATAGATTTTTGAATATTTATATCTATTGTTAATTGTAAGTTCATACCATCCTGGGGTTCCAGATATACATCTGATAAATTTAACTTGTTTCCCTTAGCGTCAGAAAAATATTTAATAGCGCCACTTTCCCCTGTTAAGTATTTATCATATTGTAGTTCTAATCCTGATAAACCTTGATTATCAATACCAACATAGCCTAGAGTATGAGATAATAAATTTCCGTAAGGATAATAACGTTTTGACTCTTTTACTAAATATACTCCTGGTAATTTTAAATTAGATATTTTATCAGCAATTTCATAACTTAGTCTTCTTCCCTCAGGATGAACTCTTTCAATGGATGTTTTCTTATTAACATGTTTATACATTTCGTCATAGCTCACATTTAATATTTGCGCTAACTTGGTGGTAGTATCTTTTTTATCTTTGATTTGATTTGGAACTAAAACAAGGGATGTAGTTGTTAAATTATCGGCTAAAACTACTCCATTTCTATCAAGGATTAATCCCCTATTAGCTTCTACTGGTAAATCTCTACTCCATAAATCTTTTGATAGAGAATAAAGTTTTTTGTATTCAAATACTTGAACGTAAAACACTTTAATAATTATTAGTAATAATAGGACAACAAAAATTAACAATAATACTTTCATTCTACTATTTATTTTTTTGAAAAACATTATAACACCTCAATTATTTATATGTGTCTAAATTAGAATTAATAGTAAAATAATTAATTATTAGTAATTATATTTTTTATTATGCTATAATAGTTATTATTAGAATTTAGATGTATTTTTTAGAATAATATTATAGAGGGAGAAAATATGTTAGAGTTAAGAAATATTAAAAAAAGTTATAAGACTGGGGAATTTGTACAACATGCATTAAAGGGCATTGATGTAAAGTTTAGAACTAATGAGTTTGTAGCCATTCTCGGCCCTTCTGGTTCAGGGAAAACTACCCTTTTAAATATAATTGGTGGATTAGATCGATATGATAGTGGAGATCTTATTATAAATGGAAGAAGTACAAAAAAATTTAAGGATGGTAACTGGGATAGTTATAGAAATAACTGTGTTGGATTTATTTTTCAATCTTATAATTTAATTAGTCATATAAGTATTTTGGAAAATGTTGAGATGAGTACAATACTTAGTGGATATAGTAAAAAGAAAAGACGTAAAATGGCTACTCAAGCTTTAGAAAAAGTTGGACTTATAAATCATATTCATAAAAAGCCTAATCAGTTATCCGGTGGTCAAATGCAGAGGGTTGCAATAGCTAGAGCTCTTGTTAATAATCCTGATATAATTCTTGCAGATGAACCAACTGGTGCCCTTGATACCAAAACTAGTAAACAAATAATGGACTTAATTAAGGAAATCGCGAAAGATAAATTAGTTATTATGGTTACACATAATCCAGAGCTTGCTAAAGAATACGCTACTCGTATTATTGAATTTAGAGATGGAGAAATATTAAAGGATAGCAATCCTATTTCCGATAAAGAAAAGCAAGATGATAAATTTAAAATTAAGAAGACAGCCATGAGTTATAAAAGTGCTATTAGTTTATCATTTAATAATTTAAAGACTAAAAAAGGAAGAACCCTTATAACATCTTTTGCCTCATCTATTGGAATTATTGGAATAGCTTTAATTTTAGCACTTTCTAATGGTTTTCAAATAAAAATAGATGAATTTGAAAAAAGTACGCTTTCTCAAGCGCCTATAGTTATTAGTGAACAGGCTATCACGTTAGATGATATGGTTAGCAGTAAAGATAATTTAGTAGAATATAGTAAAAAGCGAGAAATTTATCCCTTAAAAACAATGGAGTCAACATTACATAAAAACAAGATAACTAAGGATTATGTCAGTTATATAGAAAGTATTGATAGTAAGTTAGTTGGAGGAATTTCCTACTTTAGGACAACTAGCTTTAATATGTTAACAAAGGTTGAGGATAAGGTTAAAAATGTTGATACTAGTACATTATTTTCCATTCCTAGTTCTATGGATGGTAAAACATCACAAATAATGACTGATAATTTTGAGATTATTTATGGCAAGTTAAGTGATAAAAAGGAAGATATATATTTATTAGTTGATTCCAAAAATAGAATAAATGAAAATATTTTAAAAGAACTTGGTCTTGGAGACAAAGAAAAAATTGATTTTAATGATATTGTAGGAAAAGAATTTAAGGTTGTTTTAAATAATCAATATTATAAGAAAATAGATTCTAGATATGTTGTTAGTAGTAGTTATGATGATTTATATAACAATAGTAATAATATTACTTTAAATATTGCTGGAGTTATTAGGGGTAAAAAAGATAATATGTATGCCAAAATGTCTAGTACCGGTTTGGTTTATAATACCTCTCTTATTAACTTTGTGATAAAAGAAAATAAAAATTCAGAGATTGTTCGTGAACAATTAAACAAAGATTATAATGTTTTGACTTTAGAGAAATTTGAGGATGGAGAAGAAGGTGCAAAGAGTCGTGACGCTGTTTTATCATATTTAGGTGATGATACTGTTCCACAAGTAATACAGGTTTATCCTAAAGATTTCTCTGCTAAAAAGAAAATTGTTGAGTATTTAGATAAATATAATAAAAATAAGGATGAAAGTAATAAAATATTATATACTGATCAAGCTGAACTTATTACTTCTTTATCAGGAAATATAATGGATGCGATTACGATAGTTCTTATTGCTTTTAGCTCAATATCATTAATAGTTTCAAGTATTATGGTTGGAATAATTACTTATACTTCTGTATTAGAAAGAACTAAAGAAATTGGAATTTTAAGAGCCTTGGGAGCAAGAAAAAAAGACATTACTCGTGTCTTTAATGCAGAAACGTTAATTATTGGTTTATGTAGTGGATTCATAGGAATTCTTATAGCGAGAATATTAATTTTCCCTGTTAATATAATTATTAAAAACCTATCATCACTAGATAATGTTGCTAGATTAAATCCACTTCATGCATTAATATTAATACTTATTAGTATACTTCTTACTTTGATTGGAGGACTTATACCTGCAAAAATTGCTTCTAAGAAAGATCCAGTTGTAGCTTTAAGATCAGAATAAAAGTTACAAAATTTATTATTAAGACTATTAACAAGGAAAAATCTTGATAATAGTCTTTTTTATATATTTAGTTTGTCTACTCTATCTCATCTTTCATTAAATATTGTTATCTATATTAATAGGAGAAAGGATATAAAAAATACAAGAACGATTTTGCTCTTGTATTTTATTTTTTATTGTATTTATATACTTTGTAGTTACTTCTATATATTTGTTCTTGTGTTAAACTGTCTAAATATGGATATGGATTAGTATTTTCACAGTTAGTTAATAATCTCTGAAAAGAGTTTAGTAAGTTATTATCTATTTTTAAATAGGAAAGATATGATAGATAGTTATAATAATCAACTACTTTCATACTATTTACATTTTTACCATATAAACAATTTAAAATCATCATGTTATAACAGTAAAGTTCTGTATCGTTACTTGGAGTCACGTATTCATCATCTGTATTTAAAGAAGTTATGTTATATTTTTCCTTGGCTGTTGCAAAAAGTGTGTTAGGTCTTAAAAAGCGAGCTGGTGCCGGTTTGTTATTTTTTATCTTACAACTATCCAAATCTATAACTTTGATAGAGTCACTTTTTGAAATAAGAAAATTTGATTCATGTAAATCATTTATATAAAGATCTTTTAGTTCACTATATTTTCTAATACCATTAAGTTGATCCAGTAATTCTCCTATTTTCTTTAAAGATTCTAACTTATCTTGATAATTTTCTTGTGGCTCCTTTAATATATCTGCCAAATTCTTTCCTTCTATATATGGTAACGTAAAGCCTATTATCTTATTATCTTGTGTTACAATATTGTCAGGTATACAAAAACTAGTTGGTAAAATATCTTTATAATAATTTAACATCTCTACTGTATACAATTTATTTGCAAATCTTTCACCATTCAAAAAATAGAGACTTTTTAAAATTTTATCTTGGTTTTGATATTTCATTTTATAGATTGTTGCTTCCGTATTGATAGTATGTTGTGATAGTGGTAAATATTTTAATTCTCTAATGGCATTTTTGGATAAGTTAATTACATTCACAATATCATCCCCTTTTGTTAGCTATGTATTATATCATAAATGATTAATAATAGCAAACAACAGCTTTTTAAATTAGGAAAATAAAAAAAGAAAGACCATAATTTATAAGGTAAAAATGGACTTTCTAAAAAATTATTACTTCATTTTTAAAATTCTAATTGTATTTAAGATAGCAAGAAGTGTGACACCAACATCTGCAAATACAGCTTCCCACATAGTTGATAATCCAAAAATACTAAGTAATAAAATACTTACCTTAACAAGAATAGCGAAGAAGAGATTTTCATTAATAATGGTATTTGTTTTTCTACTGATATTAATGGCATCCTTTATTTTAGAAATATCATCATTCATAATAACAACGTCGCTAGCTTCAATCGCAGCATTACTTCCGTTTAGTCCCATGGAAATTCCTATAGTACTAAGAGCAAGTGTTGGAGCATCATTTATACCATCTCCTACAAAAGAAACTACCTCGCCGTCTTTCATTAATTCTTTAACCTTTTCATATTTATCTTGAGGTAACATTTCGTATAAAACATTCTTAATACCTGTTTTTTCACCAATTTTTAATGCTACATTCTTCTTATCACCACTTAACATATAAAGTTGAATATTTTCATTATTTAAATCAGAAATTGCTTCTTTTGTTGTATCTTTAATAACATCTTCTAATTCTATATAACCAACTACAGTATTTTCAATACTCAAATAAATATAAGTAGCTTCTTCTGTTTCTTTGGGGTTATATTTTACAAACTCTCTATTACCAACTTTAAATAGTTTATTCTTATACTTGTAACTTATTCCTCTTCCAGCAAATTCTTTAACGTCAGATATTTTTTCTTCTTTTACTTTTTTATAATTTAAAACTGTTTTTGCTAAGGGATGAAGTGAATATTTTTCTGCAAAATAAATGTACTTAAAGATGTCGTCTTCACTATATTTATCATCTAATGATGTTATCTTAGTGATATTAAATTTACCAGTAGTAAGAGTTCCTGTTTTATCAAAAGCTATCTTAGTAATATTTTTAATATTATCTAAGACTTCACTTCCCTTAATTAGAATTCCTTTTTTACTAGCTACTCCGATACCTGAAAAATATGATAGTGGAACACTTATAGCAATAGCACATGGGCATGATATAACTAGGAATGTTAAGGCTCTATATATACTTTGACTATATGTAATATCTGTAAACATCGGAAGGAAGATGGCTACTAAAATAGCAAGTACTAATACTGAAGGTGTATATATTCTGGCCCATTTATTAACTTTTGTTTCTCTTTTGGCTTTTTTATCATTAGCGTTTTCTAATAAGTTTAGTATCTTAGAAACGCTACTATCTTCATATTTTTTTTGAACTTTTACTTCTAATAGACCATCTAAATTAATGCAGCCGGATAATATTTCATCACCTGGTTTTACAGCAACAGATTTAGCCTCTCCACTTAATGCTTGAGTATCTAAATTACTATAGCCCTTTATAATTTTACCATCAACGGGTACTTTTTCCCCTTTTTTAACAATAATAATATCCCCTATATTTAATTTTTCTGGTTCTACTTCAATTATTGTATCACGATCTTTTAGGTTAGCTTTGTCTACTCTTATATCCATTAATTCACTGATACTTTTTCGACTATTATAAATAGCTTTTTCTTCTAGTATTTTACCAATAGTATATAAAATTATGACCATTAAGCCTTCCATTTTTTGATTAACAAAATATGCTCCAATGCATGAAATAGTAATTAAAAAGTTTTCATTCATAACACCATGGCATAAACTTTTTATAGCTGTTAAAAATATTCTATAAAGTAAAATAACGTATGCTGCTACTAAAAGCACTTCAGTTATAAGATTATTTTTTACAATCATAGAAATTCCAATTAATAATATTCCTACTACTAAATCAATAAGACGATGATTACCTTTTTTTTCTTCTTCTGTACTTATTGTAACGCCAGGTTCTATTTTATTTATCTCTTCGTTAACGTATTCTATTATGTTAATATTCTCGTTTCCTTTAAATGTAATTGTAGCTTTAGAGAAGTTAATATTAACATCACTTAAGTTTTTATCCTTATTTAGTTTCGTTTCAATCATATTGGCACAATTGGCACAGTCTAAATTATTTATTTTAAATTTATAATTCTTCAATATGTTCACATCCTATCTTAAATATTTTTTTGACATGTTCGTCCTTTAAACTATAATATATTAGTTTTCCTTCACGACGTGTCTTTACTAATTTTGATTGTTTTAATATTTGCATTTGATGAGATACTGCCGAGGATGTTGATTTTGTTATGGCGGCTATATCACCAACGCATAATTCTTCTTGAAGAAGAGCACAAATTATTTTAATTCTGCTGCTATCACCAAAAACCTTAAATAATTCAGCTACATTAACCAAAAAGTCATCATCTAAAATATTTTTAGAGACTTTTTCTACTCTATCTTCATCTATAATTTTATAGTTTTCTTCTTTCATATAATCTCCTAACATATGAATATTTGTTCATATATTAATATGATATACCATAATTAGTAAAAGCGCAACTAGTTTTATTAATATTATGTAAACAATTTTTTAGGATATACAAAAGAGTAGATATTTAGGCAACATCTACTCTTTTAAATAAATAATATTTAATTTTTTTGTGGTGTTTATCTTCCTTGTTACTCTTTTCCATATATAACAATTGATATTTTTTAGAGTTATTAACTAAATATGAATAAAGGCGATCATTATCATTTACAATAAAATGAGTAAAATTATAGTTAGCTACAAATTTGTCTATATCAAATACTTTATATTGTAAGTAATAATACTCCTTAAAAATATCTTTTCTTTTATTATTTCTTTTTATAAACACTTCTGCTCGTGGATCTATATATACTTTATATTTTTTCCATTCTAGATAACTTCCAGTATCGTAATCGGTATATAAAATAATATTTTCTTTATTTTCATTTTTATCTAGAAATGAAACTATTTTTTTTACTCCTAATGATTCAAATGTAGAACTACTCATACTGAGACTTATACTTAGTGGTAAGACTATAATCATTAATACGATGATAATATATTTTATTTTAAATGGTTTAGAGTAATGATAATTAGCTTCATATGTTTTAAAATAATCTTTTAAGTAATAAGCTAATGGGAAAACTCCTCCTATTAGAAAAAAACTATAACCTTTGGCACTACTTAATCCCAAAATCATAGTACCGAGTTGGAGAAAAAAATATCTTGCTTTTATTTCTTTACGTTTAATGATATTTACTACAATTGTTATTATAATTGGTAAGAGGCACGCTATGGCATTTGGTATTCCTATTTTATACATTGGATGCATTTCATTTACAATACTATTAATGTATTTATCTCCAAATGAAGTGAAAATATAAGTAATTGCTTTTATACCATATGGATTAATGAATCCTGCCAAAAACATTGGAATTATGATTAGGAAGAGGTACTTTTTAGGATAATTTTCTCCTTTTAAAAAGAATATTTTAAAATCAAATGATGTCACTAAATATGGTAGTATAAATAAGAAAAGCATAAACCAACTAGATGAGTGAAGATTTATTAAAAGAAGAGATAATATGGGTAATACTAGTAAATATTTCTTATTTCTTGTTTTTAGATAGTTTTCTAATATATATATTTCAGTAAGTAAAATAGTATAATCAAATATTTGAGGTCTTGTTCTTATAAAAAATATTAGCAATATAAAGTCTATAATGGCTGTTAAAATCACTGATAAAAAGACTTTATTTTCACTGATTAGGATACATATTTTATATAATAAATATGCTATTAACACATTGACTATAAAAATTAAGATAATTATGCCTATGTGACCAAATGAATGATAGATACCATAAAATATAACATCTGTTAACCATTGTTGAATTATAAATGATAAATTATTATGAATGGTAAATGGCTCTACTGTTGGGAAACCATTTTCTATAATGTATCTTCCTTGATTTATTAAAAACCAAAAATCATTATCGATTATTCTTAGAGTAAAAAAAGAAATTGTAATAATTAATAAAATATAGAGGATGGCTAATGGTTTACAGGGATTAAAATTTTTAAATTTATCTATGATTTTTTTCATGGTTACTCTCCTCATGATATGTTTGCTCTGTATTTACATTCCAAATAGATTCTTTTAGTTCTAAATCATTATTAAGGATTGACTTAGCGGCAATAATAGCCGTTTCCATAGAATGGTCCATATTATTATAGCGATGTTGACCATTTCTTCCAATACAATAAAGATTAGAGATTTTATTTAAATATTCTTTTACTTCGGGGAAATTTTTATATGAGTTAAAATAGGCAGGATAAGCCTTTTTTACTTTTTCCACATGATAATCTAGGACATCTTTTTTATCCGATATTATTTGCATATTAAGTAATTCTTTAACAGCAAAGTCTCTTAATTCCTCTTCACTTTTGTTCCAAAATGAGTCATTTTCTTGACAAAAATACTCTAATCCTAATGATACCTTATTAATATCATCTATTAGATAAGGTGACCAATTATTAAATACTTGAATGCGTCCTAGTTTTTCTTCTTTTCCTTGTACATATATCCAACAGTCTGGTATAAGATTATTGTATGTTTTAATTTGGGTATTGTTTTTTAAATTTATTTTATTAAGAATAAGTCCTACAGTTATAAAATCCCTATAAGGAAGGTTTAAGGCAATCTTTTTAATGTTTTTTTCTACGTTGTTCATTCCGGATATTAAATCTTTAATAGGCATTGAAGAAATGAAATAATCACCTTCAAAGACTTTTACCTTTCCTTTTACAAGACAACTTACATTTTCTATTTTATTATTTTTCTTATGAATCTTTAAGACTTCATGTTCTGTAAGGATTTTACCGCCCATTTTTTTTATTTTTAGGGCCATCTCTTCCCACATTTGACCTGGGCCATATTTGGGATAATAAAAGTTCTCTATTAGAGAAGTTTCTTTGTCTTTAGTTTTAATGTTAAATACTCTACTAAAATAGTCCTTAATTATTTTTCTTATAGATAGACCTTTAACTCTTTGTTTTCCCCATGATGAATCTATTTCTTTCGGAGATCTTCCCCATAATTTTTCTGTATATCCTTCAAAAAAAATACTATAGAGTTTTTTGCCAAATCTATTAATGTAAAAATTTTCTAGATTCGTCTCTTTTCTTTTAAAAATACTACTTTTTATGTAACTTAATCCACTAATAAGAGTTGTTTTTAGGCCAAGATTTTTAAATACTTGAAATTTTAGAGTTAGTGGATAATCATAGAATTTTTTTTGATAATAAATTCTTGATACTCTATTTCTGGTTAATAAAACCTTATCATCTTTTTTAGGATCATGTTTACCTTTTCTTTCAAGTGGTAATATTTCCTGCCATAATTTATTAATCTCTTCATTTTTAGAAAAAAATCTGTGCCCTCCTAGATCCATTTTGTTATTATTATAGGTCACTGTTTTAGAAATTCCGCCTAAGTTTTTTTCACTTTCTAAGATAGTAACATCATAAGCAGTGGAGTTTTTTAAAATAGTATAAGCCGCGGTTAGACCTGCTGGTCCACCGCCAATTATTATAACTTTCTTTTTCATAATACTTTACTCTCTAATTCTTAGGAAATAGAATTGATTAAGGTGTTATACTCAGTCATTACTGATTTAGAGTAAAAATAAATAGCATTATCCTTTATAACCCAAGTATTTGTATTATTTTTTAATAAATTTATTACTTTGGCATCAATATCTAATAAGTTATTACCATTAGTTTGGATTTTGGTAATACTTTCCTTATTTTTAATTAAGTCATTTTCAAAATTATTACTAAACATATACTTTTTATAAAGATTAATATATTTTTGGGAAACATTTTCTTTTTCAATATATGACATGATTACTTTCTTATCTGCCATCTTTAACAAATTATTAATTACAGTATCAAATTCACTTTTTTTATTAGTTATAAGGGTTGTTGAAGTTAAAAACTCTGGCTTGTCCTGTTCATAGTTACTGGCTGATAAAACTTTTTTTAATTTACTATCATTTATAATATTATTTGCTTTTTTCATATTATCTGAATAGTCTTTCATATAGCTTTTAATGGCATATTCCACCTTTTTATATGAACCATGAGTTTTAGTTTTTTTATCAAATTTAGAAGTAATAATATTTTTATTTAAGATTTTAGAAACTTCACTATCTAGAATTTCTTTATTTATTAAATTACTGCCTAAAAAAGCAATACAAATAATCATAATAACAACTATAAAAATGTATATTTTTAAATGTAATTTAGGATTAATTTTGGCCATTTATAACACCTTTCTTTCCATATTTATCATTAATAGGATATCATAAAACTATCTTAATAGCAATTTTTATAAAATATCTTTTTTTATATTCTCATATTATATAATGGTGATTAATTTGAAATATATATACACAAATAATTATAGTAACAATTTAGAAAATATTATAAAAAAAGTTAAATCTTGTAGTAATGTTTATGGGCTTTTTATTAATGTACGTGATTTAGAAGTTAATTACAATGGGGAGTTTATCGATTTAGAGGATTATTTAGAAAAGCTTGAAGATGTTTCAAAAAATATAATTCTTAATATTATACCTATTAGTAATGATAGTAGTGATATAGTATCCATTAAAAGAGAAAATAAGTCTTATATTAATAATATTCAAGAGATTACTTCCAAATTTCCTAGTTTAAAATTTTTATACACATCTACTAATATCAGAATTATTGAGGAATTAACGCTATGTTTTGGAAGTAAGAGTTGTGGTTATTATATAAGTGATGATTTAAATTTTTTTGATAGTAATTTTTATGTCTTGCCATTTGAGAAGTATGATGTTTCGGTAGTTCAAGAGCAAATAAAAAAAGAAAAAAAATTAATGATTATGGTTAATGATGTTAGTCAGTATGATATTTTAATGAATTTTATAGAAGATAATTGTTTTGATAAAGATAATTTTTTCGTGATTATTTCGAAAACTTTTAGTTAAAGAAAACACAAGATATTATTCTTGTGTACTTCTAAAAACAGAACTTGTTTTTGGTTCAGATATTTTGTCATAAGAGATATCACTTGGACTAGGGATTGGGGAAATCATTACTGGCTTGGTGTTATCAATGGAAATTTCTTCTATTGGTGAGGTAAAATTAAAGCTAGTAGATGTTTTTTGTTCAGGACTATTTTTCCAAGCATTAACGATATCAACATTCTGGCTGATTGGTGGCGGATTAGGACTTTCTACATGAGCGTATATTGGAACTTTAAAGGCACTACCGAAGGCTATGCAGTAACCTGGTTTCAAGTTTTTTAATTTATCTACTATTTCCTGTGATACATTTGGAACCATTTTTCTAATATAATCTAGGTCTAGTGGATGAGACATACGTAAAATTATAAAATTTGAGCACTGAGAAATGGCGGTTTCAGATAGTTCAGATGGTCTTTGGGTAATTAATCCTAAAATAACGCCATACTTTCTTCCCTCTTTTGTAATACGATCAAATATGTTATAACCTAAGATATTGATATCATTATCATTTTGGACATAACGATGGGCTTCTTCAATAATAATATGATAAGGATTTATTCCTCTTCTTTCTTCAGATGTAGCTTGCTTAAATATCATTCTAGAAATTATTTTAGCGATTACTTTTGCTATACGATCATCAACATAGTTAATATTAAAGTTTACTATTTGACATTTTTCACCATTTCTAGTTGTGACTAAATCTTTAATATATTCTTCTCTATTAACAAACCTTGGATAATCGAAGTAAGTGCTTTGTTCACTGTTTGCGAGTGTATGTAGGCGTACCATCAATACATTAGCCATATCATATACTTTATCACTCTTTAATATTCCTTCACTTATTAAGGCAAAATCCATGGCATGCTCTAAGTCACTAAGATTATAGAAAGTATATTCCTCTTGTTTTTCTAGAGTTAAGCTGTTATCAATAAAACTACTAATGAATTCTACGACTAGTTCCATCTCTTGAATTTTTCCTAATTTATCAATATAAAGGCATTGATTAAGAGTTCTAACATAACCTGGTTGAGATATTTTACTATCTAGATTTAATTCATCGGTATGAAATTTTGTAAGAACGGCGATTACTTGATCTCTTATTTTTGTTGAATCATTTCCACTTAATAAAATATCTAGTAAGGCTCTTGCGATAATATCATTTTTATGTTTTATTACATTTTGATCATTTCCTGATAAAATGGGTACGAGTTTTAGGGTCTTTTCTATTATAGGTAATTGATTAGGGGTGGTGGCATCTAAAAGTAAGGCTAGATCATCTACATCTAATAGCCAAATGGGTATTCTTAGAATGGCATCATCCTTAGACTCTTTAGTGTTTGTGGTATAAACTTTGTAATTTAGGGCAGGATTTATTTGATGGATGTTTGAGAATGCCTCAGTATATTCGCCATAAGCATCAAATAAGAAAAAATGGGCACCAACAGGAGGGGTTTTACTCATGTTAAATACGCGTTGTAAAATTCCCGCTACAGTGTAACTTTTTCCACTACCACTATTTCCTAAAATAGAAAAATGATTACTAAAGAAGCTGTTGATTTTAAAACTAACTTTATAGTTGTCATAGATATTACTAATGCCAAGATAGGCTTCATTATCGCTTATTTCTTGGTTTCCTAAAAATTCTGTTAACTCGTTGGCATTAATAATTCTTATGGTACTTTTAAATGATGGTTTGGTTGCTATTCCTGGTAAGAATCCTCTATCAGTAAATTCACCTACTATATTCACTTTTAAAGTTTCTTTATTGGCACTTTCTATTTCACCAACTACCTTTTTTGTTCCGTCCTCAAAAATAACATGAATTCCTACTAAGTTAGGTTGTTTAGTTATATCTATATTTAATTTTACTATTACACTATTTTCAACTATTTGTAAAACACTACCTAGCATAATAACACCCTCTATTTCTATTCTGATAATAGTATAACATAGATTAAGGGATAAAAAAAGAAAATATTTAGTACATATTTTCTACCTATTTTTTAGCCATTCTTTTAATTTTTCTGAACCAGATTTAGCCTTTTCTTTTATATAGTCATATGTAATGGCAAAGCTGTTTTTCATTGTATTAAAGTTTTCTTTGGCAGTTGTACATAGACTCTCATTATTTGTACAAATATCTTCAGTCATATTTAAATATGTGTTGATTGCTTTTTCTTTTAAGTCATGGTATTTATCTTTGATATTATCCTTATAATTGGGAAACTTTTGATCTATTTTATAATCTAATTCAATACTTTTTTCTAAAACTTTTAATTTTGTTTCAGTTCTTAATTCTTTAAAAGTTATACCCTTTATAGTTGATCCATTAAATATAAAATTATAGATATTAGCAAAAGAGGTCTTAATTTTTTCTCTTAATGAGACATCACTTTCAGCTCCATTGTTAATACTTTCTGTTTGTTCATTTAAATAATTGATAATTGTTTCATCCTTATTTGTGGATACCTCATTATTATTTTTTGTTGAATCGTTAGTTTCTGGTGTAGTTATGTTAGTATTTTCTTCTAGGGATGACTGATCTTTATCATCTTCAATGGAAGCTTTCTTATTTGTTTTAGTCTCTACTTCAGGATTCTTTGAATTAGGACTATTTTTTTCTTTGTAATCAAGTGTGTTTAATATAATAATAATTAATATGGTCACTATAACGCCTATGATAATACCAATCACAGCATATAAGGCTGGGTGTTTTTTTAACGTTTCTTTTATTTTTTCCATATTCATCACCTCTTTAATTATTATAGCATAATCTATACTATTTTTGTTTTTAATTATAATGTCACAAAAAAAGCATTGAGTAATCAATGCTTAATATTCAAATGGTCGGGAAGACAGGAACAAACCTTATTTAATCATTCACCACCAAATTGTTATATTTACGAACATTTGGAACCATTTTATTGCACTTAAAATTCATTAAGGCATTTAAAATCTATTTTTTACAAGTGCATTTGTAAAGAAAGGTTGTGATAAAATGTCAGTATTTCGAATAAAAAAAACAAAAAATTATACAATAATGAGTAATCACCATCTAAGAGATAAAAAGCTATCCCTTAAGGCAAAAGGCCTACTCTCCTATATGTTATCACTGCCAGAGGACTGGAATTACTCTTTAAAAGGGTTATGTACAATGAATAAAGAAAATGAAACAGCCATTAGGAGTGCTTTAAAAGAATTAGAAGAAAATAACTATTTAGAAAGAAACAAGGTTAGAAATAATAAGGGATTATTTGAATATGATTATATTGTATATGAAACTCCTAAAAAAGAACCACATATAGAATATCCATATATGGATATCCCATATAAAGATAATCAAGCACAAATAAATACTAATAATATAAATACTAATAACAAAGATAAAATAGATAAAACATTGTGCAGTATTACAAAAAATTTAATTAAAAGAAAATTTATTGATATCAATGATATTGAGTTATATAGATATGACTCATTTTTTAATGAATTATTAGACAAATATACTTATAAAGAAATAATTATTGTTACAAGTTATGTAATTAATAAACTAAAGAATAGAATTGATATAGAAAATAAATTTGGATATCTCAAAACATCAGTATTACATAATTTAGATAAAATAAAAAATAAAGATGTTCCTAAATGGTTTGATAAAGATTTAGAATTAAAAAATATATCAAATAACGAATTAAATGAATTAAATGATATATTAGAAAAACTTACACAAGAGGATGCATGTATATGAGTCTAAATTATGCAATTTTTAGGAGTGAACCTATTTATACTCTTGGAGATCTAGCACAACTTGGTTCTCATAATAAAAGAGAAAAAAAGGCATATAGCTCTAATAAGGATATAAAACTTGAATTAACAAAAGAAAATATAGAGTTAGTACCATTAACCGAAAAATATGTTAAAGGCTTCCACTCCATTACTAAAGAATATAAAAAAGAACATGAAGAAAGAATGAAAACAGAACGTGAAGATAGAAAAAAGACTTTTAATCAAATGGTAAATAAATCTAAAAGTGTTGTTGCTGATGAGTTACTATTTACTGCTACGAATGAATTTTTTAAGAATATGACAAAAGAAGATATAAAAGTTTGGGCAAATACTTGTATGGAATTTGTTTACAAAGATTTAGGATACAAAAAAGAACAGGTACTTCACTCTGTAGTACATTTAGATGAAGAAACACCACATATACATTGTGTAGTTATTCCTTTAGTCAAAAAATTTGATAAACGAACTAATACTAAAAGATATACTATTTCAAAAAAACAATATATTAAAGATAAAACACATTTATCTGAACTACAAGATAAATACCATAAGAGACTAACTGAAAAAGGTTTTGATTTAGAAAGAGGTATCAAAGGTAGTGATAGAAAACATATTCCTATACAAGAATATAAAAAGATTAATTCTAAACTAGAACATGATCTAAATATTAGAAATAACAGACTGAATGAAATTATGAACGAATTTAATGATAGTATAAAAACAAGCAAAAGTATTCCTTTTGATAAAAAACATATTATAATTGAAAAAAAAACCTTTAATAGCATGAATAAGGTTATTAATGAAACCAAACAAATTATGGGAATGCAACCTAAGATAGAAAAAATCTTTAAGGAAATTGCTAATTATACAACTAACTATAAAAAACTAAAGAGTGAGAACAATCAATATAAAAATGAAATTACAAATTTAGAAAAAATGAATAATAAACTATCGAAGCAAAATAATAGACTATTAAACTATATAAGGCTAGTTTTAAGCAGAATTAAGAGCTTTTTCATAAATATACTTAAATCTGGTGATGAGCCAACAAAAAACGCAACAGCAAACGAAATAAGGTGGTATTTTAATAATGAAATATTTAATCAAAAAGATATAGTCAACATTGCAAAAAAAACTACAAAAGAAAAAGAACTATACAATTATGCTAATGTTCACGAATCTATTATAAAAGATAAAAGTGATATTAGTTTATAGAAGCACTAGCAAAATTAATTGCTAGTGCTTCTTTTCTATTGTTACAGTATAACCATATTTTTTAGCTATTTTCATTAATGTTTCAAAAGTATATCTTCTAATTCCACGTTCATATCCCTGTATCGTCATTCCGCTTAAATTAATACTTTTTCCAAATTCATCCTGCTTTTTACCTGACCATTCACGTAGAACTTTCATTACATCCTTTTCATTATAATCATTAGCTTGAATTTTCATAAATCACTCTCCTGTATGATTAACATACATTATGAATGGCAATAAAATTCATTTTCCATTCGTATAGTATGGAATTTAATTTTTCTTTTCAATCGTAATTATAAAATTATGTTTTTTTGCAATCTTCAATAGTGTCTCAAATTTATATCTTCTAACACCTCTCTCGTAACTTTGAATTGAACTGGAACTCATTCCTATACTTTTTCCAAAATCTGATTGCTTTAATTCGGTCCACTCTCTTAATATTTTTATAATATCTTTTTCTTTATAACCATTAGCAATAATTTTCATTGAGCTTGCCTCCTATTGACAAGCATACACTACGAATGTATAATTGTTTTATATTCCATACTCTTAGTATGTACAATAAATAAAACAATTATAAGATGAATATAAAGGAAGCCTATATGGGAGAAGATTTAGAAGGAAAAGAACTAATTAAAAATAATAAACTTATGAAAGAACAAAATAAGTACGTAGAATATTCCAGAGCAAAAGAAATTGCTAATTACTATATGTTATTTAAAAAATATGACAGGAAAGAAGTTTATTCTTATAAAATCATGGCAAGTAGTTTCTTAAAAGAGATATTTCCAATTAACCCAGAAAGGGAAAATAAAATTATTAATCAATCTATAGATATTCTATTAAAAGAATACAATATAAAAATTAAAAGTGAAGATAAAGTTTAATTTTTCAAATCGGTTAAAAATTTTTAATATTCAATTATTATAAGTATTTAAAACATTATTCACAAAACAAATCGACTGAACTACATACTTTTTGTTCTAGAGTTACTTCAGATACCAAAGAAGTTATAAACATTATTAAAAGAATTGATTTCAATAGGAAACATAATCAATAAAATTAAGGAGGTAGTATGAAATTATATTCGATTAGAAAAATAGATAAATTAGGAAGAATTTGTATCCCAAAAGAATATACAAGAATGTTAGATATGAAAGATAATGACTACATAGACATACAATTATCAAAAAACGAAATTATTTTAAAAAAGCATATAGAATCAATAAATTATGAAATTCTTATTAGTAATTTATTAGTACAAGAAAAAGGAATAAAATATAGGGATTATCTTATCACAAATGAAGATATATTAAATTTTAAAACTCTAGTCAATGACTTTGTTTTAGAAATTATAAATAGAAAATAGAATATTAAGTTTCAAAAAATCAAAAGAAATACTGAAACTAACAATTTATAAAAAACTTATTTGTTAATCCAAATAAGTAACCCACTATGATATTGGCAAGCCAATATCAGTGGGCAAAAGGAGAACTCCCCTTTTGAAACCCCATACTCTACTTTTAATAAAGTACAACACATTATTAAAAGTAGTTTTTTTGAATTGTAAATTTCATATACATATTCAAAATAAAAAACAACCCAATGCTATGCAAAAGGTTAGTTTTTATCAATTAATTTATCTATAAATTTATTTTCTAATATATCATCAATGTTTCTAACGGGTACTTCAATAGTATTCTTTTTCAATTCTTTTTCTATATCCTTTGTATGATTAAAACCAATAATTGGATCATGAATCTGATTTTTAGATGAATCAAATTTAGAAAGATTACTATTTAATATTTCGATAGTCGTTTTTAACTTTCCTAGAATATTTTCTTTATTTATTTTCTCTTGTTGATTTTCGATATCATAAATTAGCATTTCAATAATACTTTTTGCTTCAAAGTCATTTTTTCTTCTATTACTAATATCCGCTAGGACATCATAATAAAATCTTTGATAATTATCTATAATATTCTTATAATCTCTTAAAGATCTTTTTTCATCTAAATCCCTACCAAAATTAATATCTATGTCATCATATCCTGATACTTTCATTAATTTCACTAAACTTAAATCTAGTACTTCAGCAATATTTTTTAATACAAGTATATTAGGTTTTTGCCTTTTTCCTGCTTCTATTCTTGATATTTCTGCATTATCAACCTGGGCTTTTCTTGCAAGTTCTCTTTGACTAAGCCCTATTTCTTCTCGAGCATCTTTAATTATTATACCTATTTTAGCTTCTTTTTCCTTAGACATAATAATCACTCCTCTCAATTCATAGACCCATTATACCATAAAAAGTTGAAAAAGACAACAAAAATATAATTATGTTGTTGACAAGTACAACACATGATGTTATAGTACATATTGACAATGATTTTATATCATTGTTATTATGACAACTAAATAGAGTTGAAAATCACCGATATATGTCGACTCGTTAAAAAAATGCAAGGTTAATATATCTCTATTGGCACGAGAGTTGTGGATTATCTAAAATCTTCGTTACATATATGGTTAATAACTATATATACATCCTTAAAGGGAGTTGTTGGTAAAACTAAAACCATCCAAAAGATAGACTGGTGATAACACACATCTATAAAAACTATATAATAAGAAGGTGAAGATAATTGTCCTATATTGAAACATATGATATTTTAAATAAACTATGGATTGATACTAAAGATATTCAAAAGTTGTTAAATTGTGGAAAAGAATCTGCTAGGCAAGTAAGAAATGAAATTGAAAATATTATTACAAATAATGGATATAAATTGCCACTAGGAAAAAATAAAAAAGTATCTACAAAAGCACTAATCGAATATCTTGGACTTGATATTAATTACATTATGGAAATGGCTAGTTTAGAGCAGAAAAATAATAGGATAAAATAATTATGCCAATATATCAAGACAAAAAAACAAAAACTTATATGTATCGTACTTATATTAAAAATATAGATGGTACAAGTAGTCAAAAACAAAAAAGAGGTTTTAAAACTAAAAAAGAAGCCCATGAGGCCGAAAAAAAATTAATATTAGATAATGATAAATTATTAAACAATAATGAAAATACCACTATAATATCTTTTGAATCATTATGGAATGAATATGATTCATTTATAAAGTTAAAATTAAAACCTAATTCATATCGTTCAGTAAAAAATAGAATCAATAATCATATATTACCATATTTTAAACAATTTACTAATTTGAACGATATTAAAGCTCGTGATTATGTAAAGTGGCAAGAACTTATTGAACAAAAAGATTTTAAATTCTCATATAAGAAAAGCTTACACACCGCTGTAGTCACTATGTTAAATTATGCAATTAAATTTTATGAACTCCAAGAAAATATAGCAAGCAAAGTTGGAAATTTTAAGAATAATAAATCGATTGAAAAGAACGTAGACTTTTGGACTTATGATGAATATAAGGAATTCATACAAAATATAGATAACAAATTTGATAAACTACTATTCAAAACTTTATATTTTACAGGAATGAGACTTGGAGAATGTTTAGCACTAACTTGGAATGATTTGAAAGATAACTACATTAATATTGATAAAACAATATCAAAAGAAAAGATTAATGGTGAACGAGTTATAACTTCACCAAAAACAAAATCATCTATTCGCAAAATAATGATAGATGATAAATTAAAAAATGATTTATTAGAATATATGAAATATTGTGAAAGAAAAATACACTTTGATAAAAAATGGTTTATATTTGGGGATTTAACTCCATTATCACCATCAACTATTGAAAGACATAAAAATAAGTATTGTGATAAAGCACAGATAAAAAAAATAAGAATACATGACTTTAGACATTCTCATGCATCCTTATTAATATCTCTAGGTGTACCTATAACAGTTGTGCAAACCAGATTAGGTCACTCAGATCCATCAATTACACTCAAAATATATTCTCATATGATGCCCAATGATGACTTGAAAGCTATAAAAGCAATAAACGCTTTAAAACTTGCAAGTGCAACATAAGTGCAAATCGAGTGCAAAAGTAAAAATGTATTTTTAAATTAGTTGATATACAACAATTTAAAATCAAAATGGTCGGGAAGACAGGATTTGAACCTGCAACCCCTTGGTCCCAAACCAAGTGCTCTACCAAGTTGAGCCACTTCCCGATATATGGTGCGCTCGAAGGGATTCGAACCCCTGACCTTTTGGTTCGTAGCCAAACACTCTATCCAGCTGAGCTACGAGCGCATGCCACTTCCAACATGAGAACAGTTAAATAATATCACAATTAATTAATGCCGTCAATACTTTTATAAAATTTTTCTATACTTTCTCTGAAACAGTGTTATAATATTGTATTAATAAAGTTATTTATTGGAAAGGATTATTATATGCAAGAATTATATAACCATAATAGTTTATTTAGAAAGAAGTATTTTGAAAATTTGTCAAATAGATTTATCCATGCTAGTCTAGCTATTGAAGATATGTATGGGAATTTAAATGATACTAGTCAGGCATTAAAATTATATTTTCAGTCTCAAGCCTTAGAATACGCATTTGATATTGATACTAAGGAAAAACTTACTATAAATAATATTAAGGAGATTGAAAGAATACTAACAAATGAACAGTATGAGAATTTTAGAACAACTAAGGTAGAAGTAAATGGTTCAAAATTGGAAAGAGCTAAACCACAATATATTTATATGGAAATGTATCAATTGTTTGATAATTATTATAATATCTGGAACGAGCTAGATCCTTATTTGAGGGAGGCTATGTTTCATATTAAATTTTTACAAATTCACCCATTTGAAGATGGTAATGGAAGAACAGCTAGAATTATTTTAATCAGAAATTTATGTGCTAATAACGATATTCCTTGTGTAATTACGAAAGAAGTAAAAAAAGAATATTACAGTTATATAGAAAATTATGATCCCGATGGTTTAGCAATTTTTTTGAAAAAACTTGCGGATAAAGAACTTGATACTATGACAAGTATATATAATGTATTAAATGATAAAGGAATGATATGGTCAAATAATATGACTGATGAACAGCTTAAAAGATATGCTGAATTAAAAGATGGTAAAGTATTGGAAAATAAGAAACAGTTACCTACTCTAAACTATCCCCTTAGAAATTTAAAGGGCTTACTTGAATTATTTGAGCATGGCGTAAATACAGCTAACAATCCTGAATTAAATTCTACAAGAATACATAGAATTTTGCAGGTATGTGATAGTGAAAGTGGTGACCAGGTATTATATTATTTAGATTCTGAAACTATGGTTGTAAATATTAAAGGAAATGAGAATATATTTAAAATGAAGGCAGCTGACAGAAATATTAACTTTTTAATTAATGATCAAAAAGTGTTAGCTGATGAATTTGAATTTGAATTAAATAATAAACCAAAAATTAAAACATTGAAGTAGATTTATATTATATCTCTTATCGTATGATAGGAGATTTTTTTGAAATAAAAAAAAGCATCATGCGATGCTTGGTTATTTATCTCGAAACTCGAGTTTTTATCAAACTGGTGGCTCCAGCGGGAATCGAACCAGCGACACAGGGATTTTCAGTCCCTTGCTCTACCGACTGAGCTATGAAGCCATCTGGCGGTCTCGACGGGGCTCGAACCCGCGATCTTCTGCGTGACAGGCAGACGTGTTAACCAGCTGCACCACGAGACCACTTGGTTGCGGGGAGAGGATTTGAACCTCTGACCTTTGGGTTATGAGCCCAACGAGCTACCGAACTGCTCCACCCCGCGATATAATTATATAAATAAAAATGGCGGAGGAAAAGGGATTCGAACCCCTGCGCCACTTGCGTGACCTCCCGGTTTTCAAGACCGGTCCCTTCAACCAGACTTGGGTATTCCTCCACGTTGGTGCCTAAGGCCGGACTTGAACCGGCACGAGGGTTGATTCTCGCAGGATTTTAAGTCCTGTGCGTCTACCAATTCCGCCACTCAGGCACTGGTGACCTGTATGAGATTCGAACTCATGACCCTTTGATTAAAAGTCAAATGCTCTACCGACTGAGCTAACAGATCATATAATATAAATGGCTGCCTCGGTTAGATTCGAACTAACGCATGTCAGAGTCAAAGTCTGATGCCTTACCACTTGGCTACGAGGCAAACTTAAGTGGTGGAGAGAGATGGATTCGAACCATCGAACTCAATGAGAACAGATTTACAGTCTGTCGCGTTTAGCCTCTTCGCTACCTCTCCAAAAAAATGGTGCCGAAACCAGGACTTGAACCCGGAACCTACTGATTACAAGTCAGTTGCTCTACCAATTGAGCTATTTCGGCATTAATAAATGGTGGGCGATACAGGACTCGAACCTGTGACCCCTTGCTTGTAAGGCAAGTGCTCTAACCAACTGAGCTAATCGCCCAAATGAACCAGTTGACAGTATTAAATATACCAACTATTACTTACTTTGTCAACTAAATTTGTGAATTTTTTTATTTTTTTTCTGTTTTTATTGCATTTAGTTCATTTATTTTGTTTTCAGTCCAAATATTTAATTGTTTTTTTAAATTTGTGAATCCATGTGGACTTTCTTTTATTTTCGTTTTATCTATTTTTGAGTTTCTATATTCTATATTTTTAATACTTAATCTAACATGATGTTCTTTTTCATTTTCCTCTAAAACAATGGCTTGTATTGTTTCACCAACATTTATATAATCATGAATATTTCTTACATAGTTGTCAGTTATTTCAGATATATGAATTAAACCACTGTAGTAATCATCGAGACTTACAAATATTCCATATTTTTCTATTCCAGTTACACACCCGGTTACCTTTTCTCCTACTTGATATTTTTTCATTTGATACTCCCTCTGTATTGATTATATCATTTTTTACATTTTATAACAAGAAACTTTCTTTACTTCCAACTCTTTAAATAGTATAATGTTCTTGGTGAATAATATGAATAATGATATAGAATTACGTATTAAAGCAATTATTGATAAGGTTAGACCGTTTTTGATTAGTGATGGTGGTAACCTTGAATTCGTTAAGTATGAGGATAACATTGTATATGTAAAGTTAACAGGAGCTTGTCAAGACTGTCCGATGCTTGATGTTACTTTGAAAGATGGAATCGAAGAATTGATAATTAATGAAATACCAGAAGTAAAAGAAGTTAAAAACATAGATTGATTTATAACCAGTCTATGTTTTTTATTTCGGTGTGCTTTGATATAATTCTATAAATTTCTTTTAAGTATTCTTCATATTCTTTTGATCTTTTAACTACTTCTACAAGTTCTTTTTCATTTTCAAAATCATTAATAACTTTATCATATATATCAAAGTACATACTTGGGTATAGCATTCTTCCATATAACAACTTATATCCAGTTTCTGTACAATTATAAGATAAAATTATATTCTCTATGTTTTGACTGAGATATTTTTGATTTAGAAAGAGATATTTTAAAGTCTCACTTAGACCTCTTTCTTTGTAATCTATTACATAATTTAAGGGATTGTGATATTCTCTTTCAATTATTCGCTTGGGATACAATCCCCTTTTTTCTTGAACTTTTAAGTTACTTGGAATACTAGCTATATAACTTATGGCATTTTCTGCTAGACCTATATAGTAATTTATACTTTCATCTATTACTTTATGTTTTCCTTTTATGTGTTCATATTGATACTCATAATAGTCATTTTTTCTTGTCCATAACTCATACCAATCACTTCTATCTAAATAATACTTTTTAGTATTATCTAGCCTTATTTGATTTTTATTTTGAGATATTTTGGGATTTATATCATTTATTTTGAGCAAAACAAATAAAAAATCTTGATACATTGTAAAAATACTTCCATCTTTATTAAGAACAAATTTATAAAAGAATGGGATATCTTTTGTTATTTCGTATAGCTCTAAAGTTTCTTTTTCATTATATATACGGCATATTATATATAAATCATTATTATGTTTTATATATTTTCTTCTTTCTTGTCTAATAATACTTATATTTTCAAATCCGTAATAATACATTATTGTATTTTTCATCTTACCAACTCATTTAATATTATGCAAAAAAAAACAAATAATTATTTTTATTTGTTTTTTTATCCAATTATTGCTAACATTTCATTTATTGTTTGCTTATATTCTTCTTGCATTGATGAATATTCTTTTCCTTGTTCAAGATATTCTTGACTCTCAGCTGCATACTTTTTAGCTTCTGCTTCTCTTTGTTTCTTTTCTTCTTCTAGTCTTCTATTATGTTCTTCTAGTTTTTTCATTGTTTCAACTAATTTTTCTTGAACCATTTCTGCTTCTTTCTTTTCAGCATCTGCTTTAGCTTTAGCCATTTCAGCATCTGCTTTAGCTTTCTCTGCACTCTTCTTTGCTCTTTCTAGTTCTTCTTTTAATTGATTAGCTTTTGTTAGACTATCTTTTAAGTGAGCAACTTCAACCTTTGTCTCATTTGATTGTGCTTTTTCTTCAATAGGAGTTGAAGCAACACTATTATCAATAGTTTTAGGTTCAGTTGGTATATTATGAGGTAAATTTTCAATCTTGATTTGTGGGATTGTAAATTTAAATTTTTCTCTTGGTTGTTGTTCTACTAGTATTTCACTTACTGGTTTTATTTCTTCTTTTGGCTCAATAGTATTTTCTTGTTGTTTATCTAAGTTAAGTTCATCATTATACTTATTTATTTTTGCATTTGTTGAACCATTTTTACTTACTTTTATACTTTCAACAGTAGGAGTTACTATTTCCTCATTTTTAGGCTCTGTTACTACCGGTTTAGCAACTGGCACTTCTTGAACAGGTAGTTCTACAGGTAATTCTTTTTTAGCTTCTACTTCTTGACATGCTTTTTTACTATTTTCTAGCATATTACTTTTCATTGTATCTTTAATTTTCAAAGCTCTTCTTCCAACAAACTGAGGTAATAAAGTACCAGCTATTTTCAATATATATACTTGATCTTTTAATTTTTCTTGTTGACTTTCTTTCTTTTCATAAGTTCTATTTTTAATATGAACTACTATATTTTCTGGAGCAATAGTTTGCTTTGCTGCAGTTTCTGGTAAATTTGAAAATTTAGGGGACATTTTTTCTTTTGCTTCTATGCAAAAACTATCATACTTTTCCCAAATTCTTAAGTATGATTCATGTTTAAACTTTATTTTTTTAGAATCTTCTGTTTCTTTTACTAAATTAGTGTTAAGAATTGAAAACTCTATATTACTCAATACAGACATTTTTGTTCCTCCTATTCAGTCTTTGATAGTTCTCTCAAAACATCTTTTATTTTGTTCCATTCATTTTCATTTTCAACGCCTACTAATTTAGGTTCATCACCAGAACGATCTATATTTGAAACATATACTGTTACATTTCCATTTTCATCTTTTTCATTTTTTGTATATACAACATATTCCTTATTGTTATCTTTAAATTCAAATGCTAGTATTACCTCTACATCTTCTATAGCTCCGTCATTTGAAACAATTGACATTACTTTCTTTTCATTTTGTTTGTCTACCATATCAATAGCCTCCCATCTTATTCTTATATATTCTATTTTATCATATTTTTATGCAATTACAAGCACTTTACTTAACTTTTTTTAAGAGAAATGTATTGGCACCGTAACTGCAATAGTTTTTTTTGTATGAATCTAAATCTTTAATATTGTTGATTTTATTTACTTTTTTGTTGTCAGCATCATTGAAGCCTTTTAATCTTACCTTTTCATAAGAGATATCTCCAAATATGTAATCATAGTTGTCAAAATAATCTGTAATCCTATCACGAATATCATCAATATTTAAACAGTTTCCTACGTTTTCTATGACTTCATATTCTTGACCGTTTATTTCTATCTTTTTCATATTGCACCTCTATATTATTATAGCATGGATAAATAATACAGGCAAATTACTCTTTATTGTTTAAAGATTTTTATTCTATTGGAACTGTATTTATATTTGAATTTTTTTCGATCGTTCCAAAATAATAGTTTGGTATTTCTCCTTGAATAATTTTTAAAGTTAGGGGTGCTGTAAGATTAAGAGTTTCTTTTTTCGACATAGCAGGCATTATAATTTGTTCTTCCACTACTACATTAACGTTTATTTCAACTACTAAATAATTAATTCCATACTCTCTTACTTTAGTATTTAGACTTGATTCTACTTGACCAATAAAAACCATTTTTATAGGGATTGATGGACCAACATTTACGAAAAGAGCGTTTTTTCGAAGAGAACCCATTGGTACTTTACAGACTATGCCGTTTTTGGTAAAGCTTTCCATTTTGAAACCAGATGATATTGGCATATTTGCAATTTGACCATCTTCTAAATTTAATAACTTTTCTTGAATTTTTCGATTAATACTAGAAAGAATACTATTTACTTTTTTAGTATCATAATCTAACATTTCTATTTTGCCATCAGCATTTTTACTAGGGTTAAATAAATCATCTGTTATGCCCTCCTCTACTATATCGTTTACTGAGGTATTTACTATATTACTGGCAAAGCGTTTGGCCTCAACATTTACATATCTAGCTAGAATGGGACTTAACCTTTTTCCTAGAATAGACAATAAAAAAACAGAAATGATTGTTGTAGATACTAATATTATGAATAAGAGTCTTGTTTTACTCATGATAACTTATTTTCACTAAAATTACATCTTCCCCTATTTTAGTTATATCTTTCCAATTTATTTCTGTATCATTTTCTCTATTTAGTGAGAAAAAAGTTTTATTAGCTTCAATTACTAATGATTCAATAGTTCCATCTGTTGTTACATTGGCATCAATAATATTGCCTATGTTTTTTCCATCGTTTACACTAACAATACTTTTTGTTTGTAAATCTGATAAGCGCATAACGATCACCTGCTCACTTAATTATATTAGTTTTTTATTATTAATATGAGTTACTTTAGTACTTTTTTTAATTGTTTTATGGCTCTTTTTTCTAATCTTGATACTTGAGCTTGACTTATTCCTATTTCATCGGCTATTTCCATTTGTGTTTTACCAATAATGAACCTTTTATCTAGGATTTGTTTTTCACGTTCTTCTAAGGTGTTCATGGCCTCTTCTATCGCTATATGATTAGAGAAGTCTTTACTTGAGGTACTTTTATCTTCTATTTGGTCACATAAATATATTGTATCTCCACCATCGTTATATACTGGTTCAAACATACTTACTGGTTCTTTTAGGGAGTCTAGGGCATTTACTATTTCACATTCACTTAGATCTAACTCTTTAGCAATATATTCAATACTTGCCTCTTCTCCATTTTCTTGAAGATATTTTTCTTTAAGTCTTAGAGTTTTATAGGCAATATCTTTCAGGGAACGACTTACTCGTATTGAATTGTTATCTCTTATATATCTACGTACTTCACCTAAAATCATTGGTACGGCGTAGGTTGAAAATTTTACTTCGTGTGATAGATCGAAATTATCAATTGCTTTTAATAAACCTATACAACCTATTTGAAATAAATCGTCTAAGTTGTCGTAACGATTATTAAATTTCTTTAGTATTGAGAGAACTAATTTTAAATTTCCTTGAACAAGTAGATTTCTCGCATATTCATCGTTTTCTTTTACCCTTTCAAATAATTTTCTCATCTCTTCATTTGTTAAAACTTCTAATTCATTAGTATTAATTCCTGTTATTTCTACTTTATATCTTGACATTAAAAAGCTCCTTTCTATTTAATTGTGATAGAAAAGAGCTTTTTTTATTCAAATATTAATAATGTTCTAGGAAACTTTCTTTTTTATTATCTTTTTTTATTGCTAGTACGGTATCGACGTTGACGTTTTCAGCTGATTTAAAGATATTATAAGGAATGTTTTTGTTTTTGGACTCTAAATCTTTTATTAAGTGTTTTATTTCAAGACGTTTTGAGTCTTTCTTTGTTTCTTTAGCAGTAAATTTACAGGCACAATTAATAAACTGTAAATCATTGTATTTTGCCCAACTAATTATATCTTCTTCTCTTACTAGATATAAGGGTCTTATTAATTCCATATTTTCAAAGTTGGTACTTTTTAGTTTAGGCATCATTCCTTTGTACTCTCCGCCATATAAAATTGATAGCATTATGGTTTCAATGACATCATCAAAGTGATGACCTAAAGCTATTTTATTACAACCTAATTCTTGGGCTCTAGCATATAAGAATCCACGGCGCATTCTAGCACAAAGATAGCAAGGTGAATCACTAGCTAGTTTGTCTGTTACGTCAAAAATATTGGAGTCATATATTGAAATTGGAATACCAAGTGTATTAGCATTTTCAATTATTTTCTCTCTATTTTCCTTGTTGTAACCAGGATCCATTACAATATATTCGATAGAAAATGTAACTTTACCATGTTTTTGAAGTTCTTCTAAGCATTTAGCAAGTAGATTGGAGTCTTTACCTCCTGATATGCATACTGCAACTTTGTCATTTTCTTGGATGAGTTCATAATCACGGATGGCTTTCATAAAGGGACGCCAAATCTGTTTTCGATACTTAGTTATAATACTTCTTTCTATTTCTTCTTTTTGTTTCATATGTTTCACCATCTACTCTATTTATCTTTCTAGATAATCGGCACCTTTATGTGGTTCTTCTCTTAATAAATCATTGTAGTCTTGTTGACGTAGAGCTTCATAGATTACAATTGCGACGCTGTTTGAGACATTTAGTGCTCTTACTTTGTCAGTCATTGGAATACGCATACAATGATCTAAGTCCTCTTTTAATATTTCAACAGGGATACCAGTTGATTCTTTACCAAAAATAAAATATAAATTATCATTGTTTTTATTACTGTAGTCAAAACTTGTATGAGGCTTTCTTCCATATCTAGTGAAATAATAATATGTTCCAGGATTTTTACTTTTAAAGTCTTCGAAGTTTTCATAGACTTCATACTCTAATTTATCAATGTAATTAACTCCAGATCTTTTTAGATGGGCATCATCTAATACAAATCCTAGTGGTTTTATTAGGTGTAATTTTGTATTTGTTGCGACACAAGTTCGCATGATATTACCAGTGTTTTGTGGAATTTCTGGTTCAAATAGTACTATGTTATTCATAATTTTCTCCTAGCTAAAAGGAGATTACTCTCCTATTTTATTTATTTCTATAAATTGTTTTGTTTTTGATATTGTTAATTCTTCATCAGTAGTTCCTTGTAATATACTAACTATTTTTCCATCTTCAAAGATGACTATAGCTGGATAGTTAGTAGTTAAGGCTATTTTGAAATTGTATTTAGTATTGAAGTTGTTTACAAAAGTATCTTGATCAACATTACTTAGATTTAAATATACAATTTCATCTTGTAGATTTTTTCTTTTGATTAATTTAATAAAGTCCTTTTCAAAATTACGACAAGTTTGGTTGCTGGCAGTACACATGTATACTTTAGCAGATTGATTTTCTAAAATATAATGTTCAAAGTCTTCACTTGTTATTTCTGATAATGTTCCTCTTATGACAGGTATTTCTTTTTTGCCTTCATTATAAACACTGTAGCAATTACATAAGTATATAGTTAGACCTATTGTTGCTAAAAATATTAGTGCAATTATTAAATAATTTTTTAAGGGTATAGTTTTTTCTTTCATTAAATCACTCCTAATATTATTTTATC
>ENA-OURS01000732-OURS01000732.1-human-gut-metagenome-genome-assembly--contig:-NODE-732-length-34918-cov-15.169836_pt1 | contig 34918 bp, 29 predicted proteins | sample MGYA00242109_ERZ509010 | MGnify/ENA primary metagenome ERZ509010 (study PRJEB26280, sample SAMEA2338774) | human gut metagenome | biome: human gut; feature: human-associated habitat; material: faeces... | reverse complement strand
GCAAAGTAAAAAGGGGCTGTGAAGAAATGAGGATTCATTTCTTCACAGCCCCTTTCAAACAGAACCATATTACCAAAGTCTGACAGCCGGTTTCTTATCCGGTTCACCGAAGCGGTGAATGGTATCTACGAAACGGACCGTACCGGTCTTGTAGCGGAGGACCAGCGTGCTGGTTCTAGCACCGCCGCCAAAGTAGCGGACGCCTTTCAGCATCGCACAGTCGGTGATCGCCGTTTCCGAGAAGATGCAGTCATCGCCTTTGACAAGGTCATCTAAGGTCAGGACCTTGTTCGGATCGGTGATGCCCATAGCATGCAGACGGCGAACTTCTTCTTCCGTGTGCGGGAGCAGCTTCGCCTGCATATCACCGCCGAGACATTTCAGACCGACAGCGGCAAGGACGCCTTCCGGCGCACCGCCGGAGCCGAGGACCATATGAATACCGCTGCCCTGAATGCCGCAGTCGATGGACGGTACGACATCCCCATCGGTGATGAGACGGATGCGTGCACCGGCTTCTCTGGCTTCGCGGATGATGCCTTCATGTCTTTCACGATCAAGGACAACAATGGTGAGATCAGAGATTTCACGATCCATCGCTTTCGCCACACGGGTCAGGTTTTCAGTGACAGATGCATTGATATCGATGCATCCCTTCGCTCTCGGACCAACGCAGATCTTCTGCATATACATATCCGGTGCGTGGAGCAGGCAGCCTTTCGGTGCAATAGCAAGGACCGCGATCGCGCCATCTTTGCCCTTCGCTACCAGGTTCGTCCCTTCGACCGGATCGACAGCGATGTCGACCTCTTCTCCGCCCTGACCGACTTTTTCGCCGATATACAGCATCGGTGCTTCATCGATCTCGCCTTCGCCGATGACGACAGTGCCGGAGACCGGTGTCTTGGCAAACTGCTGGTGCATGCCGTCTACCGCAGCCTGATCCGCGCCTTCCTTATCGCCTGTCCCCATCAAACGACCAGCCAGAAGTGCAGCCTGTTCTGTGATTCTTACAAATTCCATTGAAAGTTGTCTGTTCATTGTATGCCTCCACAATAGTATACTTTCTCTTTCACAGTTATCGTTATTGTATCATACTTATAGAAATAATGTAGTATACACTTTTCCATTTTTAGAAAATTCTAATATATGCGGTCGTTGGATGCGGGATGTAGGGTTTGCCCCTTTGGAAGTCTCTCCATAGATACGGAAAGCCAAGGGGAGCGATGCGCGCGTCCGCATACGCAAAAGGCGATGCTCGAAGGCGGCAAGTCACCATACAGCCGATCCCCGGCCACTAGTCTCTGGTATATTCTATCGCAAACTGATGCATGAGGCGGATGAGGCAGTCATTCGTCAGAAGGTATGCGAGATCCTCTTCCGTCTCGATCGTATAGTCCCACTGTTTCAGGAAACGGGAGAACGCCTTCTGGATCCTCCGCTCCGATTGACCCGTTTCCGGCAGAACCAGCGGATAGGAGAGCCCCATGTCCAGCAGTACTTTCAGCATGACTGGGCGGAAATGGTACTCCAAAAAGCAGCTTTCTATCCAGAACTCATGCAGCGTCCTTTGAAAACGCGCGGTGAGCGGCATGAATCTCAGGTACAAGGAAAGCCCATCACTGACCCCTCCCCAGAAATCAGCAAAGGCGACATCATAGGCCCCATCCTTCTGCTCACGAATGAAATCCATCGCATCCGCTTCGATGATATGGATCTTTTCCTTATGCGGAAACTGCGGCAGAAGGTGTGTCTTGAAGAGAGAGATCACGTGGGGATTCATTTCCACCACAGTGACAGACTTCACCTCTTTCTTTTCTGCCGCCATGAAGGCATAGTAGCCCAGGCCAAGGCCATAGGTGATGACCTTTCCGTGGGCGCGTGCCAGCGGCTCTTCCATCGACTCGATCTCACTCATGACGACACTCATCCACACATGGCCGTTTTCTCTGATGACAGGAAAAGCGACGCGCTCATCAAAGAAACCGATATCCGCATAGCCAAAAGGCCGCTTGGCCGAATAGCCCTGATGATAGGTCTGGAAGAATTCCCCGCCAAGATAGTCGGTCGTCCCCAGCTCGATCGCCCCCGACTTCGCTTCCGGTGCATGCACATGGATATAGTAGGGATTCTTCGTCACCAAAGAGGCGTCATAGAAATGGGTGTGCTCTTCGATCTCCTTCATCAGCGCCTTCCACAGGCCTTCCGGATCATACAGATCACAAAGCGCAGAGTATGGGATGAGGCCTTCCGGATCCTCCCAGATGTTCTCGATAGCGTCATCCACCGTATCTGTGAATCCGATATCGGCCGCCGCACGGATCCGCTCTTTATCCGAGAGCCCGCGGTCGAGATCATTCACGCAGAGGTGGTCTGCCACCTCTCCGAGCATGATATCCCCCGCCGTCACAGACAACAGATAGGATTTTAACAGTTTGCGAAGCAGTCTGGTGAACGCTTTCGGATTGGCAAAATGCATACATATTCTCCTTCATCAATTACACGAGGCTCACGGAGGGCAAAACACTCCACAGGGTCATTTCCTCCGGAGCACGATCTCCGGCGCATAGCTGTGAAGCTCTTTTCTCAGCGTCTTATCAAGGATCTTGACTTTATTCATAAAGCTTCGCATGACGAATGCATTCTCGGTAAGACCGCTCTGTGTCGTCACCCTCTCACACTCATAAATGGCTGCCGTACACTGGATACGCTCAAGCATGAGACTCGCCGTCCCCTTCTCGTTCAGCACCAGAAAAGACCAGTCTTTCCCCGCTTGCATCCGAGGAAGATCCTCGCCGGTGTATACAAAGTGATAGAAAAATGGTTTTTCTTCCTCCTGCACGATCTTCCAATGGAGTCTTCGTGCGATCTCATAGATCTCTTCCATCCTGGCAGGACGGAAATCAGCCGATATCTCAGCCATACAGCCTCCTTTTTTATACATAGCCGGTTTACCAGGGAAGCCCTTCCTTAGCTGGCTCCGCTCGCAATCGTCATGCCCATGACTTTTTTCGCTCCCGCGCGCATAAGCTCATGAGCGGCCGCCTCCATCGTAGCCCCCGTCGTATAAATATCATCCACGAGAAGGATGGTTTCCCCTTTCACATTCATAGACCGCGCGATGTGAAAAACGCCTTTGATATTCTGAAAACGCTCCTTTCGGGATAAGAGGGACTGCGTGTGCGCACTGCGGATGCGGACGAGTGCATCCGGCCGGTAATCATAGCCTGCTTCCTTCATCCACGTGGCAAACATCAGATCCACCTGGTTATACCCGCGCCATTTCTTCTTCTGAAAAGACAGCGGGATAGGGATCACCAATCCGCACTCCCCCATCCTGTCCCACCAGGGAAAGCGGGAAAGGAGCGGCGCAAAGACGCGCTTCCTGCTGCGCCGCCCGCCATACTTGATCTGTATGATGCAGTCCCGGATCGCACCTGCATAGTCGCAGCAGGTATAGCAGCCCGAGAGGTGATCGGTGAAAGAGGAATTGAGGAGCCTCGGATTCCAGATCTTCCGGAGGCACGCCTCGCACCACTGCACGTTCGGATCGACCACGCGTCCGCAGCCCGGGCAGCAGGTGGGGTAGAGTGTCTCCAGGATATCAGTGATAAGACGCATGGCAGGGTCCTTTCCAGGGATTCAGGGGTGGGGATTTCCCACCAAGGCATTATCCTTCCGTTTCTCCCGTCAGGAGCGGAAAGAAAAGGCTGTATCTTCGTCCGGTCTCTACGGTATCGACGGCTTTTGCCAATGCTTCTTCCGTCGTGATCAGATACGTGGTCTTTTTCGCACGGGTGATTCCTGTATAGAGAAGATTTCGCTTCAGCATCATGCGCTGTGTCGGAAGGAGGACAAGGATGACAGTATCATACTCGCTGCCCTGACTCTTATGGACCGTCGTCGCATAGGCGAGCTGCAGGTCATTTCTTTCCTCTTTTTCATAGACGACTTCCCTGTCATAGAAGCTGACTGCGATGCGCTTGTCTGTCACAGACCAGACAATGCCGACATCACCATTATAGACACCCTTGTCATAGTCATTCCGCTTCTGCATGACCTTGTCACCGACAAAGAAATGATTTCCCGGCGGAATCTGCTTCTGATGCACCAGCTCCTGAATGGCGTGATTCAGATTGTCCACCCCGCACCGGTCACGATACATGGGGGAAAGCACCTGCAGTGCCATTTTCTCCTTGCTCTCCCCATAGTGCAGCGAGCGGCAAAGGCTTATGACCGTATCGAAGGCTTCCTCTTCCGACCAGACGGGAAGGATCTTGAATTCCCCGCCTTCGTCCGGGACACACATATTCCCTTCCCGGATGAGCGCCGCATTCTCGATGATGCCGCTCCCTTCTTTCTGACGAAAAATATGCTTGAGCCTTGTGACAGGCACCTTTCCCCAGGCGATGATAGATTTCAAGGGCGTACCCGGTCCTACCGGCGGGAGCTGGTCGACATCGCCGACCAGAATGAGGCGTGCATCCTCTTTCAGCGCAGACAATAAATGATAGAAAAGGGAAATATCCATCATGGACGCTTCATCGATGATGATGAGGTCTTCTTCCAAAGGATCGCTTTCATCCCGCGAAAAGACCGTCCTGCCATCCTCACGTTTTTCCGCCTCGAGCGCCTTATGAATGGTATCCGCATCCATGTGGCTTGCGAGTGCAAGGCGCTTCGCCGCACGGCCTGTCGGTGCCATGAGATGGACTTTCAGATCGTGCTGTTCGGCCGCCGTGATGATGGCCCGCACGAGTGTCGTTTTCCCTGTGCCCGGCCCGCCGGTGATGACGAGGACGCGGCTCTTCATCGCCTCTTCGACGGCTTCCTTCTGCTCCTCTGCCAGCGTGATATGGTTCTCTCTCTCAAACTTCTCGATGGCCAGTGCAGCCGTTCCGAGCGCCTTCTGGTGACAGAGCATGCCTTTCAGGATATCAGCCGACTGCGTTTCCGCTTCATAGAGAAAATTCAGGTACACATACACCGTCCTTTCATAGGTCAGAGACGGCAGAAGGCCTGCCTCGATTGCAGACTCGATGCCTTCCTTGATGATCTCGATGGAGAGATGGAGAAGCGGCACGGTATTTTTTGCCAGCGAATCGATCGGCACACAACTGTGCCCCTGAGAAAGCGCCAGTCCCAGCATATACGTTACGCCTGCCGTGATGCGCTCGCTGTCATTCACCGCTATGCCCTGATCCATGGCGATGCGGTCGACCTCGAGAAAAGTCATTCCAGCTATGTCTTCCAGCATGCGATAGGGTTCGTGCTGAAAGACAGACTTGATATTCTCTCCGTAACGCTTCTGCATATCTGCCGCATATTTTTCGGGAATAGCCAGTGACTGGAGATACATGATGATCTCCTTCAGCCCGGAAATCATCTCATAGGATTTTTTGATCTTCTCGAATCCCTTAGGCCCTATACCGGGAACCTCCAGAAGCGCATCGATATTCTTCTCGAAGATATCCATCGTCTTCTTGCCAAAGTGTGCCACGATGCGGCGCGCCATGGTCTCACGGATGCCATCGATCATCCCCGATGCCAGGAAATGAATGATATCCTCCGTTTCCTCCGGCTTCACCATCTCCATGCTCTCGGCGGAAAACTGCACTCCAAAACGGGGATGCTTCTGCCAGCACCCCCGCATGAGTATCTGTTCGCCGACGTATGGGCATGCGCCATGGTATGTGGCGCAGGCCAGCTTGCGGCTTTCCTTATCTTCGATCTGAAAAACGCAGAATCTGCCATCATCGCTTGCATAGATGCATCGTCTGACGGTACCTCTGAGTTCTTCGATCATTTTGTTTCCCCTTGTATCAGTTTCGACTGCAGCTTTTTGCTGATATCCATCAAGAGCTGGTACCAACGGATGAAATCAGGGCGGCTGCTCACATCTTCGATGAGAGAAGACAATGCCTCGATATTCTTCGCTTCCCTTTCTGCATCATAGATCGGCTTGTGCGCTTTCAGCTTATACAGGGCAATGCCTCTCGACAGCTCCAGCCGCTTCTCAAAAAGCACTGCCAACTCACTATCGATCCGGCGCACCGAAGCGCGCAGCTCTTCCAGTTCTTTTTCGTCCATCTGAGTCCCTTACCAGTTCTTTTCATGAAGCTCTGCCAGGATCTCCATGACCTTGGCTTTGCATTCTTCATACGGCACTTCGATGGTCTCACCGCTTCGACGCAGACGGATCTCCACATTGCCGGACTGCTGCCATTTCTTACCGATGGTCACACGGACCGGATAGCCGATGAGGTCAGCATCCTTGAACTTGATGCCTGCTCTTTCATTACGGTCATCAAGGACCACTTCATCCGCTTTTTCTTCCATCGCATCATAGAGCTTCTTTGCCGCATCCATGACTTCTTCCGATTTATTATTCGCCGGGACGATGACCACTTCATAAGGCGCGATCGCGACCGGCCAGATGATGCCGTCGTCATCGTGATTCTGCTCGATGGAGGCAGCCACCGTACGTGTAACGCCGATGCCGTAGCACCCCATCACCATCGGGTGCGACTTGCCATTGTTATCGAGGTAGGTCGCCCCCAGCGCTTCGCTGTACTTGGTCCCGAGCTTGAAGACCTGTCCGACTTCGATGCCCTTCGTGATGACGATCTTGCCGCCGCAGTGCGGGCAAACATCGCCTTCTTGGATCTGTCGGATGGTGTCCACCTTCACATCACCGAAATCGCGGGCCGGATTCACATGGATGTAGTGTTTGTCCTTTTCATTGGCTCCGCAGCAGGCATCCTGCATTTCCATGACCGTCTTATCGCAGATGATGTCGAAATTCTTCACCTTTTTAAGGCCGATCGGGCTGATATAGCCAGCCGTCAGACCGCAGCGCTCCAGATCTTCTTCCGATGCCATATCCACATTGATCGCACCATAAATATTCTGGAGCTTCACTTCATTGACTTCATGATCGCCGCGCACCATCGCAAGGACAACGGTATCATCGAGCTTGTAGACGACCGCCTTGACAGACTGCTTCACATCCGCATTGAGGAAGTTGCAAACCATCTCGATCGTGTGCTGCCCCGGGGTTTCTACGATCTCTTTTTCCTTGTCATTCCGGATATCACAGGGAATCGTCTTCGGATCGACCGCTTCGATATTCGCTGCGAAATCGCAATCTTCGCAGTATACGATATCGGCTTCGCCGGAATCTGCCAGCACTTCGAATTCATGAGATGCATTGCCGCCGATCGCGCCGGAATCTGCGATGACCGGACGGAATTTCAGACCGCAGCGGGTGAAAATGCGCCAGTACGCATCATACATTTTCTTATACTCATCATCCAGACCTTCCTGATCAGCGTGGAAGGAATAGCCGTCCTTCATGATGAATTCGCGGCTTCTCATCAGGCCGAAGCGCGGACGCTTCTCATCGCGGTACTTGTTCTGGATCTGATACACAGAGACCGGCAGCTGCTTGTAGGACGAGGTATCCATGGAAACGAGCGTCGTCACCAATTCTTCATGCGTCGGTGCCAGGCAGTAATCTCTGCCGTGACGATCCTTCAGCTTGAACATTTCCTCTCCATATACGGCCCAGCGTCCCGTCTTTTGCCAGATTTCCGCCGGCTGCACGATCGGCATCAGGATCTCCTGTGCGCCTGTCTTATTGATCTCCTCACGGATGATCTTCTTCACTTTCTCAATGGCGCGGAAAGCCAGCGGCAGGTACGCATAGGTACCATTGGCGATCTTTCGCATCATGCCGGCTTTCAGCATGTACTTATGGCTCATGACGACAGCGTCGGCAGGCAGTTCTCTCAGGGTCGGGCTATATAATTTGGATGCTAACAATGAAATCTCCTCCTAGACATGAAATGAAGATCTATATTTTCATTTCGGCAAATAGATTTCTTCTATTATATAGCTTTTAGAAAAAATTTGCTATGAAAAAGTAACTCGGGATGCGCAGCTCCTCCGGCATCGTTATCTTTTCTTTGAGCAAAGCCTCCGCAATCAAAAACGGCCTTCCTTTCGGAAAGCCGTTTTTAATTGCGGAAGAGACATTATTTCCAAGCCTGCTTCATGATGTTTTTGTATTCATTGTTCAGATGATCGACGATGACATCAAGGATGACACGGACGATTTCTGCGTCAAAGCTCTCGTTCGTGCTCGGGAGGCACGCATCGAGGAAAATGCTGCCGTCTTCTGCTGCTACATACTTGAAGACCTTGTAGCTGCGATTCAGCTGGTTCAGGTATTCGAGGAGGGCGAGCTTATTTTCATCTTTCAGGAGCTGGCTTCCGATCTGAACGCGGATGATGGTGTAGATGGTATTGTCTGTGATGATGCCGAGCGGAATGGTCTGTCCTTCGACCTTCAGGTTCGACTGGAATACAACGGTATCTGCGTCATCTTTCATTTCATTTTTGACGAAAAAGTCCATTTTGTTTGCCTGGGTGTAGGCTTCGAATTTCTGGGCTTTCAGGTTTACTCTTTTTTCTTCTGCCATGATGCATGACCTCCAAATAGAAATGAGAATTTTCTTAAAGCTGTTTCTATTGTACCTTGTCTTGCCAAAGATTGCTAGTAGGAGAATGGGAAAGTGATTCGAATCCACAGGACCTGACGATCTGCCTTCCCGATAAGGAGAGCGCTGACCGTGCGGAAAAGCAGCAGATATTCGGCATCGGCTGTCCTTCATTTGCAGCGCAGCCGCCGTTATTTCTCATCCCGCAGTTCTCATGCAAGCAGAGCTTTCACTCGGGATCCATGAGAAAGCTCTACCGATTCAGGAAGGACTTCCCCAACCCTTCATAGCCGACAAATTCGCGAAGCAGCGAATGATCCGGCACGAGCGATGCATCCAGCTCACGGAAGGGTGCGAGAAATTCCAGAAGGCGCCGGGCCTCCCCATAGGCAGGGCTATCCTTGGATATTTCCTCTAAAAACGGCTTTACGATCCGTTTCAGAACAGGGATCTCATAAAGAAGTGCGGAATTAAATACAACGTCAGCGCGTCCCTGGAAGTGAAAAATGTTCCGTTCCTCTCCTTTGCGGACGCCTGGCCAGGAAGAGATCGTCTTTTCCGGAGGGTTTCCGCGGAACTGCATATCTCTCACCATACGGCGAAGAAGCCGCGTGTCCGAGGTCGATATACGGTTATGGTGGTTAATGGTGATCTGTGTCAATGCGGAAAGATAGATATGCATGCACTGGTAGCCGGGGACAAAATAGGTGAGGCGCGGATTCAGCGCGTGGAGCCCTTCCACAAGGATCGGCTGCCCCTTCCCAAGCGTCACGGGCGGCGCATTCCATTCCTTTTTTCCGGTGATGAAATTAAAAGTCGGAAGCCGCACCGGCTTTCCTTCCAAAAGTGCGGTGATATCTCCTTCGAAACGGTCCAGATCAAGCGCGTGGATATCTTCCCAGTCTTCCCCCTGCATTTCGCTTCGATCGCGGAAATAGTCATCCAGCGAGATCATGACGGGGCGTACCCCATTCACCTGCAGGTGGACGATGAGACGCCTCATGAAGGTGGTCTTGCCCGAGGATGACGGCCCTGCCATACAGACGAGACGGATCCTGGGCTTCGCCTCACAGATCGCATCTGCAAGCTCTGCCAGCTTCTTCTCATGCAGGGCTTCTGCAATGGAAATGTAGTCGAGAATTTTTCCATTCTCGATAGAAGCATTGAGCTGCGCCAGATTTTGGCAGCCGATAAGCTCGGACCAGTTCTGGCTTTCGAGGAAGACCTTCGCAAAGAGCGGGTCCTCTGCTTCATCCTGAGCCAGATGAAAATCCTCATCCGGAAGGCGCAGCAGAAATCCCGGCGCATAAGACTTCAGCGCAAAAAGCCGCACGAAGCTCATATCCGGCAGAAGCGGGCCGAAGAAATAGTCGATCACGTGCCCGCACTGGTCGACATTGATCGTATTCCCGGCGAGCTGACCTGTAAGTTCTGCATCCTCTTCCCGCCCTTTGATGCGAAGGAAGGCCATCGCACGTTTCTTTCCGACGACGAGCTTTGTGATATCGCGTCCCTCTTCGGAGATCTCACGCATCCGTGCCGCTATCCGGTCCAGCTCCTTCTTGAGCGGTACATGACCGTCTTCGAATTCACAGTACAGCGATTTTCCCAGCGAATGCTTCACGAGGACATCTGCCCCTTCTCCATAGATCTCTTCCACAGCACATACGAGAAGCATGATCGCGCTTCTCACATACGCCTGATGCGCTTTTGGCGCTGAAAGAGGGATCCATCGCACATCTCCACCAGAGGGAAACGGGGTCTGGAAATCAAGAAGCTCGCCATCCATCTCTGCCAGCACCGCCTGCTCCTTCCCCCTTGTACCGCGGACCATATTCCATAAATTTTGCGGTGTCGCACCGTCAAAAAAGTCAAAATTTCTGCCTTCACAGGTGATATGAATCATGGAAATCAGCTCCTTTACCGGATCCTCCGGGGAAGTACGGATCCCATCGTGAATCGCATCATCGTTTTCCCGGATAACCATCTATAGATTCATTATAGCCGTTTTTTAGACCTGCGTCACCACGATATGCGGCAAAGACAGGCGCTTCAGCTCCTCAAAGCCGATATTCCGAGCCGCTTCCTCTGCGGATACGGGCATCGGCTTTGGAAGCGCGCCTGCATAATACAGAAGGAGTCCGATGATATCAGAAGGCTTCTTGCCCTCTGCCTTCATTTCACGAAGAGTGAGACCTTTCTGCCGCTTCGAGAGCCGAACTCCCTCCGCATCAACGAGAAGAGGCAGATGTCCGTAAGTCGGAACATGGGCAACTCCCAATTTTTTCAGCAGATAGAGCTGATAAAAGGTCGAGGAGAGAAGGTCATTTCCCCGGAAAACATGCGTCATCCCCATCGCCGCATCATCGACGGATACGGCGAGCTGATAAGCGACCATGCCATCGGCACGCCGAAGGACAAAGTCATCGATGCCGGGACGGAGCACGCATGTCTCCTCTCCGCAGAAAAGGTCTCTAAAGGACACGCGGCTTTCCTCCATACGAAGGCGCCAGGAGGGCGCCTTCCCCTTTTCTCTGTCCGCGACTTCTTCCGCACTCAGACGGCGGCAGTGTCCATCATAGACAGGCAGCCCCTCTCCTTCATGCGGCGCAGAGGCGATGCTGTGAAGACGGGCACGGCTGCAGAAGCAGGGATAGACCTCCCCCGCTTCTTTCCAGCGATCCATGATTTCCTGATAGAGAGGAAATCGAAGACTCTGGACGGGCGTCCCATACGAATAGCTCCCGCCGGGGCCTTCGTCGTAGGAAAGACCCATCCATGCGAGGTCTTCTTTGATCCCCTCTATGTATTCCGCGTGGCTTCGCTGCCGGTCGATGTCTTCGATACGCAGCACGATCGCCCCTCCATGCTGGCGTGTCCAGAGCCAGTTCAAAAAAGCGACCCAGATATTCCCAAGATGCATATATCCCGTGGGGCTCGGCGCAAAGCGGGTACGAATGGCTGTCTGCATAGCGTCTCCTTAGGAAAACACAGATCCCATCATTGTCAGATCACATCAGCGTTTTCTCAATGATACAAAAGGAGGCTCAAGCATTTGAGCCTCCTTGATGGTAAAAATGATAAGGGATCTGGGGTGAGGTGCAGCGGGCTTTGCAGGTACATCGCAGATGAAGCAGAAAAATGCCTTCTCAGAGAGATCTCCTGCCGCCTTCATTTCTCATCCCTGATCTGACTTACTCCGGCATAGAGAGGACTTTCCTGAAAAGTGCCTTATCCCGCTGGATCTTTTCCTCGCTGCCCATGCAGCAGATATAAGGATCATCGATGATGCTCTTGACGAGCGGAGCAAGAGCACGGATATCCTTCACTTCGCAGGAGATGATCTCGCTGCGGATCCGCATACGGTCTTCTCGGGTATTGCCATTCAGGTAGTGGAGCATCGCACGCTCGCCCTTCATGGACGGGGTGAGCTGGATCTCATCCGCTGCCATGGTACCGATGACGTACTTGGTCATTTCACGTTCGGACAATTCGAGTGTTTCCAGATATTCCGGAAGGTCTTTGTACGTCTCGAGCGTTTCCTTCAGATTTGGGTCACGGTATGAGCAGAGAAGGGACGTACCATCGCGCAGGAATTGTGTGAAAGCGCCATACGCACCGCCGAGGACACGGACTTTCTTCCAAAGATACTCATAGCGGAGGATGGTTTCCATGACACGCAGTGCGCCGGTATAGGTAAAGCCATGATCACGGAAGTTGCCGCCTTTGGCCACGTACTGGACCTTGCCGGAGGTCAGGAAGGCTTCATTGATCTCCTTGGCCGGGAAATCGAAGAGATGGGCTTCCTTCTTCTCCCCTTCCGGCATATCATCCAAGATGAGGCCGAGGTAGCGATCGACAGCCTGCTTTTCTTCCGTTTCGCCTGTAGTGGCAAAGAACATATGGCTTCTCATGAAGATCTTCTTCGCGACAGCCGAGAGCTTCTCGGCGACATTCTCTGCCTGACCATCATACGTCTTGACAAGGTCTGCCAGGAAATAATAGAACGTCATGCCGGCCTGCTCAGAGAACTGTGCCGTCTTGGAGAAATAGGATGCAAGGCGTCCCATGGTGAGATTATGCCCGCGGGAGAAGGCGGTCATATCCCATTCTGATTTTTCTTCCAAGAGAAGCTCCTTCAGCCGTTTCGTATCCCGGAAGGATGTATGATTGATGACTTCGCCCAGCAGGTCCATGAGCTGACGAACCTTTGAGGTGAGTGCTTTGCCTCTTGCGACCATGAATGGCTTATATTTCGATGCGTCATTGATATCGCCGATGCAGGAGATCTGGAAGCTGATGCCGCCGGTATACGCATTGGAGATCCGCGCGAGTTCAGTGTAGCTGTGCTTTTCCGTATCCAAGCTGCGAAGCATCCCCGAAAGGAGGACGGCATACGGGATCTCTTCCTCGGTGAGGTCATAGAGAGCGAAATACATTGTGACGTAGGAGATCCCCGTCGTGTGAATATCATAGTGGAAGTGGCGGATTCCGGAGATGGTCTCTTCTTCAAGCACTTCCTCCTCGATCTCCCGCTTCAGGTCTTCGCGGGACAGGAGCGGAATGGTCTTCAGGGCTTCCTCCGTTTCCATGGATGCCTGACGCTTCTTCAATGCTTTGGTGGACGCCACGATGTCTTCGAGCTGCTCGTCGGTGAGACTCAGCTTGTACGCAGCGAGCTTTTCTGCCGTTGCCGCATTATTCTTCTCCGTCAGTCCCTTTTCCGGCTTCATGGTGATCAGGACTTGATGCGGATTCTTGATGACGTACTTCAGGAGAAGGCTTTCGAAATAGCCATTCCGGATCCCTTCGCGAAGCTCTTTGATGTCATCGATATAGCGCAGTGCCGCCATCGGGTCACGGTCATAGAGCCAGAGATCCATCGCGCGCACGCCGTAGAAAAGTCCTTTCGGACGTCCCTGATAATCGTTTTCACGCGAGGTGAATTCCGTACGGTTCAGTGCGGCATCGAGCATATCCTTGTCGATGCCGTCAAGAGCGAGCGTGCGCAGCGTCCCGTCGATGACCTGGGCAAACTGCTCCTGCTTCTCCACTTCCGAGCCTGTCACCTCGATGGTCCAGACAGGCTGCTTGTAGCTGTCACAATAGCCGCCGGACAGGTCGCTTCCAAGGCCGGCATCCAGGACTGCTTTCTTCAGCGGTGCGCCGTCCATATCGATCAGGACATAGTTCAGGATGCGGAAAGCGAGCGATTCCTTCGCAGACATATGGTCGCTTGCTGCGATGTAGAGGGCATGGATGGCCTTCCCCTTTTCGCTTTCCTGTTCAGCGATCCCATACGGGCAGGTCGCCGATACCCTTTTCTTGAAGCCGGACTGCGTGCGGACGGCCGAGTCCACATTGCGGCGGTCAAAATGAGATAGGTATTCTTCATCGATATAAGCCAGCGTCTTTTCGATATCCATATCGCCATAAAGGTAGATATAGCTGTTCGACGGATGGTAGAAGCGTCGATGGAATTCAGTAAATTCCCGGAAAGAGAGCATCGGGATGACTTCCGGATCCCCGCCGGACTCCACGCCATAGGTATTATCCGGGAAGAGACGCTCTGTCGCACGGTCTTCCATGATGGCTTCCGGCGAAGAGAGCGCACCTTTCATTTCATTGTAGACGACACCATTGTACGTCAGCGGCGCCTCTTTGTTTTCCAGCTCATAGTGCCAACCTTCCTGCATCAGGATCTGCGGATCCTTGAGGCAATTCGGATAGAAGACGGCATCCAGATATACATCCATCAGGTTATGGAAATCGACCATATTGCGGCTGGCGATCGGATACATGGTCTTATCCGGCCAGGTGATCGCATTGAGGAAGGTATTGAGAGAGCCTTTCGCGAGCTCGACGAAGGGTTCCTTCAGCGGATATTTCCGAGAGCCGCAGAGCGTCGAGTGCTCCATGATATGAGGCGCACCCTTGGAATTATCCGGCGTCGTGCGGAAACAAATATAAAAAACTTTATTATCATCGTCGCTGTCCAGATACAGAAGACGGGCACCGCTTTTCACGTGCTCCATCAGGTAGGCATCGGCATTGACTTCTTCAATATGGGACATGCGGCTGACACGGAATCCGTGCACCAGGTCTCCATCATTCCATTTCATTTGATCTCTCCTTATCGGTTGCTGATAATTGTTGCGTAAAAAGGTGCTAAAGTCTGCCCAAGCGGCTTCACCCCATGGTGCAAGCATTCCGCAGTGCTTTATCCTATATAAAAATCCCGGGATGAGCGCTACCAATGAGTGGATCCGTATTCCCTTTCCCTTTGCATCTTTTTCCTTTCGTTCACAAGAAAAAGCGCAGGAAATTCCTGTGCTTTTTCCACAAGCATCTATTTATTATTTTTCGTCCTGCGGGAAAAATTCATCGTGAATCGCCTGTACAGCTTTGTTCAGGTCTTTTCTAAGGATCAGGCAGGAAATGCTGATCTCCGAGGTGCTGACGATATCGATATTGATATCGGCTCTGCCAAGTGCGCCGAACATACGGGCAGCGACTCCCGGTTTGCCGAGCATGCCGGCACCTACGACAGAGACTTTGGCCGTGTCGTCATCATAAATGACTTCTTCCACTTTGCCATCGTCTCTCATCTTATCAAGGACTCTCTTGGCATCTTCCATATCCGTATCATCGATGGTGAATACGATATCCGTCTTGTCGTCATTGGAATTTCTGACGCTCTGCACGATCATATCGACCGTGATATTGTCTTCTGCGAGAGCGGAGAATACGCTGTATGCCACGCCCGGCACATTTCTGAGTCCCAGTACCGCAATTCTAGCTGCATGAGCATCCTGTGCCACGCCTCTGACCGTTTCGTTCAAACCTTCCATACATACCTCCCGGATAATCGTTCCTTCATCATTCGTAAATGTGGATCTGACATGGATCGGGATGTGATATTTTATCCCGAGTTCGACGCTGCGAGGCTGCATGACGCCAGCGCCCAGACGTGCCATTTCCAGCATTTCCGTATTGGTAATTTCTTTCATCTTATGTGCATTCTTCACGACACGCGGATCTGCAGAGTATACACCATCCACATCGGTGAAGATCTCACACATATCTGCATGCATCGCACCTGCGAGTGCCACCGCTGTCGCATCGCTGCCACCGCGGCCCAGTGTCGCCACATCGCCATTTTTCATGAGACCCTGGAAGCCTGCCACGATGACGATCTTGCCTTCTTCCAGCTCCTTGAATACCCGCTCCGGCTTCACATCATCGATGGTCGCTTTGCCATACGCCCCTCCGGCAATGATGCCTGCCTGCGGGCCTGTGAGCGATACAGCAGGAACGCCGAGCTTTCTGAAAGTCATCGCCATAAGAGAAATGGAGATCTGCTCACCGGTAGCCAGCAGCATATCCATTTCACGTCCATGATTGATGTCCGATACCTTCGAAGCCAGTGCCAGGAGATCATCGGTGGTATCGCCCATAGCCGATACGACGATCACGATCTTGTCCCCCGGCTTCCGATCGCGAAGCACACGGTTTGCAATATTCAACATTTTTTCCGGTGTCGCAACAGAACTTCCGCCGAATTTTTTTACATAAAGTGACATTTACATCCCTCATTTACGAGTAATCTAGGAAAACAAAGTCTGCCTTCCCGCTGGAGCAGCCATCGGATTCGTCCGCGCTCCTTCTATACTGTGAAAAGTGTAACATGGAAGAGGCGGCATGTAAAGAAGATAAATAAAAAAAGAGGTACAGGTTTCAGCTAAAAGACTAAGCGACTAAGAGACGGGAGAGACTGATAGACTAAGAGACTTTAGATGTCTGATGTCTAAAGTCTCTTAGTCGCTTATCTGAACCCGCCAACCCTAAACTAAAATCCTCTCCCCCGAAATGGGGAAGAGGATTTTACATGACTCACTATTCATCTTCTTTTTTCTTTTTCTGTGCTTCATACAGGGCAAAGTATTTTCCGTGCCTTGCCATCAGTTCGTCATGGCTGCCGCGTTCGAGCAGGCGTCCGTGGTCCAAGACGTAGATCACATCCGCATTTCTGACAGTCGAGAGACGGTGTGCAATGATGATCGTCGTGCGGTTTTTCGCAAGCTCATCAAGTGTCTTCTGTACTTTCTTCTCCGTCTGGGTATCAAGAGCAGATGTCGCTTCATCGAAAATGACGACAGGCGGATTCTTGAGGAAGACGCGAGCGATGGCGATACGCTGCTTCTGCCCGCCGGAAAGCTTCACGCCGCGCTCGCCGACCTTCGTCTCATAGCCATTCGGAAGCTGTCGGATGAAATCATCCGCCGCTGCCAGACGTGCAGCCTCTTCGATCTCCTCTTTGGTCGCGTTTTCACGGCCATACGCGATATTCTCTGCGATGGTATCCCCGAAGAGGAAGACATCCTGCTGCACGATACCGATCTTTCTTCGGAGATACTGCTGGCGGAACGCGGAAAGCGGATGTCCGTCCAGCATGACTTCGCCTTTTGTCGGTTCATAGAAGCGAAGCAGCAGGCTGACGAGCGTACTCTTCCCTGCCCCCGTCTCGCCGACGAAAGCCACCGTCTTTCCGGCAGGGATCTCAAAGGCGAGATCATGCAGGATGAGATGCCCCGGATCGTAACCGAAGGATAGATCCCTGAAATCAATATCCCCTTTCACAGAGGAGAGCATGACAGGCTTTTCCGGATCTTCGATGGACGGCTCGGTGTGCATGATCTCTTCGAAACGGTGGAAGCCGGCCATGCCGCGCTGGTACACCTCAGCGAGGATCGTCAGACGGAAGACCGGACGCATGAAGATATTCACATAGAGAAGGAATGCGACGAAATCAGAAAGCGCAAGCGTTCCCTCATTGATCATCCATCCGCCGGCCAGGATCACCGCCACATTGATGAAGTTGGTGAAAAAATTGATGCCGCCGGAGAAATACGCGATGAGCTTATTCGAAGCGAAACGGGTATCCCGGAGCTCGCGGCTCTTCTCTTCGAAACGGTCCAGCTCGAAGGCCTCCTGGGCAAAAGCCTTCACAAGGCGGATGCCAGAAAGGCTTTCTTCTGCACGGGCAGAGACTTCCCCTGCCTTCTTCCGGTTCTGCCGAAAGGCGGACTTCATCTGTTTATTCACCTTCACGGTGTGAATGCTCTTCGCAATAAGCAGTGCACCGATGAGGAGGGCAAGCTGCCAGTTCATGACGAACATCACGACCAGCGTCCCCGCCATGATGACGCCGCAGAGGAGAACATCATTGGGTCCACGGAAGGAAAGCTCACTGATCTCTGTCACATCGCTTGTGATACGGGAGAGCAGCTGCCCCGTTTTCTCATTATCGAAGTAATGAAAGGAGAGCTTCTCGATATGAGCAAACAGATCCCGTCGCATGTCGTGTTCGATGGACGCACTCATGACATGCCCATAGTACTGCACCGCATACTGGATCGCAAAATTCAGGATGTACAGGACAAGAAGGATCCCTGCGCCAATAAACAGCCGATGCATATCCCCCGCCGGCAGTACGTCATGGATGAGTTCACGGACCACGACCGGAAAGATCAGATCCAGTCCGGCCATGACAAACGTCCCTACGATCACCCAGATCAAAATGTGCATGTAGGGACGATAATATTTCATAAATCTTCGTATCATAGTATCCTCTTGGTTTTCAATAAAAAACAATTTGTTCTTTATTATACCGCAAAGGGAATGTGGCTTCAAGGCGAGAGGAGACCCCTGCGGTCTCACCGCTCATGGTCAGTGAAAACTCTGCCCTCTCACCGCTGACATCGCCCTTGTTTCCCGGTCACTTTTCCCGATCCCAGATATGCAGCCGATAGGCTCCGAGGAGATCTCCTTCAGCCGTGACAGCGGGGACTTCGATGCCAGCCACGTAGCGGCCATCGGAGGAGATCGCAAGCGTCTGGAGCGGTCCCTTCGTATGGTACTCATTAAGGAGAGTCCCGTCAGAAAGACTGATGACTGCTGCTCCATGGGCTTTGTAGTCATGATTTCTTACATTTCTGCCGATCGCCAGCGCAGCTACATCACCGGCGACCCCGATGGCTTCGATCTCCGCAGGTGCGGTATAGCGGAAGAGATACTTCCCGTCCCTGTCAAAGCCATAGAGACTGTTTCCTGATGGATGGATGACGGGCGCCGGCAGCTGCCAATTTTCCCGATTGAATGTATTGATGGTACCGAAGAGGACTTTGTCTCCGGAAAAAAGCGCATCGCGACCTGCCGCAAAGTAATAGCTGCCGCCGATCTCCATGACTCTGGAAATGCTGCGCTCCCAGATGGGACGCCCGTTCTCGTCTCGAAGGAATCCGCGTCCATCACTCGCCATCACCGCGAGGTACTTCCCATCCTCCGAGTAAGAAAGACCATTCCGGATCGTCGTGGTACCGAAGGTCTCGACAGGCGGGATCTTTTCAGCATGGAGCAGTGTCCCTGTATGGCTGTCAAGGACATACAGATTTTCATTATAGGTAAGACCATCGGTCTTTGCCTTGTCGTAATTCGCTGTCGCAAAGGCGAAGCGGCCGCTGCTTTCTGAAACGGCACCGCAATTCACCCATGCATCCATATTCTCTTTGGCAGGATAGCGCCAGCGCTCTTTCCCGGTCTCATCGAAGGAAATGATGCGGGAAAGGTATGTCCGCTGCCCCTTCTCATCGAGCGTGAATCGATAGAAAACCGCATATACATGTCCAGCAGCATCCGTCGATATATCGATGGCCGTCGGCTCGGACTGTATGTCCGCCTCATACCCTATGAGAGAGTCTCCTCGGAAGGTCCACAGCACATCGCCATTTTTCACATCCATGGCATACATCGTTCCTTCCGGACTTTTCTCCCCCGCATAGACGACCTTCTCATCCCGGCTCACTGCGATGCCACGTATGAGGCCTGTGCCGACAGAGTGACTCCACCGCTCCTCTCCCTTCTCATCGAAATGGATGAGTTCGCCATTCGCTGTACCGACGAGCCAGCCGCCGTCCGACTTCACGTAGAGCACCTTGCCGCTGTCAAAGCCCATGCGGTCATAGTTCCGCCCTGCCATGTCGCCTAAGGAGATCACATAGGCTGCGTCTGACTCTTTGCCCGCAAAGATCTGCCAGGGCGTCTTTTTCCCGGTCAGCCAGAAAAGAGCGCTCCAGGTCAGTGCAAGGAGAAAAAAAATGAGAATTGTTTTGCATCGTTTCATGTTTGGTCACCAGAATAGAGTTCAGGGTTAGCCTCTCATCCCTTGATTGTTTGCGAAAGAGGGAGGAGCGGGTTCTATGGGTTCAAGAGGTTCAAAGGGGGAAGTGCGGCGCATAAAAATCAGAAGCGCCGCAGAGCATATCTGCTTCAAACGTTAGACGTCAAATGTCTGATATCTCCAAGTCTATCAGTCACAAAGTCTCCCCCGAACCCGCCAACCTGAACCCTGAAACCATTATAAATACATCTTCGCGCAGTCATACACCATACGGAGCGCGCCGTAGTAGAAGCCCTCTTTGGAAAGCGCATAGAGGATCTTGGCACTGCCGCAGCCCACCGTGAAAAGAAGGAATAGCAAAGAGACCCATTTTTCAGACGGCCGCCAGATGTCTGCCCGCCTTCCCTTGGCGAGGAAAAGACCGCGGCTCGTGACGGAAAGGGCCAGCGTCGCGGAACGGCGAAGGCAGCGGGCCAAGAGGGGCTTCACCATGTGCGGGATGTGCATCAGCACCTGATGCCGTCCCTTTTCACTGCCGCTTCGAAGCTGCAATGCGACCATGACTTCGCCTGCTTCCGCAGCAAGTACAGGGAAGAAGCGAATCGCCGTCACCAGCATGAAGGCGGCCTGCGGAGATAGATTCCACGAAGTGAGACCCTTCAGCAGCTGGCGCGGATCGCTCGTCCAGCAGACGAGCAGCCCCAGCGTGATCATGGATACCGTACGCATCCCCTGAATCGCGCCGTAGATGATGCCTTCCCGATAGATATAGAGACCATTCGTCAGCGCCCCTAGGACAGGAAAGCCGGGAGAGATCAAAGTCACAAGGGGCGTCCGTGGATTCTGGGAAAAGAAAAGCGCCTGACTGGCGATCGATCCCCAAAGGCCCAATAGGATGAAGATCGCGAGCACCCGCCACTTATAGAAGGGCGTCTTTCCCAGGAAATGAAAAACGAGAGTCAGCGTGAAGAGGAAAAAAAGCGTCCTGGCATTATCCACGATGATCATCATCAGCGCATAGCAGAAGAGAAAGGAGAGCTTCGTCCGTCCATCGAGACGCATCAGGAAAGAATGTCCATCCCCGCCCTCCCAAAGCTGTCTATAGGACATGATCCATCACCTCTTTCACAGAAATACACGGCTCGATGCCCAGCATTTCCGACAGTGCCAGCATGGGCGGAAGCGCCAGGCCGCCTTCCTCCATCAGCTTTTTATCACTGAAGATCGTATGCGGCGTGCCGCTTGCGAGGAAGCTTCCCTCTTTCAATAGGAATACCTGATCCGCCAGCTCGCCTGCCAGCTCAATATCATGGGTGCAGAAGAAGATCGTCCGTCCTTCGGAGGCCGCATAGCGGAGAAGTGCTTTGATATCCGACAGGCTCTTCTGGTCCTGCCCCGTCGTCGGTTCGTCGAGGAGCAAGAGGTCATTATCCTTCCTTGCGAGCATCGCACCGAAGACGACACGAAGACGCTGCCCCTTGGACAGTGCCAGTGGAAAATCATGACGGTAATGCCGTACATGCAGACGGTGAAGAAGGCGATCCAGCTCCTCTTCCGTGATGGTTTTGTTATTCCACGTCAGCTCATCAATGACAGAGTCCGTAAGCAGCATGAGATCTGCCTCCTGCCGCATATAGCCGATGTGATGGCGCTGCCTTTCAGCCGGCTTCCCAAGGAGCAGGATCTCTCCCGATGTCGGCGTATCCAGTCCGGATAAAAGGTTCATCAGCGTGGATTTCCCTGCCCCATTGAAGCCCATGAGCGCATTGATCGTCCCTTTGCGGATCGCAAAAGAGAGTCCGTGAAGCGTTTCCTTCTCCGCGCCCTGATAGCGATAGTGGAGATCTCTTCCCTCGAGTACAATGGGTGCATGGCTTTCTTTTTTCTCTCGCGAGATATGCGGCGCAAAGGAAATACCGCTCTTCCGGATCTCCTCCGCCGTCTCTTTCACATGCCCCGAGAGATGCGGAAGCTCAAAGAGGCGGCCGAGCTTCACTGTCTGCGGCTCGCGGAGACCATAGGCCTCTGTATCTCCGAGCGCTGTCCATGCCCCCTCTGTCGCTCCGTCATAGATGAATCGTCCTTCATACATGCAGCAGAGGCGGGGAAAATACCGCGCCAGCTCATTCACACGGTGCTCCACTACGAGGATCGTCATATGGTCTTCCCGATTCAGGGAAACCAGAAGCTCCAAGAAATCCTTGACGCCCTTCGGATTCATCTGACTCACCGGTTCATCCAAGATAAGAAGCTTCGGATGCGTCACAAGGATCGAGGCCAGCGCCAGACGCTGCCTCTGCCCACCGGACAGCGCATGGATACTCCGCGCCTCCATACCGGAAAGCCCCGTCTTTGCAAGCGCACGCCGGACCTCTTCCCGGATGACAGACGGATCCTCTCCGCGGTTTTCGAGAGCAAATCCGACCTCGTCAGCTACCGTCATCGCAAAGAGCTGGTCATCCGGCGTCTGATATACCGTGCCTGCCAGAAGCCCGATATCTTCCGCGCTCATCTCTGTCACGTCCCGTCCATCGAGAGAGATCGTCCCCGTGAGCCGTGCTTCCCCCGGTTCCAAAAGCCCCGTGATACTCTTGATGAGCGTCGATTTCCCGCAGCCGGAGCGCCCCGCGATGAGGACCATCTCACCTTCGGCCAGTGATAGATCCACATGCGAAAGAGTATCCTTCCTGCGCGATACGTAGCGGCACGAAAGATCCCTGATCTCCAGTATCATGTCCCCATCACCTGCTTCAAACGGCTGCCGATGCGATACCCCATCCAGCTGCCGAGTGTACTGTACAAGAGACCATTCATCAGCATGTAAAGCCCGATGAACCAGTCTGCATAATATAACCGATAAAAGAACATCAGCTGTTCCATATTCACAAAAGTGATCCCCGCATCACAAAGCCCGATCTGGAAGGAGATCCCCATCGCGTAGAGCGGCGTCAGCTCCTTCTTTCGATAGAAACCTGCGAGGTAAAGCGTCGTTTCCAAAATCACGATGGACACCGCACAGATCAGGATTCCCACCGGCGTCACGCGGCCAAAAAGTACCGCCGAGAGCATCCAGCGCATGAGGAAAAAGAGCGCACAGACCCCCGGCCTGCGGAAAAGAACCAGCAGTGAGACCAGAAGCAGGTACTGCACGACCCCGGAGAGAAGGCCCGTCACCAGTCCGGAGAAAGGCCCTAAGAGGACATGCAGGAAATCTCCCAGAAGCGTCACCGGCACGACGACCCCGCCGAAAGCCATCGCCGCAAAGAGCGATACCGTGATATCCCCCTTCGCTCCGATGGAGAGGATGCAGCGCTTCAGTCCGCCGATGGACGCTGCCAGCGCGAGAAGAGAAAGGAGGGCAAAGCCGAGCGTCGCAAATCCCACGCTCCGCTTCTTCACGACGGTGAGCGGCAGCTCCGTCACACGCTCCGTCTCTCCGTCAAACAGCATGAGGCGCAGCGCATAGTCTCCCTCTGCGATCGAGAAAGGATCCACATACAGCGGCACCACAGCGGTCTGCATTTTATGGCCGTTCAGAGAGAGCACTGCCTCACTACGCATTTTCGTCCGGTCGATAGACTCTCCCTCACCGGCTGCTGCGATGAGCCCGGGGCGCACCTCCCCCGTCTCCTTGTCTACGAGCTCAGCGCTCAGATGGATCGTCCGCACGTCTTTCTTCGGATTTCTCATATCCAGAAGGAAGTACGTATTCGGCTTTGCCGTGAGCGCATCCCAGTCCACACCGCGCCCGCCCGTCAGGCGGTTCTTCATATTCTCCAGTGTCACATCCGGCGTGACGAGCGTATCCTTTTCCTGTCTCGCATCCCGCTCCCCGTCCTCATTCACCGGAAGCAGCACCGACTGGATATACCATGTCTGTGCTACCTTCTGATCCTGCTCCTCTTCCGCCGGTCCCGCAGAGAAGGAGATCCTCTCCTCTTTCACGCCCTCTTTCGTCCGAAGGGAGACCGGTATCTCGAGGGCGCCCTCTCCCGCCTCTTCGCTGCATTTCACCGGGACCGCGAGGAACTGCTCGCCATAGTCCGCGGGAAGCGTCCAGTGGATACGCACCTCCTGCCCGTCCACCTCCCAGCCGTCTCCGGCCAGTGCCGTGAATCCCTCCGGCAATACCGCGGTGATCTCGGCGGCTTCCTCTTCATTGCCGAAATTCTGCACGGAAATATAGAGAAGCTGCGTGCTGCCCGCATGCGCCACGCCCGCCTCCTTCGTCAGACTGTAAGGAAACGCCGCACGCAAAAGAGCCTCCCCGCGGCATTCTGCCGGAAGAAGGCTGGTGAAAAGGGCGATACAAAGGATAAGAAGAAATCGAAATCTCATAAGAAGCCTCGGATAGGTGACTGAGTTTTTCATTAAACTATGGAAATTATAGCGGATAGCGGAAAAGTTCGCAAGAAAAAAGGCGGGCCATCCGGCTCGCCTATCCTTCTCCTCTCGATCAGAGCCGCTTTCCCGCTCCGATCAGTACCCATTTACCTGGCTGACGACACGGAAATGTCCCACATCGAAGGCTTCACAGATGGCATTGTAGAAGGGTCCCATCAGCATGGTGCGGTAGATCTCCGACTTCACGATGATCATCAGACGGCCCTCATCATAGGTCACACGGATGACACCGTTTTCGATGTATTTGTCAAAATCCTTTTCCGCCATTTTTTCTTTGAGCTTCAGGAGCGCGTCTCTGGTCGGGCCTTCCTGATATTCTTCTCTTTCCGTGACGGGGATCCAGCGGATCTCATAGATCTTGCTGGTATAACCTTTGTCTTCTGCGGAATAACGTTTTCCTTTTTCCATTTCTTCCATGGCTCACACCTGTCCTTTACTAAAATTTTTATATCTCATATATTATAGCATATCTGAGAACGAAGGAGACTAGGGATTAGAGGTGACTAGTGACTAGTGACTAGTGACTAGGCCAAAGTATCTTCTCTTCCTTTCCGTTGAGAGCGACCATGAAACGCCTGCTTTATGAAATCTGAATCTGATATCTGAAGTCTAATGTCTGACGTCTCCTAGTCTTCTAGTCTCAAATAACCCCTCTCTCATGCAGACTGACATAGATGCCATCTCCTATGATGACATGATCCAGCACCACCATATCAAGGAGCTTCGCGGCCTTGGCGAAGGTCTTCGTCATCTCGATGTCCTCCTTCGACGGCTCCGGATAGCCGGAAGGGTGATTGTGCAGGAGGATGAGGCCAAAGGCTTTGTAGCGGATCGCCCACTTCATCGCTTCCTTGATGTCGACGGGCGTCTCATTCAGCCCACCGATGGAGACCTCTTTGTAGCCCAGAAGTCGGTTCTTCACATTGACAAAGGCGATGAGGAAATGCTCCTGCGTCTCGTGGCGGAGACGCTCCATGAAAAAGGCAGAGACCTTCTCCGGCGTACTGAAATTCTCCAGTTTTCTTTTATCATATATATAGGTCAGACGCCGCCCGAGCTCGATCGCTGCACAGATGGTGACTGCCTTATCGGGGCCGATGCCTTTGATATCCGTGAGATCCCGCCAGTGAAGATCCTCATAGCCATTGATACCCACCGTCTGCTCGAGCTGGTCGACGACATCCTGCGCCAGCTGCATGACGGAATACCCCTGCCGCCCCGTTCGCAAAAGGATCGCAACGAGATCCGTCATGCTGGCCATCTTCGGGGATTCCTGAAAACGCTCTCTTGGCTTGTCTTCGCTTCGCATTTCACGGATGAGCATCATCGTATCCTCACTTTACTGAAAATCCGGTGTTTCAAATGTCATTTACTGGTGACTAGTGACTAGACAGAGAGCCTTCCAGTCTAACATCTCAAAACTTCTCATACAGCCACCATGCGACAAGGATGCCGAGGATGCTGATGAGATTCGGTGCAAAACGGATGCCGAAATGGATCTGCATGATCCCCAGATTCAGGGCGATGTTCTGTATATGGAAGATCTCATAGGTCTCCGTCAGGAAAGGCATGAGGCCGACAAGGTTCGCACTGCCGAGCACCTGTCCCAAGATGCCGCCGATCAAAGCACCGGCGGCTAAAAATAAAAGTAGTGAAAAAAATCCTTTTGAAAATCGCATAGATTCCTCGTTGTTAAAAAATCAGAGGACGCAGGCTGAATGACTATAGACCTGGAGACATCAGACTTATGGTCTCCTAAGTCTATCGTATGATTTCTGACTTCTTCCAGTCTCTCAGTCTAAAGTCTCTTAGTCTCCCTAGAACGTACTCCCCATCGCGATCTGTCCGGCGACTTTTTGTGTGAGAGCTTTGCCCACCTCGTCCTGACTGCGATACTGGTAAATGACGCGCCAGACGACGCCCTTCCGGAGGAAAATATATTCTTCTACAGAGAGCTCTACATTCTTGCCGCGGGCGGTCTCGGTGAAAGAGAAGGAAAGCTGCTGTGCCTTCACATCCCCCAAGGTGATCTCCTTCTGCTGGGATCTCACATTTTTCAGATTGGGATTATCGGCGAGGATGCTCTTCGCCTCTTCCGCCAGCGTTTTTACATCCTTTCCTTCCCCCTCTTTCGTGCCGGTCACAAGGAGCTGCATATTCGCATTGTGTCCTTCTGCGTGGACCGTCTCCGCCTGACGGTCGCCGAGATCGACCTGCCTGCCATTGGAGATCAGCTCAAACGGCATTGCCACCGTGATGGTCTCGCCGCCACAGTGAATGCGGTTCTTCCCGAAGGGAAACTGATCGTCGATGCTGTTTCCGCAGCCTGCGGGCAGCATGGCGAGCGCCAGAAGGCCCAGAGACAGTGCCCATTTTTTCTGCCAATGATTATACATATATATCATTCCTTTGGTTGTAGTAGCGAGGTCAAACTTCGCTCATTGATTTTTCATATTATATCATAGAGGAGGGCAGATTTCCTGTTTCCGCTCACTTTTGTGATAGAATAGGGAAGACTCAGAGCCCGAAAATCTTCAGACGGCGAGATATCAGATGTCAGGTGCCTTATGCCTAACGTATGATGTCTGTCGTCTCAAGCCGGATGTCTGCCGTCTCAAGATCTTACAATTTCTGAATAAGGAGTCCCCATGTCTACCACCTCTCCCCTCATCGGCATCACAGCCGAGTGGAATCCGTTTCATGCCGGTCATTCCGCCATGATCGATATCATCAAAAAAGCCTATCCGAAAGCCTCCCTCATCGCCATCATGAGCGGTGCGTTCGTGCAAAGGGGCGAGCCTGCCCTTTTTGATAAATGGACGCGCGCCGGATGGGCCGTCCGCTCCGGCGTGGACGCCGTCTTCGAATTTCCAGCCCTCTACGCCCTTCAGAGCGCAGACCGTTTCTCCTGCCATGCCGCCTCCATGCTCCATGCCATGGGCGTGAACATGATCGCCTTCGGCGCGGAATCTCTCACGAAGGATGAGCTCCTCACGGCTGCCGGCTGGGCGATCTCAGAGGACTACGAGCATCTCCTCCACGAAAGAATTGCGGACGGTCTGTCTTACGGAGAAGCCGCCCATGAAGCGATGGCAGCCGCTTTTCCGTATCTTGCCGACGAGCTTACGAAGCCGAACAATCTTTTGGGATTCCGCTACACGGAGACGATCCTTCGAAAGCACTACGACATGGACATCCTCGTCATTCCCCGGGACATGGAGCATCCCGTCTCCGCGACGAGTGCGCGGCGTGAACTCCTGTCTCAAAAAAGGACGGCACTTCTTTCTCCTCCGGACGCAAAGCAAGCCACCAAGCTCATGGAAGAAGGCCACTACACGGATCCCGCCCGCTATGAAGACTGCTGCCACCTCCTCTCCCGCTTGATGCCCCGAAAAGCCCTGCAGGCGACCGGGCTTTTCAAAGAAGGGCTTGAATACAAATGGGCTAAGGAAAGCCAGCGGATCTCCTATGAAGAAATGCTCGCCGCCACGAAGAGCAAACGCTATCTTCGAAGCAGTCTGAAACGCCTTGGCGCAGAGCTGCTCCTTTCCCCCGCCGCTCTTTCCTCCCCCTTCCTCGCACCGCCCGATCCCTCCTACGCCCGCCTCCTCGCACTCAAGAGAGAAAAGAGTGCCCTCCTCAGAGATCTTCCCCTCCCCATCATCACCAGCACAGCGAAAGCAATGAAAACACTTCCCAAAGAAGCCGCCGCCATGCTCGAGATGGACATCCGCGCCAGCGATGTGCAGTCCTTCTGCCAGAAGGGAAGCAACTACAGGAAGGGCAAAATGGATTTCTATACATCGCCGGTGATCGTGGACTAAAAGACTGGCAGACTGATAGACAGGAAGACTATGAGTCTCTTGGTCTCCTATTTCCTTTTCCTATCGTATTTCTTTCTTTTTTATGTTATAATGTTCAAGATATTTTCAAAAAAATGGAATGATTATACAGGGGAGGAAATGATATGGAAATGAGTGAAGAATGGAGCTGGCCGATCGCCCTGGCCTTCATCCTCTATCTGGCGGGCATGATGTGCATCGGGCTCTATTACTCGAGACAGCAGAAAAATTTATCGTCTTACATTCTGGGGGACCGCAAACTGGGACCATGGCTGACATCCATGAGTGCGGAAGCCTCGGATATGAGCGGCTGGATGCTGATGGGACTGCCGGGCTATGCGTACCTGCACGGGCTCTCCGCTTTCTGGACAGGCATCGGCCTCATCATCGGTACATGGGCGAACTGGGTTCTCGTCTCCACACGCCTTCGTCACTATACGGAGGTCGCGAATAATTCGCTCACCATCCCGGACTATCTGTCGAACCGCTTCGAAGAAAAGAAGAACGGCCTGCGCCTCATCTGCGCCCTCTTCATCATTCTTTTCTTCATCATTTACACATCCTCCGGATTCGTTGCAGCCGGCAAGCTTTTCAATACCATCTTCGGCCTGCCCTACTTCGAGTCCCTTCTGATCGGCGCCTTCGTCGTCGTATTCTACACCTTCCTCGGCGGCTTCTCCGCCGTCGCTCTGACTGACCTCATTCAGGGAACGATGATGTTCTTCACCGTCCTCTATGTACCGGTCGCTGCGGCCATCGCACTGGGCGGCCCCGCTCCGACCATGGATATCCTGGCGAAAGAAGGGCCCGACTTCTTCTCCTTCTTCCCGGACTCCACCGGCATGGGCGCTCTTGCCATCATGATGGTCTCCTCCCTCGGCTGGGGGCTCGGCTATTTCGGACAGCCGCATATCCTCGTCAAATTCATGGCGATCTCGGATGCCAAAGACCTGAAGAAATCGACACACATCGCCATGACATGGGTCATCCTGTCTCTCGCCTTCGCCATCGCCATGGGCGTCATCGGCAAGGCATACCTCACGACCCCGCTTGAGAATGCGAATGCAGAGCGCGTCTTCGTCCTGATGGCAGAGTCGCTCTCGGCACCTTTCATCACGGGCATCATCTGGTCTGCGATCCTCGCGGCCATCATGAGTACCAGCTCCTCGCAGCTGCTCGTCACATCCTCGGCGGTCTCCCGTGACCTCTTCCAGGCCTTCCTCTGCAAGGATGCCTCGGAAAAAACGCTGATCCGCGTCAGCCGTATCTCGGTCCTTCTCGTCTCCTGCATCGCCGTCTACCTCGGCTCGGATCCAAACAGCTATATCTTCTCCATCGTTTCCTACGCATGGGCCGGTTTCGGTGCCTGCTTCGGCGGGACCGTGCTCCTCTCCCTCTACTGGAAACGCATGACGCTCAAAGGTGCCTACGCCGGTGTCATCGTCGGCGGCCTCACCGTCCTCATCTGGAAACAGTTTGCCTGGTTTGACCTCTACGAGCTCGTCCCCGGCTTCCTCTTCTCTGTCATCGCGATCGTCGTCGTGAGCCTCATGGATAAGGAACCGTCTGAAAGCATCAAGAAGACCTTCGAAAAAGCCCTCGCGCTGTCGAAATAAAAACAGAAAAACCGCTGCTGTGAATTTCACGGCAGCGGTTTTTTGCATCCAAGTCTTAGTAAATGCTGATGCAGCCAAAGGATCCGTATTTCCTCTAGGGAAACACCGATTCAATCGCAGAGTCAGATTCTACAAGAATTTTTATACATAGCTTCGTCATAGCCTTCCTTAAATAGCTCGCTATTCTCGTCAGGTTATTCCTCGCTATGTATAAAAATTCAAGAGTAAAATCTGACAACGATTTAATCAGCGTTTCCCTAGGAAAATTCGGCTTGCGTTTCTGTCTCTTCCATAGTATAATCGAATCATATCGAAATGAACCCAAGTCAATTTTAAGGAGGATATCATGAAAAAATTTGCACTGGCTCTTGCCGCTTTCACTATGCTTACTGCGACTTCTGCGATGGCGATGGATTCCGCGACACTCCTCGCCCATCCTGACCGTTATCGCGTCATTCATGCAGACGATGAAGAGATCTTCTACGCAGACATGGAGTCCCTCTCCGGCATGCAGACGATGGATTTCCCGGGAAGCATCGAAAATATGGACTTCACCCTCTACGTGGAAAGCCTCAAAAAGAACCCCAGCGACTATGACTTCGCGGATGGAAATCTCACGACCCGCATTCGTGAATTCAAGATCAATCTCCATGCCGATAAGCGTGAAAGAGAATACTCCATGGATCACGCCCTCATCGCGATGTATGATGCGAAGGGCAATGCTGTCAGCAAGTATGACCACCTCTCTGACGTGAAGAAAAATCGCAAGCTCGATGCAGAGGCCAAAGAGCTGTATGTGAACCTGTCTCATGTGAGAAAATAGGGATTGGGGACAGGTGACTAGGGATTAGTAGCTATGGATTAGGTTTTCGATACGAGAAAACCACTGGTTCCAAACCTCTGCGGCGCTTCTGATTTTTATGCGCCGCACCACCATTTCGCATTTCTCATTTCTAATTTCTCATTCAAGAGAGGCTTTCATCCACAAACAAGGGAGACCGCACGTCCCCGAGGCTAATCCTGAACCCTGAACCCTGGACCCCAAAACAAAAAACCTGACATGAGTCAGGTTTTTTGTTTGCCTTATTCATAATGCAGTGCATCGATCGGATTCAGCTTCGCCGCCTTCTGTGCCGGATAGAGGCCGAAAATAAGGCCGATCAGGACCGAGAAGACGAAGGAGCCGACGATGGGCCCCGCTGCGATGACGGTCGGGATCTGTGACAGCTGCGGTGTCACGAGCGCAATGCCGACGCCAAGAGCGACCCCCAGGAAGCCGCCGGCAAGACTGACGGTGATGGACTCGATCAGGAACTGGACAATGATCATCTGGTATGTCGCGCCCAGTGCTTTGCGGATGCCGATCTCCTTCGTACGCTCCGTGACAGAGACGAGCATGATATTCATGATACCGATACCGCCGACAAGAAGGGAGATCGCTGCCACACTGCCAAGGAAGATGGTGAGTGTCTGCGTGGTCGACTCCATAGTCTTGATGAGATCCTGCGAATTTTGAATGGAGAAATCATCATCCGTCCCGGAGACGCGGTGGCGCGTGCGGAGCAGGTTCGTCACATCGGACTCGATCTGTGAAAGATCGCTGCTGTTATCCGCCGAGATGACGATGTTATTCACATAGGTGATGTGCAGCATACGTTCCTGCACGGTGCTGAAAGGACAGAGTACGCGGTCGTCCTGATCCATGAAGGAGTAACCCTTTTCCTCCAAAAGCCCGATCACGGTGAATGGATTCCCATGGATACGGACCTTCTTCCCGATGGGATCCTCTTCTCCGAAGAGCCCTGTCGCGACCGTTTTCCCGATGACAGCGACACGGGCACGGGCATTGTACTCCTTCTGCGTCCAGAAACGGCCTTCCTGCACCTTGAGGTCAGAAAGATCCGCATAGTCCTGCGTACAGCCGTAGACACGGGTATTCCAGTTCTTATTCCCATTGACGAGAAGATAGCTCCCCTGCACGAGCGGAGCGGAATAGGTGATATTCGGCAGATTGCGGATCGCCAGATAGTCCTTGTAGGTCAAGGTCTGCATAGAGCCGGCCGCCTGCTTCACCCCCGGCTTTCTGCCGGTCCCCGGCGTGACAGTGATGGTATTCGATCCCAGACGGGAAATATCGCTCTTGATCGAGTCCTGCACGCCATAGCCGATGGACATGAGCGCGATGACGGCCGCTACCCCGATGATGATGCCCAGCATGGTGAGCAGCGAGCGCATTTTATTGCTGACGATCGAGCTCCATGCCATGAGGACACTTTCGAAATAAATATTCGTCATGATAAAGGCCCTCGTATATCTTTACTAATGTGTCCATCAGAAAGGATCACATGGCGGGTCGCGTAAGCCGCGACATCATTCTCATGCGTGACGAGGATGATGGTCTTCCCCTCTTGATACAGAGAGGAAAAGATCTCCATGACCTCCTTTGTCGACTTGCTGTCCAGATTCCCCGTCGGCTCATCCGCCATGATGATGGCAGGGTCATTGATGAGCGCACGGGCGATGGCGACGCGCTGACGCTGCCCGCCCGACATTTCCGCCGGCATATGATACGCACGGTCACCCAGCCCCACGGAGTCCAGCATGCGAAGAGCGCGCTCTCTTCTCTCCTTCTTGAAGACATTCCCATAGATCATGGGAAGAATGACATTATCCAGCGCCGAGAGCTTCGGCAGCAGATTGAAGCTCTGGAAGACGAAACCGATCTTGCGATTTCTGGTATAGGCCAGCGCACTGTCCCCGAGCCTTGCGACCTCTTCCCCATCAAGCTTGTAAGAGCCGCGGCTCGGACGATCGAGACAGCCCAGAATATTCATCAGCGTCGATTTTCCGGCGCCCGAAGGCCCCATGATAGAGACAAACTCCCCCTTGGAGATCGTAAGATCGATCTTCGTCAGGACAGGCACCTCCTGCTTCCCGATATAATAGCTCTTGCCAATATCCGTCAGGCGGATGACTTCATCCGATTTCTCTTTCTTCTCCATCACACCGGACCTCCCGGGCCGTGGCGATTGTTCTTATTCGTCGGAGTCGAAGTCTTCTCCTGCGAGACAGTCCCGCTGACCACGATCTCCTGCCCTTCCGAAAGACCGCTCGTCACCTCGATCTCCTTCTCGGTGGAAATCCCCGTCGTCACATAGGTCTTCTTCACATCCGCCCCCTCTTTGACGTAGACATAGGAGCCTTCCGAGTCGCTGCGGATCGCTGTCACAGGCACCGTCAGCGCATTCACGCTCTCGCGGCCCTTGATGACCGCTCTCGCTGTCATGGACGGATAGAGCCCTTCCAGCTCGTCCTTATTGATATCTACATAGACGGTATAGTACACGACCGAGCTCGAGGAACTGCTCGTGCTGCCGCTCGCTGAGTACTGCTTCTTGGAAATATCCGACACCACGCCGTGGAACGTGCGGTTCGGGTACGCATCGACCGTGAATTCCACGCCTTCCCCCACGGCCACCTCGCCGATATCTGTCTCATCGACCAGAAGCTCGATGCGCATGGAAGAAAGATCCGCGACCGTCACGATGACCATCTGGCTAGACAGCCCCTGAGACACCGTCTCCCCTTCCTTCATCGGCTCTCCGATGACCACGCCATCCATCGGCGAAGTGATGACCGTATCATTCACATCCGCCTGCGCCTTGTCATACGCCGCCTGTGCATTCAGATAGTCCATGCGCGCATTATCCATCTCCTGGTACGGGATCGCGCCTTTCTCATAAAGGCCTGCCAGACGTTCATAGTAGGACTCCTTATTTGCGAGCGTATTCTGCGTCTGCTTCATCATGGACGTCAGCGCCTTCGACTCGATCATCGCCAGCGTCTCGCCCTTCGTGACCTTTTCATTCTGCTTCACATACACCTTTTCCAAAGTGCCGGACGCCGTCGCCGAGAGATCGACACTATTCACCGGCTCGATCGTCCCCGTCGCATCGATGGTAAGCCCGATAGAGCCGCGCGATACCACCCCCACCGTGTAATTATCCTTCTGCGGAGCATGGCTCTTCTGATACCAGAAATAACCGCCGCCCGCTGCCACTGCGATGACAATGAGGAGAACGATCATCCATTTCTTCTTCATATATTTCCTCCTTATGGGTTCATGAATTGACAGGAAACTCTACATTTCGTAAAAACATTCTCTTCTAATATTCTCTCCTAATAATGTCATTATATCACAGGAAAGAAAAGTGCGTAAAAATAAAGGAAAGTAGTTTGCAGCTAGCCCGCAGGAGTAGGGAAATGAGAATACCGCTCCTCCGCATCCCATCATTCCCCCGTATCGTCATTCCCCCCATATCGTCATTTTTTCCCTCCATATCGTCATTTCGAGCGAAGCGAGAAATCTTCCTTGCACACCGGTAAAGCGAAGATTGTGAGATAACGATACGGCAAAAAAATTTTGCGTTTCCTCACCAATGCAGAACGTAGCTATCACGTTAAGATCCCTCGGCTCTGCTTTCGATGACGATACGGGAAGACGGGCTATCTCACATCCCCTTTTATCCCTTCTCGTAGAAAGCGCCCCCGTATCGTCATTTCGAACGAAGCGAGAAATCTTCCTTGCACACCGGTAAAACGAAGATTGTGAGATAACGATACGGCAAAAAAATTTTTGCGTTTCCTCACCAATGCAGAACGCCGCTATCACGTTAAGATCCCTCGGCTCTGCTCGGGATGACGATGCAAGAGGACGGGCTATCTCACATCCCCTTTCATCCCTTCTCGTAGAAGGCGCCCCCGTATCGTCATTTCGAGCGAAGCGAGAAATCTTCCTTGCACACTGGTAACGCGGAAACTGTGGGATAACGATACGGCAAAAAAATTTTTGCGTTTCCTCACCAATGCAGGACGCCCCTATCACGTAGAGATTCCTCGGCTCTGCTTTCGATGACGATGCAAGAGGACGGGCTATCTCACATCCCCTTTCATCCCTTCCAGTAGAAGGCTGCCCCTGCGGGGCAGATCTATCCTCCGCCTTCGGCGCGCCCCTTCTTCAAGGGGCTACTCTACTGGCATGCAAAAACGCAATCTGCGAGAGAAATCAGTATAGTCCGAAATACGAGAATACCGCTTTCCCCGCACAAAAGCCTTCCCGCGTGGGGAAGGTGGCGAGCGAAGCGAGACGGATAGGGCGGTGGCAGTATGACAACGAGTGAGAAAAACGTCTCAAGTCAGTGAAATGAGAACACCGCTTTCCTCACATTCCCTTTCACCCCGCTGCGGGAGCCAACCTCCGCCCCTTCGGGGCACCTCCTTCCACCGGAAGGAGGGAGAATGCCGCCCACCGCCGCCTTCCCTGAAGTGGTAAACTAAAATTGGACACAGAGGGGGTAATCTTTAGACATACAGTGT
>ENA-OURS01000719-OURS01000719.1-human-gut-metagenome-genome-assembly--contig:-NODE-719-length-35421-cov-6.197930_pt1 | contig 35421 bp, 31 predicted proteins | sample MGYA00242109_ERZ509010 | MGnify/ENA primary metagenome ERZ509010 (study PRJEB26280, sample SAMEA2338774) | human gut metagenome | biome: human gut; feature: human-associated habitat; material: faeces... | reverse complement strand
TTGTAATCTCGGGGTCGTTGGTTCGAATCCGACAAGAGGCTCAGAAAAAGAAAAGGTGATACGAAATGTATCACCTTTTCTTTTTTAATTAATAATGAAAAATTAAAGAATTAAAAATTAAAATCTGCACATCGGCTTGCCCTTGAATCCAACTATATTTGTACCTTTGCACATTATTTCTAAGAAAGATGACAGAAAATAGAGGTTACACGCAACGATACGCAATGCTGTTCGGTACCTATATGGGAGGTTTTTGGATATTGAAGTTCATACTCTTTCCGGTGGGACTGTCGGTTCCTTTTTTACTTTTCCTTTTCATGGGACTCACGCTATGCGTACCTTTTATGGGATATTATTATGCACGGATGTATCGTAATCAGGTATGCGGAGGCGGCATCAGCTTTCTGCATGCATGGATATTCACCGTTTTCATGTATATGTTTGCCGCGCTGCTTGCCGCTGTGGCACACTACATCTACTTCAGGTTCATAGACCACGGATATGTGATAAACACGTGCGAAACGATGGTAGACACGCTTGCCCAAAGCAACATGCCGGGAATGGATTCGTACATCGCCACCTATCAGGAAGCTCTGGAGACAGCCCGACTGCTCAGTCCTATCGACATTACGCTACAGATGATATCGTCCAATGTGTTTTGGGGTTCGATACTGGCTTTCCCCACCGCCTTGTTCGTGATGAGACGCAAGAAAGACAACGCTCCGGCAAAGTGACGGAACAGTAAAAAGAAATGTTATTTCAATTGTAAATAGAAAAATCATACATCAATGGATATTTCAGTTGTCGTACCACTATATAATGAAGAAGAATCACTCCCCGAACTGTTCGCATGGATTGAGCGGGTGATGAATGCCAACGGCTTTTCATACGAAGTGATTTTCGTGAACGACGGAAGTACCGACCGTTCCTGGCAGGTAATCGAGCAATTGCAGGCACAAGCTCCGGACAAGGTACGGGGCATTAAGTTCCGCCGCAACTACGGGAAGTCGCCGGCATTGTTCTGTGGTTTCGAACAAGCACAAGGAGACGTCGTGATAACCATGGACGCCGACCTGCAGGACAGCCCCGACGAAATACCCGAACTCTACCGCATGATTACCCAAGACGGCTATGACCTCGTATCGGGCTGGAAGCAGAAACGTTACGACCCGTTGTCGAAGACCCTCCCCACCAAATTGTTCAATGCCACCGCCCGCAAAGTATCGGGCATCAAAAACCTGCACGACTTTAATTGCGGACTGAAGGCGTATCGCAAAGAGGTGGTCAAGAATATAGAAGTATACGGCGAAATGCACCGCTACATCCCTTACCTGGCCAAGAACGCCGGCTTCAAGAAAATCGGCGAGAAAGTGGTGCACCATCAGGCACGCAAATACGGAAAGACCAAGTTCGGGCTGAACCGTTTTGTAAACGGGTATCTGGATTTGCTTTCCCTTTGGTTCCTTTCCCGGTTCGGCATCAAGCCCATGCACTTTTTCGGATTGCTGGGTTCGCTGATGTTCATCTTCGGCTTCATAGCCGTGGTCATAGTGGGTGTCAGCAAGTTGTACTACATGCACCATGGCATGCCCTACCGCCTTGTGACGGACTCTCCCTACTTCTACCTCTCGTTGACCTCCATGATTATCGGCACACAACTATTCGTGGCAGGATTCCTCGGAGAGCTGATTTCACGTAATGCCCCGGAACGAAACAAATATCAAATAGAGAAAACCATTTAACGATGAAAAAATTAGTCAGACTTGTCATACTCGGAGCTATCCTTTGCCCGATAATAAGCATAGCTATCTCCTGCTCGGAGGAGGCAGATTGCTCCATGACGGCACGCCCCATGGTGAATTGCATTCTTTATAGAGTAGACCCCGAAACCCAATACGTGGAGAACGACACGCTCGACTCGCTCACCGTCACAGCATACGGCACCGACTCCATCATCATCAACAACCAGAAGAAGGTACACGACATCTCCCTGCCACTGCGCTATACGGAGGATTCCACCAAGCTGATATTCAAGTATAGCCGGACCAAGAGTGACACGATGGTGATACGCCACACCAACACCCCCTATTTCCTATCGATGGATTGCGGCTATCAGATGAAGCAGGCCATCACAGACGTAACGTGCACCCGCATCTCTCTGGACTCGATATACATCAAAGACAATGAAGCAGGCATCTATGGAAAGGAAAATCTTAAGTTATTCTATTAGTCTGGCACTCTGCCTGCTGATGTTCCTCCCCCTACGGGCGCAGAACGGGAATCCTACCGTCCCCCCCCAGGGAGCACCTTCCAAGAAGGAGAAGAAGGACGCGAAAGAAGAAGTGCACTATCCGTTATACAACGGCATGTCCGTCGGCTTGGACTTGTGGGGAATCGGAAGTTCCGTATTTGGAGGAGATTTCCTGAGTTCCGAAGTGGCCGTGGATGTAAACCTCAAGAACCGCTTCTTCCCTATTGCCGAACTGGGATATGGCTCCACGGACACCTGGAGTGACAAAGGCATACACTACAAAAGCAACGCCCCCTACTTCCGCATAGGAATGGACTATAACACGCTATACAAGAAGCAGCACGGACACATGCTACTCGTAGGCTTGCGTTACGGTGTAAGTAGCTTCAAGTACGATGTAGACGCCTTGGGACTGGACGACCCGATATACGGTGGCATCGTAGGCAATCCGAATCTGGACGACGAAATATGGGGAGGCAGCCTGCCCTATAACCATAAAGGAATGAAAGGCTCCATGCAATGGGCGGAATTTTGTGTCGGTATCCGGGCGCACGTCTGGAAGGCATTGTACATGGGCTGGTCACTACGCTTCAAGTTCAAATTGTCTGCCTCGGCCGATGAATACGGTGACCCGTGGTATGTGCCCGGTTTCGGGAAATATGGCTCCAACACGATGGGAGTAACCTATACGATAACTTATAAACTACCTCTTTAAGCGACTTATGACAGGGTTAGAGATTTGGCTACTGGCCGTAGGACTTGCGATGGATTGTTTCGCCGTTTCTATAGCCAGCGGAATTATATTGAAACGCGCCCGGCTGCGCCCTATGCTGGTGATGGCCATCAGCTTCGGCTTTTTCCAGGCTTTGATGCCTCTGCTGGGATGGATAGGCGCCAGTTTTTTCAGCCACCTGATAGAAAGTATTGACCATTGGATTGCATTCGGTATCCTTGCCTTCCTGGGCGGACGCATGATAATGGAATCCTTCAAGGACGAAGATTGCAAGCACGAGTATGACCCTACCAGCCTGAAGGTGGTGCTCGCTCTGGCCGTGGCAACCAGCATCGATGCATTGGCGGTAGGTGTTTCGTTTGCATTCCTCGGTATCAAGCAATTCTCGGCTATTCTTTCCCCCATCGGCATTATCGGTTTTGTATCATTCGCCTTGTCGATGGTCGGCCTGATGTTCGGCATCCGTTTCGGATGTGGCATAGCCCGCAGACTGCGCGCCGAACTTTGGGGAGGGATTATCCTCGTCATCATCGGTACCAAGATATTGGTAGAGCATCTCTTCTTTTAATTAAAAAGTAAAAACTCAGATAGGATATGGAAAAGAAAGTACAACGGAATTTTTTATGGATTGCCCTACTGGTACTGGGAACCATCTGGATACTTGCCCGCCACAACCAAGTCACTCCTTATCAGACGGATAACGGACTGATATTCGGTACGGTATATAAAGTGACTTATCAATGTGACCAAAATCTGAAGGCAGAGATAGAAGCGGAACTCAAACGTTTCGACGGTTCCTTGTCCCCTTTCAATGACACGGCGACCATTACGCGCATCAACCGCAACGAGGACATTGTGCCCGACACATTCTTTACCAACGTCTTCCGACGTAGCATGGAAATCTCCCGGGAGACCGATGGTGCCTTCGATATCACCGTTGCCCCTCTTGCCAATGCCTGGGGATTTGGGTTCAAGAAGGGTAATTTCCCCGACTCTGCCATGATAGACAGCCTGCTGGAGATGACAGGATACGAAAAAGTAAAATTGTCCGATGAAGGGAAAGTGGTGAAAACAGACCCACGTATAATGCTCTCGTGCAGCGCTGTGGCAAAAGGATATGCAGTAGATGTCATAGCCCAACTTCTGAAGAAAAAGGGTATCCGCAACTTTATGGTCGATATAGGCGGAGAAGTGGTTGTTCACGGGCAAAACCCTCAAAATGGACCTTGGCGCATCGGTTTGAACAAGCCGATAGACGACTCACTGGCAGTGAACCAGGAACTGCAAGCAGTGCTGCAAGTTACGGATTTAGGCATGGCTACATCGGGCAATTATCGCAACTACTACTATAAAGACGGAAAGAAATATGCGCATACCATCGACCCGCGTACCGGCTATCCGGTACAGCACAGCATCTTGTCAGCCACCGTCATTGCCAAAGATTGCATGAGTGCAGACGCCTATGCCACGGCATTCATGGTGATGGGGCTGGAAGAAGCAGAACGCGTGGCGGATGCACATCCGGATATCGACGCCTGCTTCATTTATACGGATGAAGAAGGAAAGCTTCAAACGTTCTTAACAAAAGGGATGGAGAAGTATATGAAATAATGCGCAAATGCGATTAACCCATCATTTATAAAATACAAAATATACCGCCAGTACCAGACATACAAAAGCGGCAAAATGATTCCAATGCAGCGTTTCTCCCTTGAAAAGAACTGTTGTGAACACCGTAAAGATTATCAAAGTGATTACTTCCTGAATCACTTTGAGTTGCATCAATGAGAACGGGCCTCCATTGCCTAAAAAGCCTATCCGATTGGCCGGAACCTGACAAGAATACTCAGCCAGAGCTATTACCCAAGAAAACAGCACCACGGCATACAACGGCCAGTTGGAGATGACTTTTGTCTCTTGTAGCTTCAGATGCCCATACCAGGCAAACGTCATGAAAATATTAGATACAATCAATAGCAAAATGGTATAAAATGCTTTCATATAGTGATTAATGATTAGTGATTAGTGATTAATGATTAATGATTGCAGGCAGCAATTCCTCTTGCACATTCGTCATACTCCCCCATAGACTATAGCGTGCCTCAGGATTCATTTCCTCCAACTGTTTCAGAATGCCTTTCATTGCACTACGGCTGGATTGTGACTCATACGGACAATTCTTCACCTGCTTACGATACCCCCTCACTTGCGCCAACTCCATCAAATCCGCCTCATGTACCAGACACATCGGACGGATAATCGTCATATCAAACTTCTTCATTACCAGCCGAGGAGGCATGGAGCTGAACGCTCCCTGATAGGTGATATTCATCAGCAAGGTCTCTAGAATATCATCCATGTGATGGCCTAACGCGATTTTATTGCATCCCTGCTCCTTGGCTACGGTAAACAATGCCTTCCGCCTATTCCAAGAGCAAAGAAAACAAGGAGACTTGCGGGTATCTGTCGTGGCATCAAACTCCGTTTCAAAGAGAACAAAAGGCACTCCCCACGACTCTACGTACTCCCTCAGATAGTCCACATCGCTTTGATAAGGTATATTCTTCATCACTACATGTACGGCGACAACGGAAAAACGGGGTTTATAGACACGGACACGCCGTGCCAACAACTCCACCAGCGCCAAAGAGTCCTTGCCTCCCGAAAGCCCGATAAGAATCTTATCGCCGTCCTCTATCAGTCCATATTCCACCACACCTTTGCTAAACCGCTTGTCTATGCGGCGCAACATCTTTTCTTCTTCAGTAAATTGTGCCATTGATACGAGTTATGAGTTATAAGTTATAGCTCTTCCGGCTGCAAAAGTAAGGCAAAAGAACGATTTAAAGAAGAATTAACAAAATAGAATTACGGAAACCAGCTTTATTCACGATAAATTTGTATTTTTGACCTTCTGAACAAATCAGCATGTATCAATATGAATAAAAAATATATCCTTTTCTTTCTATTCGGCCTTTTGAGCATAACAATTTCCGCACAAAGCCTGGCAGAAGCCAAAGCCTTGTACGAGAAGGGAGAATACGAAGAAGCCAAGCCCGCCTTCAAAAAACTCGTCAAGACACAACCTGGCAATGGAAATTACAACCTATGGTACGGTGTATGTTGCCTGGAAACCGGCGAACCCGCAGAAGCCTTGAAACACCTGGAAAGCGCCGTCAAGAGACGCGTCCCCAGCGGGCAACTCTATTTGGCCCGGGCATACAATGATTTATATCAGTTCGAAGATGCCATCGAGACTTATGAGACCTACATTTCCGACCTGAGAAAGAGAAAACGCTCCACCGAAGAGGCCGAACAATTATTGGAAAAAAGCAAATCCAACTTGCGCATGCTGAAAGGCGTGGAAGAGGTCTGCTTCATCGACAGCTTTGTGGTAGACAAGGAAAAATTCCTGGATGCATACAAAATCAGCCCCGAATCGGGCAAACTGTTCATGTACGACACCTACTTCAATGATTCCGGTAAGGAAGGCGGAACGGTATACGAAACGGAGCTGGGCAATAAGCTATATTATAGCGAAATGCAACCGGACAGCACCCTCAGTATCCTTTCGCGCAACAAGTTGCTGGACAAATGGAGTGATGGCAGCTTGTTGCCCGGAAGCATCAACGAGGCCATGAATGCAGACTACCCTTATGTACTTACGGACGGTATCACTATCTACTATGCCTCGGATGGCCCTGGCTCGATGGGAGGATATGACATTTTCGTCACCCGTTACAATACGAATACCGACTCTTATCTGATGCCGGAAAATGTGGGCATGCCGTTCAATTCGCCCTACAACGACTATATGTACGTCATTGACGAATTCAACGACTTGGGATGGTTTGCCTCCGACCGCTACCAGCCGGAAGGCAAAGTGTGCATCTATGTATTCATTCCCAACTCATCCAAGCAAGTGTACAACTACGAAGGGATGGACCCGGACAAGATGATATCATTGGCGCAACTTCACTCTATCAAGGACACATGGACGGACACCGATGCGGTAAAGGCCGCCCGAGAAAGGCTTCGGACCGCTGCCAACGCAAAGCCGCGGACCACCAAGAAGCACGATTTCCAATTCGTCATTGATGACCACTCCACCTATTACCAGCTGGACGATTTCCGTTCCCCGCAGGCCAAAGCCTTGTATGGCAAATACAATCAGCTGGAGCAGAGCTACAAACAACTGCAGGAGAAACTGGAAGATATGCGTTCGGAATACTCCCGAGCCAACAAGCAGGAAAAGGACAAGATGTCCGCCGCCATCCTCGACCTGGAGCAACGTGTACGGCAATTGTCCACTGAGATGGAGCAGACTGCCATTCAAGTGCGCAACCTGGAAAAACAAGCCACCAAATAAAGACAACTATGGATATACTCATTATCGCCTCATTGATTATAGGAGCAGTAATCTTGTTCTTAGTGGAATTATTCGTAATTCCGGGCATCAGCGTTGCCGGTTTTCTGGCAGGAGGTTGCATCATCTTTGCCAACTACTATGCCTTTGCCTATATGGGCACCACGGCAGGTGTCATTACGCTTATCATATCTGCCCTGGCTTGTATCGGCTCGTTGGTATGGTTCATGCGCTCCAAGACACTCGACAAAATTGCATTGAAAAAAAACATCACCTCCAAAGTAGACCGTAGTGCCGAGGAAAAAGTCAAGGTAGGTGATATAGGCGTAACCACTACTCGCCTGGCTCTTATCGGCTATGCCGAAATCAACGGAGACATCGTGGAAGTAAAGTCATCAGACGGCTTCCTGAACGAAAAGACTCCGATTATCGTAGACCGTATTGCCGACGGAGTCCTCTTAGTGGAACGGCTCAAGCAGTGAAATTTCAGGAATCAACCTATTTATAACTAACAATTAATATTTAATCTCATGGATCCAAGCACAATGTATTTAACCGCCTTCCTCATTATAGGAGGCATTATCTTCCTGGTACTTTTCTTCCATTATGTACCGTTCTTCTTGTGGCTGTCTGCCAAAGTATCGGGAGTAAACATCTCGCTGGTACAACTTTTCCTGATGCGTATCCGTAATGTTCCTCCTTATATCATTGTGCCCGGCATGATTGAAGCTCATAAAGCAGGATTGCAAAACATCACGCGCGACGAACTGGAAGCGCACTACCTTGCCGGAGGTCACGTAGAGCGGGTGGTACACGCACTGGTATCCGCCTCTAAAGCCAATATCGAGCTGCCGTTCCAGATGGCAACCGCCATCGACCTTGCCGGCCGTGACGTGTTCGAAGCCGTACAGATGTCCGTTAACCCCAAAGTAATTGACACCCCTCCCGTGACAGCTGTTGCCAAAGACGGTATCCAGCTGATTGCCAAGGCCCGTGTAACGGTGCGCGCCAATATCCGCCAATTGGTGGGAGGTGCCGGAGAAGACACGATTCTGGCCCGTGTAGGCGAGGGTATTGTGTCTTCCATCGGTTCGTCAGAGAATCATAAGTCTGTATTAGAGAATCCGGATTCTATCTCCAAACTGGTATTGCGCAAGGGGTTGGATGCCGGAACAGCATTCGAAATTCTGTCCATTGACATTGCTGATATTGACATAGGTAAGAATATCGGTGCCGCCCTGCAGATAGACCAAGCCAATGCCGACAAGAACATTGCTCAAGCCAAGGCAGAGGAACGCCGCGCCATGGCCGTAGCCACAGAGCAGGAAATGAAGGCAAAAGCCCAGGAAGCCCGTGCCAAAGTTATCGAGGCAGAAGCGGAAGTACCCAAGGCCATGGCCGAAGCATTCCGCAACGGCAATCTGGGTATCATGGACTATTACCGGATGAAGAATATAGAAGCCGACACTTCCATGCGCGAAAACATTGCTAAACCGACGACGGGCAATACCAGCCAGCCGTTGAGTAAATAACCCGAAAAGTAACTGACGAAACGCCGGAACCGGTGAACAAGAATCGGTTCCCGGCGTTTCTATTTATAAACAAAAGATTAAAGCCTCAAGCATATGAAGAAATATTTCGCCTCTTCCGAACTGATCATCAATGAAGACGGTTCTGTATTTCATCTTCACGTAAAGCCCGAATGGCTGGCAGACAAAGTCATCTTGGTAGGCGACCCCGGACGGGTGGCACTGGTTGCCTCCCATTTCGAGAACAAGGAATGTGAAGTGGAAAGCCGCGAGTTCAAGACTATCACCGGTACTTACCAGGGGAAACGTATTACGGTGGTTTCCACCGGTATCGGATGTGACAACATCGATATCGTGATGAACGAACTGGATGCCCTGGCAAACATCGATTTCGAGACGCGCGAAGAAAAGCCCCGTCTGCGTAGCCTTGAGCTGGTACGTATCGGCACCTGCGGCGGCTTGCAACCCTACACTCCGGTAGGCACATTCGTATGTTCTGAAAAGTCCATTGGTTTCGATGGGCTGCTCAACTTCTATGCCGGACGCAACTCCGTGTGCGACCTGCCCATGGAGCGTGCCTTCCTCAACCATATGGGATGGTCCGGCAACATGTGTGCCCCTGCCCCCTACGTCATTGACGCAAGCACTGAACTGATAGACCGCATCGCACAAAACGACATGGTACGTGGCGTAACGATTGCCGCCGGGGGCTTCTTCGGACCTCAAGGACGCGAGTTACGCGTGCCGCTTGCCGACCCACATCAGAATGAGAAGATTGAAAAATTTGAATACAACGGCTACCGTATCACCAACTTCGAGATGGAAAGTTCTGCCCTGGCAGGCTTGAGCCGTCTGATGGGGCACAAGGCCATGACGGTATGCATGGTCATTGCCAACCGCCTGATAAAAGAAGCTAACACGGGATACAAGAATACGATAGATACTCTTATCAAAACAGTACTCGACCGTATCTAAGTATCCTTCAAGAAATGCTCCTCCCTTTCCTTCAGCCAATCCTAGGAGTAGGGTTTAGTAATGACTTCATCACATCCTGCTTGACGTGCCCGTTGCTGGTCTGTATAGTGTAGCAATGTCCTGCTATACCCACAATGGGCACAGAGGCGGATTAGGCTTTATAAGCATCTATCCATTATCGATTTGCACAAAGTTACGATAAAAGCCCATAAGTTGAATCACCATCTCTCTTTTTTGTAAAGAAACCATTATCTTTGCTGAATAAAAATAAGCCGGATAAAATGAACCAAGATACCATTTGTGCCATAGCCACCGCCCAAGGGGGAGCCATAGGATGCATCCGTGTCTCCGGACCGGATGCCATAGAGATAACATCCCGCATATTTACCCCTGCCCGGAAGGGGAAGAAGCTGAAGGATGCCAAGCCATACACACTTACCTTCGGTCATATCCATGAAGAAGAAAACATCATAGACGAAGTACTTGTAAGCTTATTCCGTGCCCCCCACTCGTACACGGGCGAGGATAGCACGGAAATCATGTGCCACGGTTCGAGCTATATTCTTCAGAAGGTGTTGCAACTGCTCATCGGTAATGGTTGCCGCCTGGCAGCTCCCGGTGAGTACACGCAACGGGCCTTCTTGGGCGGCAAAATGGACCTAAGCCAGGCCGAAGCCGTGGCCGACCTCATCGCCTCCACCTCTGCCGCCACTCACCGCCTCGCCATGAGCCAAATGCGCGGTGGGTTCAGTAAAGAGCTGGCCTCACTACGCGACCAATTGCTGCACTTCACATCACTCATAGAACTGGAGCTGGACTTCAGCGACCACGAAGAACTGGAATTTGCCGACCGCTCCGAGCTATGTCTCCTAGCAGACGGCATAGAGCAGGTAATTTCCCGTTTAGTACAATCCTTCAGTGTAGGCAATGCCATCAAGAACGGCGTGCCCGTAGCCATCATCGGCGAAACGAACGCTGGTAAATCCACCCTGTTGAATGCACTACTAAACGAGGAACGAGCCATTGTAAGCGACATACACGGGACAACCCGCGATGTGATAGAAGACACAGTCAATCTTGGTGGGATAACTTTCCGATTTATTGATACGGCAGGCATACGCGAAACGAACGACACCATCGAGAACCTAGGAATTGAGCGAACCTTCCAGAAATTGGAGCAGGCGGAAATCGTGCTCTGGATAGTTGATGCCACGAACGCCGTCTCACGGATACCACAACTAACTGCCCAGATACTTCCCCGTTGCGAAGGGAAACGGCTCATTCTCGTATTCAACAAGGCCGATCTGGTGCAGGATGCCTCAACCATCCCCAACCCCAGTTTCACCGTGGCCGCTACTAATGTGCAATGCATCTCCATCTCTGCCAAAGGGCGTACCAACCTTGACAAGCTTCAGCAAATGCTAATCTCTGCCGCTAACCTGCCCACAGTTACCCAAAACGATGTCATTGTCACGAATATACGCCATTACGAGGCTTTGACCCATGCCTTGGAAGCCATCCACCGGGTCCAACAAGGGCTAGCAGAAAATCTATCCGGAGATTTTGTTTCACAAGATATCCGCGAATGTATTTTCCATCTAAGCGATATTGCGGGGGAAGTTACGAACGATATGGTACTTGGGAATATTTTTGAACATTTCTGCATCGGGAAATGATATATCGCAATTAACTGCAACGAATTAGAACAAACTATAATGAAGCCGCTGATTTTCAGTGGCTTTTTTATTTATCCAAAATCCGGCTATGTGCAGTCGGAGATAGTTATCCGCCATATTTTTCTACCGTATTTCTACCGCGGAACATTTTTGGGATTTGCCCCGATGTCACACTGAAGTAGTCAACAACATGTGTTGACAATGGTTTACATAGGTAGACAAAAAGCGAAATTAAAACTATATGGTTTCACTAAAAATATGGAGGAAACAACATGGAAGTAAAAAGAATTTGCCAATGGTGTGGTAAGCCATTCATTGCGAAGAAAACTACCACCAATTATTGCAGCCACCAATGTGCCAGTCAAGGCTACAAACACCGTATGAGAGAACGAAGACTCGAACTTCGTGAATTACAAGATTTGATAGAAGTCAAAAGTAAACTTGACCATCAAGACTACTTTACTTTTGCACAAGCCGCACAGTTGATGGGCGTTTCTCGCCAATACATTTACAAGCTTGTCAAAGAGGAAAAGTTGAGAGCTTCAAAAATCAGTGCAAGGATGTCAATCATTCGCAGAGCCGATATTGAACTGATGCTCAAAACACGCCCCTATGAGCGAAGAAGAGTAAAAGATGATCTTGATATAACTGAGTACTACACTGCCGAGCAAATTGCCGAAAAGTACAAAGTCTCGCAAAAATGGATTTGGGCATATACAAGAGAGAACCATATCCCCAAAATCCGTATTCGCCAATTCAACTACTACAGCAAGAAGCATATCGATGCGGCATTCGCCAAATACAAGACGGACGATGCCTTGACCGAATGGTACACACCGGAAGAAATTGAGGAAAAATACGGAATGACCCGTGTCGCCATCCGCTCGCATGTCTATCGCAACAATATCCCCTCGAAGAAAGAGCACGGCCAGATATTCTACTCCAAACTTCACTTCGACCTGTCAAAACAGACCGCCGAAGATGACTCGTCTGAATACTACACTGTACAGGAAGCCATGAAAAAATACAATCTCACCAGGGATTCAGTTTACGGCATCCTGCAATTCCACGAAATAAAACGGGAGAAGAAAGGCAGGTTCGTGCGCTTTCTGAAGGTGGAATTCGACCACATCATGGGAGCCCGTTAGTGGCTAAATGCGACCGACTGTAATTATCGGGAAATTATTTCCTGCTGATTATGGTCTGTATAAAAGCATTAAGGATTTTCGCAGCAAAAATCAGTTACAACCATTTAATATTCAACATTATGTCAGAATGCAAAACAGTAACACTGAGAACACGTCCATTGAAGAAAGGGATGTTATCTTTCTACCTTGATTATTATCCGGGCTACCGGGATCAGGAAACAATGAAGACCATCCGCCATGAAGGATTGAACATTTACATCTATGCCAATCCCAAGAATCAGCGTGAACGCGACTTCAACGCTGCCATGTCGGAAAAGGCCGAAGCAATCCGGTGCCGGCGATTCGAAGCCATCGTAAATGAACGGTACGATTTCTTCGACAAACGCAAGTACAAAGCGGACTTTCTGGAGTATTACCGGAAGCAACTCCGCAAACACGACCAGAAATGGGGATTTGTCTATCAGCACTTCTACAACTTCGTTCATGGCAAATGCACTTTCGAAGAAATAGATGTGGACCTGTGCAACAAGTTCCGGGAATACCTGCTTAACGCAAAGCAACTCCGGCGTGACGGACAGATATCAAAAAACTCCGCTTCCGGCTACTGGTCCACTTTCCGGGGATTCTTGAAGATTCTGTATCGCAACAGGATGATAAAGACCAATGTTAATGACTTTCTGGAAAAAATCGAACCAGAAGATGTTGCCAAGGAGTATCTGAGTGTGGAAGAGCTGTATTGCCTGGCTGAAACTCCGTGCAAGATACCTGTTCTAAAGACTGCTTCCCTCTTTTCGTGCCTGACCAGTTTGCGGCTCAGCGATATACTTTCCCTTTGCTGGGAGGAAATCGTTGACTTTGCAGCTGGAGGAAAATGTGTCCATACCATCACCCAGAAGACCAAGACGGAAGACATCATCCCGATAAGCGATGAAGCCTTGGAACTGATCGGGTACAGTCCCGAGAAAAAAGGTCTTGTGTTCAAAAGCCTGAAGCGGAGCTGGACGCAACAGCCTATGAAGGAATGGATCCGTTCCGCAGGAATTACAAAAAACATAACTTTCCACTCATACCGCAGGACATACGCGACCCTTCAGGCTGCAGCGGGTACTGATATCCGTACTATCCAAAGCAACATGGCGCATAAGAGCATCACTACCACCCAACGCTACATGAAAGTAGTTGACAGCAACAAGCGTGAGGCGACCACCAAAATCACATTGACAAGAAAGGGCTGACCTGACTAATTCGTGCCTGTTTTATCGGTTAGAGTATGATTTTTCGCTGAAAATCATACTCTAACCATATTTTTTCTTAATTCCCAGCTATTTTTCCGTCATTATTTATAATGTTCTGAAACCGGACATCTATTTTTGTCCTATCATAATTCCAAATAATAACAGTTTATGGCAGATAACAACCGAATATCCATCAAAAAGACAAGCCGGGTTCTTGCGATTACATGTGTCGCCTATACAACAGTAGCAACAATATTGTACAACAATTATCAGATTGACCTGATTGACTATTCCACTCCGGTCATATTAGGAACCGTAGCAACCATCATGTCATGCGCTGCACTGCAACGCCTGTTCTGTTCTCTACTCTCCAAAAGCTATCTTTCTTTTGGCTGTAAGGAGTTATCCTCAAGAAGAGCTGTTCCCTCCGAGACAAATCCTGATACCCAGGAAGAATTACCCCATACTGATAATGCAACCAGTGAAAAACAGGTCAAGAGTCCATATCTTAAGGAATATGAAGCTCGCATAGAAGAATTGCGGCGCAATGAAATGGAGAAGAAGACTGCTACTGTGCATGCGATACATGAATACACCACACACGAAATGTCACAGTTCTTATCCATAGACGATCTTGAAACTCTCCATGAAAACATAGAATCTCTGGCATACGGACAAGCGGAATCATATAAACCGGTTCGTTCCAAGCCCGATAATCAAATCAAGTCCCCTTCGCTGAGACATTATGCATGGAATATCGGGGAGAGACTTGATATCCCTTTAATCGATAGGGCAAAGTTCATAAAAACAATATTCCCGCATGAACTGGAAAATGCGACAATCGAATACCTTTGTAAAAATCTTCGTGACTCAGTTCCCGCCATAATTGCCATAGATGTCCCGGAGAACGGGGACTATCATTTCAGTTGTATGCAAACTTTAGCAGACAGCGATAATTAGTTTCTGCTGACTATAATCTGCACAATATCATTATGTTGGTTTGCAGCATGTTAAACAATTAAATCGTTTAGTCATGCTAAAAGAAAACCTTACATTCAATGATTTGCCGGAAATGGTAGGCAAACTTTGCGAAAGAATCGAGAGTCTCGAAAATGCGTTGAAGGACAATTTTGCCAAACAGGTTCCTGTCAAAGAAAACCTGCATGTCCCTATGACCGTCGAGGAAGTATGCAGCTACCTTGGAATATCCAAGTCATCCTTCTATTACAAGGCCAAGCATGGAGGGATACCTGTCATCAAGCAGGGGAAACATCTGTTCGTATATCGCGACGAACTGGACAAATGGCTGGAGACCGGAAGAAAAAGCCAGGTGCCTCTGAGCTTCGAGGAGGAACACGAGCAGATGCTTGCTGCGACAAGACATAAGGCCAAACCAGGAGAACTGTAGGAATATGGAAAAAACGAGCTGCAATATTCCTACTCCGGAGGAATTGAGAAACTACATAAAAGAATCTGTTATAAGTGTGACTGGGACATACGAACAGTCCGCTTCCGTGCTTATGGTGGATGATTCCACAATCGGGACTCTTGGAAACTTCAGTGCATCTATCGGTAAAGCCAAAAGCAAGAAGACCTTCAATGTCTCCGCCATCGCTGCGGCCGCCCTGAAGAATGGCACAGTGCTGCATTACCGTGCCTGCTTCCCGGATGGAAAAAGGAAGATTCTCTACGTTGACACGGAACAGGGCAAGAACCATTGCCAAATTGTTCTGAATAGAATCCTGAGACTGGCAGGTCTGCCGAAAGATTGTGATGCAGACAATCTGACGATGCTGGCACTCCGGAAATATTCGCCCGAAGTACGACTGGCAATAACAGAAGAGGCAATCGGCATGATACCCGATTTAGGTCTGGTCATCATAGATGGCATCCGGGACTTCATCCATGATATCAATTCACCCGGTGAATCCACCGATGTGATATCCAAATTCATGCAATGGACCGATGACAGGCAGATACACATCCATACCGTCCTGCATCAGAACAAGAATGACGAACACGCACGCGGTCATGTCGGCACGGAACTGAACAACAAGGCGGAAACCGTCATGCAGATAGAGCCAGACAAAGATGACAAGTCCATAAGTGTGGTGGAAGTCATACACAGCCGTGACCGTGAGTTTGAACCGTTTGCCTTCCAGGTAAACGATGATTCCCTGCCCGAACTGGTGGAGTCATATCAGCCTCAGAAAAGGCAGCCAGGACGCCCTCCTAAGGAACCGTTCGACCCGTACAAGGAAATACCTGAGGATTCGCACCGTTCCGCTTTGAACGCCGCTTTTGAGGACGGAAACATCAGCGGCTATAACGGCTACCTTGAAAGGCTGAAAGAAAGCTACGGACGGCTGGGGATAAAACTGGGGTACAACAAGACGGTGGAATTGGCAAAGTTCCTATGCAACAAGCGGATGGTCGTAAAAGAAGGGAAAGAATACAAATACAACCGAGATTTTCATTATTGAGCCCCTATACCATCAAATCCTGGTGTGACATTTTTCTGTGACATTTCCCGGCTTTACTTTAATGCCGGGGTGTAGATATGGGAATAAAGCAAAGCTATGGCAGGTTTCATCATATAGGTGCAATCTGCCATACTTCCTTTTGTATGTACACTGGAAACCGGACAGCATCTGCACTATTTGAAGTGAAGCTATACTCCATGCCGGGCTTGCCCGTCTGCCAGTAGTAAACCCTATGGGGGAGCCTAATACCCCACTCGCCTTTCGGCGGCGGGATGAGTGCCACTTAAAACAGCAAGCTGGACACGGGAAAATCACTGTAGGGATTGGACAGTGGACGAAAGATTCTATCTCTCTTGTAGCCAACTATAATATCTGCTTGATGCATATAGTTCCCGCAGAAGAATCGGATAGGACTTTAACCAAGTTATGATTTGAGGCGATAGTTATGGCTGGCGCAAAAACACATCATGTGAAACTAGGATAAACCAACAATGCCTTAGTGCGAAGTCTCCATCAAAAACTTTTGAATCCATTCGGCAGAATATCGGACAGTCCTATGCTTTGGCTATTGGACATGTCGTTGATATTGTATCCCCTACTTTCGAGCTTGGTTTGCCATGTTTGCAGTCAAACTCGTTATCAGCATCAAGTTACGAATGTCCAACGAGCATACCACATACTCACTTACAAAAAATGATGCATGTTGTGGCAAACTTCTATCATATACTCTGGTAAACATGATTTCCTTGACTAGATAATATCTGCGACAATCCATCTTGAAAATCTGGCAAACGCAGGCTAAACCCATTGGCAACATCAATGATTGTATATCGTTTAATATGTCCAATCCAACAATGCCGCCGACCGGTTTAAGCAATCTATGCTTGGGTTTTGGCGCACTGAGGACAGATGAAAAGTCAGATTAAATCTGGAAAATCTATCAATCTATTGTAGGAACATTACTGCTAGAAACAACAAACCAGCTGTAAATAATGCAATCTTAAACCAGGACAGACCTTTATTGTAATTGTTGTATTTTTCAGTCGCTATCTTAGAATTGACATATATTTGAGATTTCAAATCTTCCTCTTGCTTAATTGTTACTTTCTTAAACTCTTCATAAGATATTTTACTGATTGCACCAAAGAAAATACGTGATGTTTTCCCCAAACCTGGATTCTCATCAACCAACTTTTTATAATCAATATTTGCCTTAATAGCTCTAAAGAGATAGCAGCATGTCATTACGAGGGTACTTGCCGCTATCAGCAAAAGGAAGAATACTGTAAATCTACCCCATGAGAATTGAAATTCACTTTTGGCACTTATATGTAGAATAAAAGGTTTAAAAATATAATATCTTAAGAATTTTATAAAATCGCTCGTCAATAAGAGCGTGATAGCAACACCCATCACAGAAAGCAGAATGCTAGCCTTCTGGTCACAGTTATTGATCCAAGAATTAACTTCCTCTAAAGTAAATTTCAAATCCTCTTTACCTATATTATTATCGTCTGATACATGATTACTGTCATCTGCTGAGTCTTTTTCGATTACATTACATTTATGTTTCCAGATGCACTTATAATACATAAACAAGATTGCCGCAATACTTACAGAGAAGTATATCATCCAAATTATTTTCATACGTATCACTTTACAAATAAATTACAACCCAACACTTTAAAATCAATATCATTAAATAATCTTTTATTCACGTCCTTAAACCCATGTTTAAGTGATTTATCAGTCAATCCTTCATAAACTTCCTTCGAGATGATAACAAAGGGGACATTATTTTTCCCTGCTTTATCTGTTAAGCGGGATGCTAAATTTGCAGGTTCTCCAATCCATATCAGATTCTTGTAGTCTGAATTTTCTTTCCCCGGAACTTGAAGTCCCACCTCAATAACACTCATTTTACCATAATGTATCCCTATTCCACATCTAAAAGAGTCATTAGGAAGAATGCTAGACATTTTATTTTTACAGAAATAATGAATCGCTCCTGCACAACTAACTGCATTGTCACAACAATTAACCTCGTCAAAGACCACCATTATCCGATCGCCAATTATATTTCTTACGTGTCCATTGTACGTTCTTGCAATTTTGAGAACACCGTATACAAACGAAGAATACATATTTACGAGTGTCTTAGTCCTATGTTTATCGTTCTTCTGTACAGAGCTTCTTATATCAACAAAAAGTACACATGTATTCAGTTCTTTACCTTTCCTATCGTCATGCCGGCTAAAAGTAATGTCGGGATCCTCCACGGATGGCACCATTGCTGTCTTAGTAAATGTCGTTTCATGGCAGCAAATGCAATCAACCTCTTCTGAAATTTCTCTTTGCATATTTAAATGATTACCATTCTCCTCCACTTCAGGATAATAGTGAAAAATATCATTATCGGTAACAACAGAGAATTTAGCCGACTCCTTTATAAAGTTTGGTAAATTTTTCATTGGATTATCATATAAATAAAGGCATCGAAGATATTTCGCTTTTAGAATACCAGTATGCAGCTGTGAGATTCTATTGTTGTTTAGATACAAGTATTTCAATTCTTTAAGTTCCCCAATATTCACTGGTATCTCTTCTATTTTGTTATTTGAAAGGTCAAGAAATCTAATTTTCTTGTCCAAAGTAGTAATTGAAGGAAATTTAGCTAAATTCCTACTCGACAAATCCAGTTTTCGAGATTTTTTTCTCCGTATCTTCATAATTGTCTATATCTTTATACCGCTGATTGGGACAGTTAAGCATGACAGATGTGGAAGGTGAAAAACTCAAATTCCAAGCTATACGTTAAGAGTGAACCGATAGCAGAGACACTGCGACTAACGGAAACGAAAAACTCGGTTACGTTTCGGGGCAATCTTTTCAATCATCTGTAATCCCAATATGAAAACCATCCTCCGAGGATGGTTTTTTATTATTCTAATCTAACTTCCACGTTAATTCTGCACCCCATACATCAAAATCAATATCTCGAATTTTCCTTGTCTGTTTTTTCCACCAACTATTCTTTATGTCTTTTGCTTCAGGGACAGATTTCGCATATTCTTGATAAACTTTGTCTGATATGAGAATGCTTTGATATAAATATGTCCTTTCTTCTTTCTTAATTGAATAAACTTGCTTACATAATGACAAAGATAGATTATGATTATAGTCGGAAAGCCATACTTTGGCAGCAAATTCTTCTGGTGAAAACTCTAAAGTTTTCCTGTAGTATCCACTAACTCTTCCTAAAAACGGACTCTCGAAAAAGTAGTGTTCATAAAATTCCCCATCAACTTTATAAATAGTATCGATATATTCTTTATTGGCACAGTCCGTTAATCTTGAAGCGAAATTAGCAGGGTATCCGACCCATACAAGTCCCTTATTGTCATCATTTTCTGCTCCTTTCTTTTTAATGCCCACCTTCATGACATTCAGTTTCCCATAATCAATACCGATACCGCACTTAAACTCAAAATTATCAAATTTTTTATTAATCAATTTGGCAATGTGATTTATTGTAATGGCACAAAAGACCGCTCTCGTAAAACATTGATCCGGTGGAAAAATGACCATCACCCTGTCTCCGATAATATTACGAACATAACCGCCTTCTTCCTCAGCTGCAAGTAAAACACAATGGGTAAATACAGAATATATTTTCCCCATTGTTCTTACCTGTTTGTCCTTTGTTAGTTGAACCGAGTTCCTTATATCCACAAACAAGACACAAGTATTTATTTCTATTCCTTTCTTTTCTTCACCATTTCCATAGGTTAAACTTGTATCATCAAGACCCGGAACATCGTTTTTTGAAATAAAAGTAAACGAAGTATTCTTCCAATCATCAATGACAGTCTCTATGTCTTTAAAGAAATCCTTTCTACTCATTTTCTCTATTATTAATTTCAACTCAATCACTTCATCCCATCTACATCAAGTTTTATATAAGAACAACAAATACCATAAGGAGCAGGAGATTTGGCCTTAACTGGCACACCCATTTGGACTGAAAAATTAATATATTTAATAATCGTTATATTATTTACGCACCTCAATATTAGGCATTCTTGTGTTAAACTCCTCGTCGATATTATGGCACTGTGTTTTGATAATACCTCGACGCATAATTGCAGGTTGCAGGCAATACTGATCAAAATCATCAAAGTCTACATCAGCAACACTTTGCCAATGAGGAAAGAGTAGCTTCATGTATGCTGTTGCGATACGTTTTACAGCAGTAAAATCACGCATATCTGCATTAGGTTCAAAAGAGACTAATGCGTCGAAAAGTAAGCCATATGTATTTTGTGTGCGCAAAGAATGCATCAACTCTGAGAAATATTCCACGTTAATGGTCCACCCCTTAAATATCATACTTTTATTTATTCTGGGTAGATACCAGCCCTCGATAAAACAATGGAAACGATCCAATAGCGCTGACTCTCTAAAATTCTGAGGCAATGAATCAAAATAGCGATAAGACAAGGGCCGACGTTGCTCATTCAACGGAATATTACCCATTAGCATTAAACCGCACTCTGATGAAAATTCAGTATTATCAATCGTTGTTTTACCGCTTTCAAGATATGATTTTAAGGCTGCTTGAATCTCTGACGGTTCCTGAAAGACAATAGTTTGTATCTCATCGAATGCGGTATAATCGTGATTTTTGATAATACCATTCTGTTGTTTCTGTTTATCATAGAACAATTTGGCTCGTGTAACCTTTCCTCCACTGACAAGCCATCCGTACTTAGACAGATTACCAAAAACATACGATTTACCAGTTCCTTTAGGTGCAAGCTCAATAACATTTAATCGAGGCTCAACAAAAATGAGTAGTCGGGTCAAAAACTCTAATTTTTGACTAATACTATCAAAGCCATCTGGGTCATACTCCATGGCAGACAGCAGCACATCCAACCATTCGGAAGTTGTAAAGCCTTTCCTCGCTTCACGTAAATAGGCCATATCAACAGATCGATAAGGTTTGAATGGTTTGTATTCGACCATCTCTACATGATTCTTTTTACCATTCTCATCAGGGAGAACGCATAATTTTATGACGCCCCATTTCTCTCCATCGACAAGATCACCCGAATGTTGTTGATATACATATTCAGGTATTTGACCCTCATTTAGTTTTATACCAAGGTCCGGAATGGAAAAACGACGAATACCCTTTACAAGATCAATATAAATAATGAAACGGGTCAACAACGTTAATTCCTGGCCATTTCCCAGTCGGTCCTTAACCGATGATGCATCTTGCGGGATTACATTGTCAAGGAACGCAGTCAAAGCCCCTCTATCAACCTGACCATCTGCATTGATATACTTCTTCAAAATAAAGTCTTTCACAAATGATGGCAGATTACGACCTGCAAAAAGGCTATTGGTGGATGCAGGGTCCTTATAAATTGCCATTGAGGCAAAATACTTCTTTATTTTATTGCTAATCTCTGTTTTCATATTTCATCTCTCATTATTAATTCTTATATCAAGTCATCTTCGACCACGCCGAAATTAACTTTGAGTTGATACTTTTGCTTCGAAGTCCCTACGCACAAAGTAATATCTGATGTATCAGTTGTCAGATTAATATGACTACTATGGTATTCGGAACCATTGTCTGAGCTTAACTTATATTGCTTGTCATTGTAAATGACATATGGAACTTCGCCATTTAATCCTTTTATAACAAATCTTACAATAGGATCTGCTGCAGACAATTCTGTGGTCACTAACTTTGCCGTCCATGTCTTAGCAAGCTCCTGATTGGAGATAATAAATATCGGTACGAGAACCTCTTCAGGTGTTGCTCCTCCATGTGCTCCATGTCCGATAGGTACTTTTCCACATAATGATGCATGTCTCAATGAACAGGCAATATTATTCTCCACTACGATATATTTATCATCGGGAGGTATGTTCCCGCCCTTCTTTTTAGCTAAACGCCCATGATGATCTGAATCAAATCCGACCAGATTAAACCCAGGACAATGTTGGGATAAATAGGTCATACCATGATCAGATATTATAGCAATCTTTTTCCCTGCATATGAATCTATAATGGTGTGAATAGCTTTTTTTACGACATCAAATTCTTCTATGATATATGCAGGATATTTATTATTTGTTTTATGAGCCAAATTATCCAGGTCACCTATTTTAGTCAGACTATCAGGAACAAGTTTCTCTAAATCTGCTTTATTTTTGAGAGTCGTTGTAGGCAATAGCGCTTTCCCAACAATTAACTCATTCAGATATATGCCATTAGTCTTTTCACATTCAATGATACTACAAATTACCGGAATCCAATCTATACCCAGGCCATCAATCCAATAAAAGACATCTATATCAGAGCGGTCTGACAGAATAGTCCGTACTGTTTTGAAATCTTGATACCATTTATTAAAATCAAGCTCATTGGCACTATGGACATGTATTATGTCTTCAAGACTTTGGTCGTATTTATTGGCAAATTTTGCCTTTTTATATTTTTCAATATAACCCTCTATCCATGATTGAGAATCAATAGGCAATCCGCTATTTTGTAAATAGCAATAGAAGTCCGGGAACGCTTCGCGAATATCACATATCGAAATATAGCCTTCACCCAACCACTGAATAGCAATCTCTTTCTCGATATCAGTATATGATGTAAGTACGCTCGCAGCAGTTTTATATCCTACATCTGCAGCAAGTTTGTGTAATCGAGCTTCTAATCGCTCTTGTACATCCATGGACGGTACGCCATTATACTTGAGCAATCTAAAAAGTTCGACCCTATCTGGGATATGTACTGTGAAATTTTCAAAATCGAAGATAGACATCAATATTTGCTCAAAAAGCTCCCGATCATGATACGCTTGACAATTTTTTAATACTGCAGACAAATAATCATCTTCAAATTCGCTTAAGTAGTATGTTACCAATAACCATTTATCAAAGTTATCTTCCGTATTATGCCAAGCCTTAATAAAGTCTTTGTAGTCTTTTAGCTCAAACAGTTGAAAATATTCATTGATAAATTGGTCAAAGGAAAATCGTATAACATCTATCTTCGCTGCCAATTTGCACCAAAAAGCCTCATCACTCGCTTTGTATTGTATATTGCCAAAAGACAAGCCCAATCCAAGTGTTAAGAACTTATATACATTCTCACATTTGTCAAAGTTGAAAGCATTATCCGGCAGTGCGTTTTGCTCATAAGCGTATATCGCAGGTGATGTTGAGATAATGGTGTTTGTAACATTTGTTCCATTTCGCCATAAATCCAGCCACTCTTTGATACTATGAACAACTGTGTATTTCTCGCAAAGATTCTCTACTCCATAATCCGTCCCGTTAGACAAAACCAATCGATAATTAAGTTGTCGATCATCCGACTTCAAATACCAGGCAAACATTTGAGCGTCATTCTCAAAGTTAGACACCTTACCATATTGACCAACAACCACAATATACACACGCTGATGCATGGTATATGCTTTATTCGAACTTTGAATCGCTTTTAATGTAGTAACAAGCGCATCAAACTCTTTGAATTCAATGTTATCATAGAAACGAGCCAACTCTGAAAATGGAGCAATAACACAATCGCGTCCATCAAGTTCCTCGATGTAGTTAGCGATGCGATTAGCCAACTCAATGCGCGATATGAACATATCATCGTATTGAGAGTTCATCCATTGATCCACGCTTTGTATTTGAATATCCATATCAGACATCCTCGAAATAAAGTCATAGGAATCTCTGAAATTATCAAACAAAACAAAGCGCACAGGAAATCTGTTAGCCGTGCTGGAATTGACACCGTCATCTGTCTTATCGGTGTCAATTCCAGCAAATAACTCTTCTATGTTAACAAATGACTTAAGCATCGAATTCGTTAATGATATTAATTATTGAACTATTGTTTGCTTTATCAATAATCATTTCCAGAATAGCTCTTGCTGTATGAAGATCCTGGATTTGTCGTACCTTATTACGTGCTGTGGACTTTTTCTGCAGAAGTTCTTCTGGATTATCTGCTAAGTATTCTCTCTGTTTGTCGTGAGCCTCCAACTTCTGCCCTTCCTCTTGTCGACGGCGTTCTTCTTCCTTTCTTTGACGCTCTCGCTCCTCGAGCACCTTATTTCTCCACTTCACAAAAGCTATACGCACCTCGTCTTCGCTCCATAAACCAATATCACCTTGGATATGCTGACGAAGGCCATCGATGGCGACAGCAGTCTCTGTATCATTTAATTGGGCTCCATTAGCATCTGCGACACTACGCACAAATGTCTCAAACCCAATTTTAAACGCCTCATCGTGTTTAAGCAGCTCTTTCAATTCAAACTTACGTTGTTTCATTTCTGAAAGGGTCTGCGTTAACAGATAAGGTTGGTTGCGGAAATCCTTCTCAACACAAATCTTTACAATATTATCAATTAATTTGTGCAGATTTTCATCAGTAGTAGCGTATTTCAAAGACCACAACGGATATCCTTTATCCGTAATATACTCATGAGTGAGAGCCCAACGAGCATCAGTGAGGCTACTGATATCATTGTACCCTTTCAGTTCGTTTAACCTGAAATTTTGGATAAACAACTTGCATAATTCGCCTGACTCCTTGGTTTCGAACATAAAGTTGAGCGTATTATTTACTTTATCGCTCTCCCACGCTTGGAACATTTTGATAACTGCATCAGCAATATGGGTAGCATCAAGCGGTTTGCCGTTCATGTCAAAAATCTGCTTGACATATTTGCGCATCGCAAAAGCTACCATACCCATGCATGCACACGATTGGAACAATCCAAACGGAGGCAGCGTTAAATCCTTTAATTTCTCACCGAGGTTAAAATCGGTATTTTTATTGACCCCATGCAATTTCTTATCAACAAAATCCGACACGAGTTTCAAAGGATGATTAAGGTCGATCGATGTCTTCCATTCGAGATTTTCGTCTACACTATCTTGTAACAACAATGACATATGCAAATACTGTCCCGTACAATGACTGCTTATGTCAGTTTTAGTATTATTGGTCAATACTGTTTTTACTGTATCACGAGCCAACTGTTTTTTCCAAAAAGTCGTAGACTTGGAACGTAATAAATCATAAGAATCCGGGCCACTTGAAAAGATGGTTGGCGCCACGCAGGAATTGATGGTCAAAGCTATCTTCAGGGCAGAATTCATGTCACTTTTATCCCTTAAGTAATAGGTAAATGTTCCGTGCTGCAATTTCAAAACCCATTCGCGAATCATTGCATTAGCAGAGCCAATATGAGCCTCAGCCTGATCATTGGAGTTATAATTGCGAGCTACCGATGCATTGGCCTGATATTCTATAAATCGTTCATAATTGGTCTCGCCAAAAGGTGTTTCATACACAACAAATAACGTATTCGCAAAACGACCCAGCTCGTCGTTGGAAGAGGCTTTATAGGCAATCTGTTTTAGTTCGTTGAGCTCTTGAGCGTCTCGAGCAAAAAGCAGCGCGATAAATATCTCATATGCCTGGCAACTCTTACGCCCCTTCTCGATGGCATTAAGTAAAATATGCTCACTGCTATCAAGTGAATACATCTTATATGTCCAAGGACGAGTGACTGTCGAAAAGTTTGAGTTCAGAAGTCGCTCTGCCTCATTCCCAAAATTAATAATTTGAGATGTGAATTTGAACTGAGTGAGCTTCAATTCATTCTTCTTCGCTTCAATATCTTTGGTCGGAAGAGATGAGAATTGAATCGAGTACAATCCTCCCGGAGCTCGCTGAATGATGCTATTGCTATCTAGGTAGTCAAGCACCTCTTTAAGCTTCGGTTCAATATAAGTTCCTGCAAATAGACGTGCAATGTTTCCCTCCGAGGGAGTAACCGTCACATTATTCGCTATGTTATTTAGTGCATTGAGGAGCAAGATGCTTTTAAACACGGCATAACATTCAGGACCACCTTCATTTTCGACCTGCAGTCTTCGCGAATTGAAACGCTCCGTAACAGCACCGAACTTGGATACCTTCTCATTGAATTCATCGAGCACAAAATCCCATAAATAGTCGGCCGTAATCACACGGCCATCTGCATATATCGCTTCATCGTCAAAGAATGATCGGATTTGAGGATTAGCCCCGATAAACTCAAAAACGCTTCGAGACGAAGAACCCGCCTCACGAGCGTAATAGGTTGCCAGATTGGCTGTACCTGGATGCAATGGGAACAGATTATAAAGGTCTTGCTCAGTCTCTTCGGGACTGGTCGAAGTGGAAATCTCGGCAAATTCTCTATAAAGAGCTTCATGCGGACCTATGAATGCGCTTCGTTTATGTTCATACACAACATCATCGTCAATAATTCTGAATTTGCGCGACATAATCTTATACGCCGATACGGTCTCCATATTATATGTCATATAATGATAGCGGCCTTTGGTTTTTTCTCGTTCTTCAACTTGCAGACTGTCCAATGCCGAAGGATGAGAGATAAACAAGAAATAGGAATTATTCTTGGCCATCATCATACGTTCACTGATACCCTGAAGTGTAACAAGAGCCGATAACCCGAATGCCGATTTGAGCACATCGGTAAACTCATCCCATACGATAAGCAAACCGTCATACACTCCTTGAGCAGCTAATTTATCCTGCACCTCAAAAATCCAATTCTCAAGATTATCGCTCTGCAAAGGAATCACTCGATTCTGCCGACGAAGTGCATTTTTGATATGGCGGATTACAGATATATCATGGTCGCTCAGTTTTTCAATCAATAGCTCGGTTGAAGGCGCAAGCGCTTTGAGTTGAGCATCTCGTTCGATAACAAGTGACCAAAACGCATCATCTTTCTCTATATCTGCAATGTAATGATCAAAATCGGTTTGCACTTCAAACTCGATACCCTCCTGATTCAACGCATCTACAATATGCGTCTGCAATACAAAAGGCAAATCTTCCGCAGCAGCCATATTGACAATACCATAGAGGGACACTGGGAATAATCGTTTTTTGCTCCGTAGGTTCAAAATATCAGAACGAAGAAAAGCCAACGATTCGTCCCGATATTCACACTCTATATACTCTCGAATATCGTCAATTGGATCACATAACAAGTGTTTAATTACAGCGCCTGCATGGCTTTTGCCACTTCCATAGGTCCCTGAAATCCAGAATGGTTTATGAAAATCAGCATTGTTGTTATACACTGAATTTACAACCTTTCTCAACACTTCATTAAACTGCTCGTTTGGAATAAAATCTCTCCAATCGCCATTCTCCGGTTGTATTTTGAATGCGATAGCAGATTCTCGAATTTCGATTAAGTCAGAGTATTTAGTCTTCATTGTTTGAAATATCCTAGATTAGTTGTTTGGTTTCAATTTAAAGAATCGTATTATTTCACTCTTCACCAATTCACGAATATCCTTCTCCTGAAGCAAGTCCCATAATGCATTGTCGAGATATGCGTATTCGACATTGTCTCTTATAGCTTTTGCAGAATGCAATGGTATAGTAGCATCAGTCATTTGACAATGCCAAAATCCATCATTTTGCATATAATTAAACGGTTTATACATAGGCGTTTCTTTATCTCCTATATAAAATTTATATATACTACTATATACCTTTTGTAAATCTTCATATTGGAATCGGTTAACTACCACACATTTTCTTTCAATCACATCAATAATTGCAAGAATAAAAATAGGTTTAGCAAAAATCTTTTGACCTCGATAGTTCCCTATGTTTACCTGTTTTATTAAATCAATGTAATATAAAACGCAATCCGATACCATGTATTATTTAGTTAAAAGTTTCAACACTTCCAACGGAGTCAGTTCCTCTCGCAAAGTAATATGATCTAATCCCATACTAAAGGTTGCATTAAGAACCGGATTCATATCACTATTAATAGATCTTAACAGGCTTATTAGCGTTTCTCTGTCAAGGCCAAATTCTCGATAAGTTCCACATTTATTTGTGGGATCATACAAATCTGCCACACGTAAGCCTGAAATATTCTTGCTCTGGGTAAATTTATATATAGAATAAGCTATGGCCTCTCGAGATACATTTACGTATGGTGTTTTTACATATTTTTGCTTTTCTATTTGTGGCATTATGCTTCTTCCGATTGGACTTTCCCGGAAGGTTCTAAACAGGGCATAAACGATGTTCTTAATCGTTGTTTGACTCTCTAAAGAGTAATCTAACATGACTTTCTCTCGCACATCGCCCTCTGACACGCAAGCATTCCAGTCTATATTCTCTTCAAACCACTTCACAATTGGAGCATTATATGTTAAATTAATCCAAACCACCTCCCATACAAGGTCCGGCATGTAAGCATATAATTCAACAAGATAAGCTCCGAGATCGGTTAACTTTCTAGATTTAGTATTATCTAAAATTTCCGCCTGAACTAGCCATTTTACGAAATTGGGTAATTGTTCTTTAGGGTGCAAGCCGTGAAGGTTGTCTGTAAAATATGTTTCTGCTGATGACATAAAGAAATCAAGCCATTCCCCGTTCAAGCCAAAGTTATTATATCCTACAAGTTTCATTTTATTCTGATTTGTTCCAGTTTCAGCTAATGAATGCGCTACTATGCATCCTAGTTCATGGAATGTTAAACACTTATGACAATGTATACATTTTTGTTGATCAATTTTTACATCAGGTAAAATAGATAGAGCTCCCGTTGGGCACTCAACCTCACAAGCCTCACAATTTATACAATATGTTGCTTTGTATATTGCTCGTTTAAGTAATCCTTGGAGCGTCGGATTAGTATGCGTATTTTTAAATATTATCTTAACCGTATGGTCTTTCAATTCTATTTCAAATTGATAAATTAATTTATCATACTTAATCTCTCCATATTGACCATTGGACGATAACTGAGAATCACATACAGTTGGCAGCCATGTGAAAATATGTTTCTGAGGTTCAGTACACATAAGTACCAAATCAGGATTAGTTGCCAATATTTGTACAAATGAACGCGATGCCAAGCCTCTGCCGCCAGCCCTCCTTTTCCAGTTACCTTGGCGTATATAATCTTTTTTATCTGAAATATTGCTTTTTTGCACAATGGCTTCTATTCTAGTTAAGAACGGTTGTAGACTTTTACTAAAGCATTTCCGTGAAATGCAATCATTCCACTCAGAAGAAAACGGACATATTAAACAACCTACACGAGTCATTCCATAACGATACGCAGGATTTATTGGTAGATTATTCTTCAATAAATAGAGAAAGACCTCCGTCGTATTCCAATATAAAATTGGACTTTCGTTTATTACGGTAAAGTGTTTGACACTTCTACCCTCTCTACTATAGCCAGATCGCCGAGTACTTTCTTCTGCACGAACGCCATCAAACGTCAGAATTCGAGCTTGCTTATTTGTGCCATCAATTTTCAGCATTCGGTAAAGAGGAGCCGTTTTCATAATGGAACAGCACCAACGATGAGTATCAGACGGCGTACCTATTTTATCCCAATAATTAATTACGCTTTCATGATTACGGGCCACCGAGAATTTAAGCGTAGGAAACTTCTGATGATAGAACTCGATAATATGGTCATAGAGAGCCAACGAAGGCGGCAACTCGTACCCCGTATCGGAATATATCACCTCAAAAGACTCCGGAGGAATAGCTCGAGTACATAAATCAAGGACTACTTGCGAATCTTTTCCTCCAGAGAAGGATGCCAAAAACTTATCAATCCTAGTGGTCTGATAGATTTTCTTACCCTGCTCCTGCGCAACCTCCAATGGCATGACATCAAAACTATCACAGTCCTGTTTGACAATAGCCATCTTATTTTTTGTGTGTTTCTCCTGCCTTGCAGCCAATGCTTCAAAATCTATTTGATTTGCAACAGCTTTTTCTACGGTTTTGCGCGCAGAATAATATTGTGCAAATTTATTCCGGATAAATTCTACAGCCTCACTTTCAAGCAGAAACATCTCATTGTTGATACGTTTTAACATCTCATCGACATCGACCGGTATGATGTCAAGCTTTTCTTGTCCTTCCTGAAATATTACGGTTGGATCATCGTATACATTGGCTCCTTTTACATCAAAAACCAATACTCCGCGATAGAAATATTGCTTATTGCATGCCCATAATAAAGGCTCCTGACACCGAGGGTATTGCCACCCCAATTTGTCAAGCCCCAGCATATCAAGCTCCTCAAAGAAAACAGGACGAGGCGACACAGTTAAAGCGTCAGATGTGAAGTGCGATTGCATCCTCACTCCCCCAGTTTCCTTATCCCATATAATTTTAAACATATTATCTAAACGTTATTAAGGCCTGAATATCAACACCCAACAAAGTCGCAATCTGTTGAAACTGCTGAATAGATGGTTGTGCTTTATTGGAGCACCATCGCGATATGGTATTCTCCGATTTACCCATTTGCTCTGCTAACCACCGACTCGTCCTTTGTTTCTCGACAAGAGTGGCCTTAATCCTATTCACCACAATTTGTTGATTATTCGACATCCGCATTTAAACTATACTCATTAAATTGCAAACAAAAATACACCTAATTTCTTATATAGCCAAGTACACAAGCAACAAAAACATCTTTTATAAGGAAGTTGCTACTATTGCACAAAACTATGTAAAAGCTATACTTTATTTTGCCTCAATACAATCATCATTCATGTTGTTCATTTTTTAAATTATTCATTCGTCTTCCTCAAATCCTTCTGAGGCATTTGCCACTAACGCCTTTCCTATTTCCAACTGCAAGAATTTAGGTAGTTGAAGCAATTTTGCCATAAGTTGGCTGTAAGTGAACTCAACCTTGGTATCCAGTATTGGTTCCTCTACAATGCTCGTGTCAATTCTTTCTACAATCTCAGAGCCTTCAACAAAATCGGAATAGTCCGGATTCTCAGGCCAATTTTCTATCGTACCGTCACTATTGATCCTCAAACGGATATAGTCTCCACAGTCATCCGAATCCGGAACCAGACTGTTTGGCACATAACCGGCAATCTTACATATCACCTTTTTATCTTTATCAAGCAGGAAATATGTTCCGCTATCGCATATCTTGGCCTGCAGATACAGAGTCCCATATTCAAGCTTCCAATTCAGCAGCTGATGTGTTTTCAAATTGATTATTCCCGACCACATACCTTTAGCAACCAACGGATATTTGTTTTCATATAGTTCTCCCATCCAGGCGTCCGTATAACTGCACATTTCCTCGTTATACGGGAAATATATCATAAGATAGTGCGCAACCTCGCTCAATTTCTTTTTCTCAATGCCAATCAAAATCTGTTTTGCCATAATCAGTAAATATTAGCTGATACTATTCAAACTTCACCATATCCGCCAACTGGACAAAATAATCGTTTGACCAGATGTCGAGTTCCTTGGGATTTCTAACAAAGGGAAGAACATCGCTTTTTACCTGATTGATGTTTGCCGAAGCCAATCTGTCTTTCAACTGAGCCATGAATGCCTCCCTCCCGATCTCTTCATTGTTGAACTGATGAATACGCTCTGCGAGATGGGCAAAATCAAGAGGCACATTGTGGCGTACATACCATTCGAAATCATACCAGTCACGGCCTTTCACCCTGCTTTTCCACCCTCTGTACACCAGTGCGTGCATCTTCCCGGCAAACAAATCCGGCAAGGTGAAACAGCGTGTCATGAAGGAGTGAGGCTGTAGAAGCAGCTTTTGCTCAGTCCTGAAATTCAACGGTGGTTGGGTATCAACTTCAATTTTGATTTTTATGGATTTATCGGTCTGGAAAGACACGTCATATACATCCGTATTGTCTTTTAGGAAAGCGGATTCCACCTTACCAAAACTCTTTTTGTCTTTCTTTTTAATCTCCACCTCACGACCGACAATGGCAAATTCATCTATTATCGGCTGGAAGTATTTCGTGAAATCGAACTTGTCATCGGGAGTCAGGAGGGAAAAATCCATATCCTCGCTGAAGCGTTGGAGACCATGAAAAATTCTGAGGCAGGTACCGCCATAGAAAGCGGCAACATCGAAGAAACCGCCATTGTAGAGTCCGGCAAGTATCACCTGCTGGTTTACTTCAAATATGGCATTACGCCTTTCTTGTTCCGTTGTCGCACCATATGCAGAGAGCATATTGTCATAAATCTCATTCTTCATTTCTTCAGCAATTTAAGTAAAGTACGAATTGAATCGGCCTTTTTGCCGACCTTGATATATTCCCCAAACAACCGGGCATCCATCTGCATAAAATCCTCTCGTTCCATCCGGATATCCTCTTCCAGATAAATTTCGGCATCTTTCAGATAACGCAAATTCACTTTTGAAGAATTGGCAATCAGATCACACAGGGCCTTTTCAGGTGTAGCCATCACAAATGCGTAGCCATCTTTCTTGATGCTTGTCAGCCCAACAGAGAATGCGGCCTTCGAGATATGCGTATATTCAAACCGTCCAAATGGCGTATCAAAGTTCTTGGAATACTTCAAAGTCATGGACTGTTTGGTGTAAACCTCTTCCGGTATCAGCCCATAATAGCGCAGGGCCGATGACATGGAAACATACGAAGGGGCATACAGATGATTGGCTATCAATTCTGTCGAAAGGGTTTTCCCCGTTATTTCCGGACTGCACACATAAAGCCCCTTCTTGAGACGTATTATCTGCTTGTCACGCTCAAGCAACCTGAGTTTCTGGCTTCCGCCCCTGATATGAGGAAACAGGGACTCCAAAACAGAAGCTGTAACAGGGATGTTGCCTAATTGTTGCAATGGATTGTTCATGGCACAAAGGTAGCAATTATTTTAATATCAAAGTATATTAGATATATTTTTCTGTGCAAAATATTACTATTTATGCAGCCATGATTTTTAGTGAATACCCATAGATACAAAGATATTATCCAACAAATTATTTTCTCGGCTTTATCAATGAGCACCTATATGCGCCAATTCAAGTAAAGTCTAAACATAAGGGAAGGAATTATCTTGTAAACCGCAATCCGTATTAAACTTAGAAGTACAGATTCTCTTTTTCCGGCACCTTGTTCTCCAGGAACATAACATAATAAATCGGGAGATAAAGAATATTTCCTTTTGTTTTTATTTCCCTTTTGTTTGAGAGAACAATAGATGAAACAATATGGTAATCCTGAATTGCCATCAGGTTATCCAATGCACTATGAACCGTATAATCCTTTCCGGATTTAACCTCGATAGGCAGCACACTCATAGTGCCACTGTCATCAACAAGGAAGTCAACCTCTCCTTTCTGCTTATTGTCGTAGTAGAACAGTTTTTCGTAATGCGCTTTCAGTTCCTGGGCAACAGCACTTTCATAGACAGAGCCAAGGTTAATGCTGGCAATGTCGTTCAGTATTGGCTGGATATTGTAATGATACAACTGGGAAGTAAGCATACCTACATCGTTCATGTACAGCTTCAACAAATTTTTCTGCTGGGATTCTGCCAAGGGATATTTCGGATTGCTGATGGCATGTGATGGTATCGTAATGCCTGAATTGATCAGGTACTCAAACTCCTCCACGTAATTGCTGAATCTGTCGCCTTTCCTGTCCAATATATCTTTTGCCACAATCCGCTTCTTCTTGTTCTCCATCTGAGAAGGAATCATATCATAGATACGGCGGATATACAGTTTCTTGACGGCACCCTCTTCGTAACGGGAAGCATCGACGCCATACAATTCTCTGATGGCCTCCTGAACCTCTCTCACTTTGACGATATTATGAGTGTTCAAATATTCATTGACCGCATCCGGCATACCACCCACAAGCAGGTATCTTTTGAAAAGACTTAGCACCTTATCATGAATCTCCGGAGCCAAAGGCTGTTTCTGCTCAAAGGATTTCCTCAGATGCGCAATCGCATCTTCGCCGAAATCATTTGCAATCAGGAATTCTTCAAAGTCCAGCTGATACATTTTTCTGGGAATAATGCTTCCGACCGGAACCGAAACAGTCTTTTTCAATGCAATTCCCAGCAGGCTTCCGCTGCAGATAAACCGATACCTGTGTTCTTGCCTCAAGAACTTGAGCATCGTCAAAAATTGCGGATAATGCTGAATCTCATCAATGAATACCAATGTATTTTCATATCTGTCCAGCTTGGATCCTGCAATCATACTTAAGTTCAGGTAAAACTCTTCCGTTGTGCGGACATGCTTGAATATCTTGTCGCCTGCATCGTCTTTCACGAAATTTATCTCCACATAGTTGTCATAGAGTTCTGTCCCTACATCTCTTATGATGTAAGACTTGCCTATCTGCCGCGCTCCTTCAATCAGGAGAATCTTGTCCTCGTTAGACCTGAGATGGTTATCTATATATGATCGGATCTTTCTGTACAGCATTGCTTCTACACTTTTCTAAAAGATTTAGTAGTGCAAATATACACTTTTCCTTAGAAATAACTCTTATAATTCTACACTTTTTCTACATCCTTTCAATTTTCGGCAGCAACGGAGCAACATAGACTTATGGTGAAAGCAACTTTACTTTATCCCCGTATTCATATATACGCCAATTAAAGTAAAGTCAAAATAAGGGAAGAAAAGAGATGGCTCCGCCAAACAGACCAGCCGATTTGCGAAGTCTACTAATGATGCAACCTGTTTTTTCTTTTGGCTGCAAAATCTTCGTGAGTGCATCTTGTTTTTAGTTGACATCAGTTGGTGAAAATTCCACTTATTTTCGTACCTTCGCAACGGATAGAAAACAGGTGGACTTCGGACGGGAAAAGGGAGGTTTCCCCATTGGTTCTGATTCAAGTGAAAAGTGCGGCAAAACGGACGGTTTTTGGCCTGAAAAACAAGCGAGAAAAGACTTTTCTACCGTTTAAAGCACAACTCTTTCACATTCAGGTTGTTCGGTATGCTGCATCGGCAAGTAAGTGGTGATTACCAACGATTAGCATATATCATCAACGATTATCAAGGCGTTCATTTTGAGCGCCTTTCTTTTTAGCCTTATAAGCGATAGTTATCGTT
>ENA-OURS01000711-OURS01000711.1-human-gut-metagenome-genome-assembly--contig:-NODE-711-length-35861-cov-12.691029_pt1 | contig 35861 bp, 24 predicted proteins | sample MGYA00242109_ERZ509010 | MGnify/ENA primary metagenome ERZ509010 (study PRJEB26280, sample SAMEA2338774) | human gut metagenome | biome: human gut; feature: human-associated habitat; material: faeces... | reverse complement strand
TCAGCTATCTTTCTCCATCGTCAATCAAAAGAAGATCGTCCCGTGTTGCGGCATGGTTGCGTATCATCGTATCCATGAGTGCTGCCAAAGCTGCTTGCTGCGCGGATGTCAAGCAATTCCATTTATCCAACATCTCACGCTGTGCGGGAGTCAGAGCCACACGAATGTCGTCCTGCGCAAAGAATTGCGACAATGTAACACCGAAAGCATCGCAGATCTTCTCAAGCGATGCAAACGATGGCGTCATAGATTTTTTATACCACGAGGAGATGGTAGACTGTGGCAGGCCAGAGCGTTCAGCAAGCTGATATTCCGACCATCCCCGTGCCTCACGATTTCGTTTGATGATTTCCAGAATATCTGTCACAACTTCACCACCTAAGATTTTTCGTTTATTATACTTTGAAAAATCGTTGCATTTTAATAATTATTATCGTATTATTTATTACGACAATACTTCGGTTGAAGGCGTGATGTTTATGGGAGAAAGCCGTCACATATACCGCTGTGCGGTCATAGGGCAAGCACCCATGCGCTTTCCATGGGGGTTTGATGAAGAAGATAGTGGCTGCCGGAAAATGAAAATCGAACTGGCGCAGCAGGTTATGGCGCTGCGCCAGCGCGGTGTGACACAGTTTCTGACCGCCTGCGACTGCGGCGTAGGTCTTTACGCAGCCGAGATCGTCAACGGTCTGCGGGAAACCACCGACCCAGACCTGATGCTTTTCTGCTATATACCACATGAGGAACAGGCTACCAAATGGGCACCGTATCTGCGGGAACGCTACTTTACTATGCTGGAAAAATGCACCCATATTTCGGTCGTGTGTCCCGTGGGTACGCCGGATGCACAGCTGCAAGCCTATAGGAAGATCATTGACCTTGCCGATGTGGTACTATATGTCCATGATGCGGATATGTCAGCAACGGACAGTGGGGAAAACAGAGCCTTTGCTTTTGCTGTGGAAAGCCATACGCCCACGCTGGTCTTGCATCCGAAAGAGCTGACCGCAGAGTGGGTCGGCGAACAGTTCTATCCCAGACGGTCTTGATAACAGGATGATTAGCCCTGTTCACGACGCAGCAAGCCGGATCGCGCCTTGCCTGCAAAACAAAAAAGCCGTAGGCATCTGTGCCTACGGCTGCATGAGGAATAGTTCGTTTTTCGTAAATCATATACAATTTACGAAACAAGTCCCTGTTTTGCTTGGCGGCACGGTAATTGCTGAGATCTCTGACGGGATTTTTGACGGAATTAAAACGCTGCCCGCCCCTTCCATGGGTAAGAAACATATGCTCTGAACAGCCTGCCTTTTATGAGCCAGAGAAGAATGGATATACGTCTGCAATGTCGTCCGAACATCAGCGTGGCCCAAAAGCTCACTGAGGCTCTTGATGTCCACACCATTCTCCATGCACCTTGTCGCGTAGGTATGTCGGAGGGCGTGAAAATTCCGATAGCGGATACCGCAGCGTTCCAGCAGCTTCCGATACCGGTATTGCAGTGTGCGCGGCTCCATTGGCGTGTTCGTATTGGTCAGCAGGTAGTTATCTTTTTGAATATTCTGCGTGGCTGTTTTCAACAACTCCAGCATATCATTGGGAATTGCCACAAGACGTACAGAACTGCTGCTTTTAGGGGATTGAACCACCAAATGTGTTCCGGAAGCATCGCGTACACGGGCAGCCGAGCGCTCAATTCGCAGAAAGCCGGAGCGGTAGTCAATGTCGCTTTTGCGCAGAGCGCAGATCTCACCAAGTCGCAGCCCCGTGTTCAGCACCAGAAGGATACACAGCCCTGTGATGTCCGGGGCCTCCAGGATCTTCTGCGCCAGCAGGGCTATCTCGTGATCGGAAAATACTTCAATCTTTTTGCCGCGATATGCGGGCAGCTCCACATCCCGGCCGGGGCAATCACAATGACATTTCTTTTTCACCACTTTGAAAATTGTCTTTAGCAGCACACCAATATCCCTCGCGGTTTTGCTTGATAGACCTCGGTTCTGCAATCTCTTAAAATAGGCAGAAAGCTTTTCCGCCGTCAACTCATGAAGCATGACCGTTCCCAGATCTGGGACAATATAATGGCTGATCACATACTCGTAGCGCCCGACCGTTGAAGCCTTTAGCTCACCACGGCGATCTGACAAAAAGAACGCAACTGCCTGGGCCACAGACATTTCACCTGTCAGGGTCGGCTTCTGTGGTATGACTCCTTCCATCTTCCGTCGCTTCTCACGACAGGCTGCATAACTTTTGGCATATACATAGCCATACTCTGCCTTGCCGGCAGGTGTCCGGCCGCGAATATAGCGGCCCTCCCACCGACCATCCTTCCGCTTGTAAATGTTCTCTCCTCGCCGTGGCATAGTAATCTCCCTTCCTTCTGACGGTGTTTGTGACGGCAATTAACAAGATGCCGTGGTATCCTTTCTTTTGAACTTCCAGATGATGGAAACAATATAAAGCAATTTGAATCGCTATTCAGATAGTTCTTGCTTTTTCACAATTTTCCTGCATTTTTTGTTGACTTTTTTGGTAAGTCAATGTATAGTAAAAGATGGAATTGCGGTAACTTTCTGTCGTAAATTGTATATGATTTACGAAATACCCAGAGCGTGTGCTGACACTTTGCAGTATGCACAAACCGCAGCAGCATCATTCATTTGCAACAGACAAGTAAATATGATCCGGTGACACCGTGTGGCTGTGTTGGTCGTAAAGATCTTTTTATGTGCAAAAGATCAGGCAGCAGCCTAAAAGGAATTTGGGTTAGAAACCCTCTGCGGACGGCACTGTGAGCGCAAGGAAATGGTCGAAGCGGCGAAAGCTGTTGGGTAATACCGCCATTGGGAGGAAGCTTCTGAGAAGGTAGATCATGTACGAAAGGCGAAAGCCTTGTGGCGCGAGGGCAGGAGAATTGCACGGTCAAGGATCTTTGGTACACAGTGGCGCTCTCTCGCTGTGACGAGGGCAGGAGCGTGCGCTGACGGATTTTGTCAGCGTTTTTTCTTGCCAAAATGCCGCTGGTCATCCCCTGAGAAGGGGGTTGTCCGGCGTTTTTTCGTAAAGGAGGAGTGTTACTATGTCTCAACGCGGCGGACGTCCCATTGATTTTCAGGCGTGGGCGCAAAACCAAATAGTCAAAAGGGCTGTGGCAGCACTGGAAGCGCGTGACGAAGCATTTGCCGAGCGAAACGCAGATACGCCGCTGCCGCAGCTGGCGCGGTATCTGAGCCGGTGTGCCATCTCGCTGGGTCACAGCCCATCCCCCAGCGAAGTGGATGGCGGTACATTTATTGAGCAGCGTTTTGGCAGCTGGGCAGCCGCGATGGCGGCGGCAAGGCTGCCGCAGCCTCGTTCCATGCGCAAGCTGCGCGACACCGCTCGCTATAAGGCGGAAAAGGTGAAGCAAGAACCGCTGTTTCGCGAGGAGCGAAGGCAGAAGCGGCAGCGCAAGCTGGAGCAATCCGAGCAGCGAAAGAAGGAGCAGGCTATCAAAAAGCGTGCGGAGCGGGCCGCTAAGGCTGAATGGGCGGCGAAGAAGAAGGCGGAGGCTGAAGCAAAGGCTCTCACCTTGGCAGAGACCTCCGCTGAAGCCGCACTTGATGCAATATCCGCAGTAATTACCCCCAGTCAAGCTGAGACAGTCTGAACGGAGACTGTTCGCTTTCCATAGGGGGGCCGGGGTTTAAGCCGCCCCGCCCCCTCTTCCTCAAAAAGCCAAACCGAGACGGCATATGCCGTAGTCTTTCCCATAGAGCGGGAGAGGTTTGCCGGCCTCTCCCGCATCCTCAAAGGTAACAGCCCTGACACGGGCTGAAGGAGTATAGAAATGAAGAAAAATCTTAGATATATCATCGCGTCGCTGCTGGCGCTCATGATGCTGCTGAGCCTGTGCGCCTGCGCTCAGACCGGAATTGCCAGTGGCAGCAACGGCGAATTAGACCTGGATTATGTGGGCGAAGCCACCGACCAGCCGGAAGAGGAAAAACCGTGGTATTCTTGGATCACGGACGCTTTCAGCTTCGGCAAAAAGGAGACAACAAGTACCCCGTCCCAGAGCAAGCCTGACAGCGTAGCGGATTTCTACACCCAGGGCGACACAGCCGCGCCGGAAGGCAACAAGGGCGGCAAGGCAGACCAGTCCACGCCCACCACGCCTGAGGAAGATACTTCCAATACGGCGACAACCAATTCTGGCGGCAAAAAGGACGACAGCAAGAAGAACGACCAGAAGGCTGAGGATAACAATACCCCCGCGCCTACTCCGGAGCAGAAACCGGACAGCAAGAAGGATACCGTCACCATCACGATCCGCTGCGATACGGCGGTGAATAACGGAATGCACTTAGAAAGCAAGTGGGCGGGCATCGTCCCCGCCTCTGGCTGCATTCTCGATGTAACCACAGTGGAAATTGAGACGGGTGACTCCGTTTTCGATATCCTTAATCGCGTCTGCCAAAAATACAAGATTCATATGGAATTTACCGGCGGAGCAAGCAAGTATTACGTAGAGGGTATCAATAACCTTTACGAACGTGACGGTGGTCTCTGGAGCGGCTGGATGTATTGCGTTAATGGATGGTATCCAAACTACGGCTGTGGCACGTTTCGTGTCAAGGCCGGAGATGTAATCGAATGGAACTACACCTGCAATCTTGGTGACGACTTGGGCGCAAAGATGGACGGTGCCGAGGAAGCAAAGAGCAGCAATTGACCCCTTGAGATAAGCGGGAGAGAATAGAGAGAACTATGAGTGAGCGAAAGGCCATTATAAAAACGGTGGGTCTAAAAAAATACTATACCGTGGGCGGAAACACTGTCCGTGCATTGGATGGCGTGGACGTATCTGTGCTGCAGGGTGAATTTGTCTGCATTGCGGGCCGCAGCGGTTCCGGAAAATCGACTCTTCTGAATATGTTGGCAGGACTGGAGCCGCCCACCAAAGGGGAGATCATCGTCCGAGGCAAGCATCATCTGGAGGCCATGGACGAGGAGTTACGGACAAAGTTCCGCCGCCGCTATATCGGCTTCGTCTTTCAGAACTACAATAATTTGCCCCAATACACGGCGTTGGAGAATGTGGCGCTGCCACTGGCCATCCGGGGCGTACCGGAGGATGAACGGAACTGGCTGGCGTGGCAGGCCCTGAGCCGTGTGGGACTACGCGGACACGTAGATCACCGGCCTGCGGAGCTGTCAGGCGGCCAGCAGCAGCGCGTCAGTATCGCGCGGGCCATCATCACCGAGCCATCTATCGTGCTGGCAGACGAACCCACCGGCAATCTGGACAGCCGCACCGGTCAGGAGGTCATGGAGCTGCTGTGTGAGATCTTCCGCGAGAGGAACACCACTTTTGTTCTCAGCTCACATGACCCGCAGATGCAGTGTTATACAGATCGTACCGTCTATTTCAGTGACGGGAAAATAGAGACAGAGAATCACCACACCGGAGAGGAGCGCACACAGTGAAGAGAGAAACGGCAAAACGGGTATTGGCATTGTTGATCTGCGTATTAATGACAGCATCCATGCTGCCCACCGTCGCTATGGCGGAAGAAGTCACGGAGGATGTGATAGATGGCAGCACCATTGAGGCTTACACGTCTTACGAAAATGGAGAGGATGCCGGCGTCGGCGGGGTCTCGGTTACGGACGAAAAGCCCAACACGGATATCAAGGTCATACCCAGCGACGCCAACGCCCTGATCCTGATGGATACCGGCGCACAGTCCCCAAAAGGCGTTCCCGGTCAGGTGGTGAAGATCGTGCTGCCGCTGGCGGTGAATAAGGAGTACCTGCCCAGCGAGAAATACATGCTGCGCAACATCAACATCTATCCCGATGTGCCTACCGACGCCAGCGTGTCCAACTGGCCCTTTGAGCTGATCTACGCCAGCGATGTGCAGCACTTAAAGGATATGTCCTACAACTCCACGGCGGAGGCGTGGTTCGAGTTCAAGATCAGCGAGTTCGCCAGCAAGGGACGCTATGCCGTGCCCTTTAAGATCAACGCCACCGTGTGGCGGGAGGATGCCGTGAACGGCACCACTATCACCGAGGACGTGACCTTCAAGGTCAGTGCCTATGTGACCGTTACCGACAACGGCAATATGTCCGGCGTTACCACCTCCTTCGGCAGCCTTCAGGTGGCGGGTACCAACGCGGGCGGCTCCTATACCGTGCCTACCGGCACACCCAATCAGACTATCTCCATGCGGATCCCCGTGATCAATGTGGGCGGTACCCTGACCAGCGTGACGGTCTATCCCGTGGTGTCCGCCGCGCTGGACGAGTTCCCCTTCGTGATCGACTCCACCAATTTGGGCAAGTATTTCGACTACTGGGCCAGCGGCGAGGTGAAGTATCTGGACTACACCTTCACGGTGTCGCCCTTTGCCACCTCCGGCAACAAGTCCATTAAATTCAAGGCCAATTACTTCGAGAACAGCGCCCCTGCGGAGGGCTCCTTCTCCACGCAGTTTACCGTGATCGACGGCTATGACGCCTCCGCTATGTCGGTAATGGTGCAGAGCTATAAGCTGTATGTGGACGATACCGAGGTGTCCGGCCTGATGGCAGGCGAGGAGACGGAGCTGCGCCTGACCCTGATCAACAACTCCAAATATGACACGGCCAAGAAAATCATCTCCAGCCTGGTATTCACCAATTCTCCCGGTCTGACGCTGTGCGTGGGCGGCACGGATACCGCCTATGCCGACTCCATCAAGCCGGGCGGCACGACGATCCTGAAATACAAGATCATGGCCAAGCAGGACGCGGAGGTTGGCCCCGCCATGCTGGGCATCAATCTAACCTATGAGACCACCGAGGCGGTGGCCGGTAAGGCGGCGCAGAACATCATGCTGCCCATCAGCCAGAAGATGGACATTCTGGCCGGTACGCCGGAGGTGTACGGCACACCCAGCAAGGATAAGGAAGCTACCATCTCCGTGCCGCTGACCAACATGGGCCGGGCCAAGGCTATGAATATCCGGGTGCTGGCCACGGACGGCATGACCGCCTCCACCCCCTGTTATGTGGGTGACCTGCTGGCAGGCGGCTCCACCAGCGCCGATGTAACGGTGGGCTTCTCCAAAATCGGCGCGTTTGTGGGCAAGATGATCCTCCAGTATGAGGACGCCAACGGCGAGACGTATTCTCAGGACATCTCCGTGCCGCTGAGCGTGGCGGAAAGCTCTGCGGATACAGATGCCAACAGCGTCAACGCAAATAAAGACGGCACAGGCAGCCGCTGGTGGCTGTGGCTGCTGATAGCGATCCTTGCGCTCATCCTGATCGGCATTGTGGTCTATGTCATCATCCGCTATAAGCGCGGCGAGATCGGGCCCGGTGCTGAAAACACCGCTGCCTTGGACGATTTTGACGACGACTTTGACGCAGACGGCGGCGCCCCGGATATTGGAGAGAACCCGCTGACCCACGATGGAAACAACAAGGACGGGAATGTATGAAGCCGAGAGATCTTTTTCACTACGGCTGTACGAACCTGTTCCGGCGCAAGACCCGCACGGCCCTGACGGCGCTCTCTATGGCGGTGGGCGTCATGTGTATCGTGGTGCTGATCTCCGTGGGCCTGGGCTATGAGCAGGCGTACCGTGAGAGCATCGAGGCCATGGGCAGCCTGACAAAGATCGACGTGACGCCTGCCACCAGCGACTACGGACGCAAGGCGCTGCTGAACGACAAGGCGCTGGAGGCCTTCCGGGGCATTGACGGTGTGGAGGCGGTAACGCCGGTCTACCAGCAGTCCGCCTACATCGTCTCCGGCAACTATGTCAACATGGTGCGCGTCTACGGCATCGACATGACCACGGCGGAAAACTTCATGCTGACGCCGGAGCGGGGCGTTATGGCCGGGGACGGTACACACCTGCATCCGGAAGTCATGTTCACAGACGACGTGGCGGCTGGCCTTGCCAACAAGGCAAAGGATTGGGAACTGGCAGTAGACGAGAATGGCAACGCCCTGATTGACCTGCTGGAGGTGCCTGTCCGCATGACCTTCGATTCCTCCAGCCTGACCGGCGAGCCGAAGGCCGATACCGATGGGCGGGCGCTGCCCTCCGGCAATCTCTACAACTTGCGGGTAACCGGCATCTGCTCCACGCTGAACAACAACTTCACCTCCTCCGCCTTTATGGCCTATGACCGGCTTGAGGAAATGACGCAGACCAGCGCCAATAACATGGGGGCTACCACCCAGACAAAAACAGCGGAGGAAAAGGCCAACGGCCCTACCTACGATCTCGTTTGGGTCAAGGTCAAAAACGTCAACGATGTGCAGCGCATTGTCAAGCTGATCCGTGACACGGGCCTGAACACCTACTCCCTCAATGACATGCTGGAAACCGTGCGCACACAGTCCCGTCAGATCCAGGCGATGCTGGGTGCATTGGGCGGTATCGCTGTCCTGATCTCCGCCATCTGCGTGGCAAACACCATGATGATGTCTATCACAGAGAGAACGCGTGAGATCGGCGTACTGAAGGTGCTGGGCACCATCCGGAGCGACATCTTCAAGATGTTCCTGACGGAAGCGCTGATCGTAGGCGTGATAGGCGGCGCGGCGGGCTTGGTGCTGAGCTTTATCGCCAAGTGGCTGATACCGGTGATTTTCGCGTCCCGTGAGCTGCGGTGCGTGCTGCCCTGGTGGCTGGCGCTCTGCGGCGTGGTGTTTTCCGGCTGCGTGGCCATTGCCGCCGCATGGATCCCCGCCCGCAAGGCAACGCTTATCAGCCCCAACGAAGCCATCCGCTCTGAGTGAGGTAACGATATGAAAAAGATATGCTGTATAGTGCTGACCGTACTCTGCATCCTGCCGTGTCTGTCAGGCTGCGGAAAGAATGATAAATATGAAGAACAGCGCGTGATTCTGGATGCCGATTTATCACAGCCTGGGGCGATTTGCATGCAGTACAGGGACTTGTCATTTGAAATCGAGCAGCTACAAATCACGGATAAAGAAAGCGGTGTTGTGACAAATAGCTACTCTGCGACGCTGGATTTACCAGAAGCACGAGAAATTAGTGCGCTTCCAGTCGTGATTGAATTTAATGGTGATTCTCTCAAAATTGACGGTTATTTCTTCTCGGATGAATCTCCCGCAATGGTTTACTTGGACTACGCGAATGGAGTAACACATGACATTACCGTGACCTTTGATGGATACGAAAAGACCGTTGTTTCTTCTGTAAGTTGTTTGGATTGATATTCCAGACAGCTTACAGCTAAAAGGGATTCGGATAGAGAGGAGGGCGTTGCCAATGACCCATTAAAAATCGGCATACGAATTGCCAACCTGCGGACGGTTACCTTTTGTGGAGTGTGGGTAACCGGAAAAATGAGAACACTCCGAATGACAGAACAAAATGGAGGAGAAAACATGCGCAATAATTTGAAGCGTATTTCCGCACTGTTTCTCGCGCTGGTGATGGCTCTCAGCCTCAGCGTGACCGCCTTCGCGACGACCCCCACCACGGCTGGTGATATGAATGTCACTTGGGGTACAACCACATTCGAGAAGACCTCTATTAACTACTTTGACAAGCGCGAAGAGAAGAATATTGTGGCCTATTCTCATCTGCTGGTCGATAGCAGTGTATCCAGCAGCATGGATCTTACTCTGGAGTTCAATGGAACCGGCATCAAGATCAACGGCGAAAGTGTTGCAACCACCGGCTCTACTTACACTCGCAGTTTCAATCCGGCAAGTCAGGTGCTGGAAGTCGAGGTGCTTTATGGCACTAACGAGAGCTCGATGCACTACATTTCCGCCTATGCTCCTGGTGCACTGAACGCAACTGTGAACATTGACTATTCTCGTGCCACCTACTTCGGAACCCTGACTGGTCCCACCACCTATACCTATCCCGGTATGCAGCATTGCCCGTATCTTGACACCGTGACTCAGGATCAGATCGATTACATGAATGAGTGCCTCGGGATCATGGATACGTACTTTGCTACAGAGGCTTCCAAGACCGCGACCTATAGCAGTCTGACGAATGCCACGGCTGCCGGCATTCTGGACAAGCTCTGCTACGATAGAAATCAACTGACGGTTACCTATGATGACGCAGGAACCTATGTTACTCATGTTGGCTTCCTCGGAATCGATAGTGCCACCTCTTGGACTTACGGGGGACAGTACTATCCTAATTCCGGCGGTTGGATGTACAAGGTCGTTCGCGGTGGTGTCGAGATGCTGCCCATGATCGGCGCTACCGCATTCCCGCTGATGCCCGGTGATGTTGTGACCTGGTACTACAGTGTTGACCTGGGTTATGACTACGGGCATGCTATGATGTAATTGCCCCTCGGCCAGCAGGAGCGATATGCTCCAAGCCTGTAATCTCTATCTGAATACCTGCGGTGGGTCCGGCTCATATCGGGCCGGGCCCACCGCTCTTCTAATAACGTGCGTAAGCGGGGCAAAGAACATGCAGACACAACAGAAGATAAAAAAAATAGCGATTCTATTACTGACGATAACGCTGGTTCTGGGATCATTAGTCACAACAGCCGTCGCGATGCCGGGAATGAACACATTCTGGCCGATGGATTATGATGCGTCTAATGCGACAGAAATCCCGCGTAATTCATATACTCGTATTTCAATCTCAGCGGAAGAATACCCCGAAATGCAGGAGTTGCAGATCCTGAATGATCATAAAGATGATATGGATCACGACAACATTTTTTACATTGTCGTGATCCCCGGTTTAGATACGAAAAGCGCGACGCGAGACAAATATGCGTTGACGTTGACCTTAACGGAGCGCGATGGCAATGCGCCTACCGTTAAGCTTGCAAAAGCTAATTATTATCGGCCTGTTCAAGTGAAATGGACAGCAAATGACGGGAGACAATGCGATCTATTCATTATCGCGACACCCGAAAAACGTGACTATAGGGATGCCGATTATACAGAAGCATCCATTTATTATCTGGAATCATTAAATAAAGTGCAGTCACTGTATGACACGCTTTCTACAAATACAAAAGCAGTTGTTGGCGGTTATCATCCCCAGAATTTCCGGTGCTTACAAAAAATATGCAGAAACTTTGCCGGTACAGTATTGAGTTTTGGCTGGACCGATGGTTATGTATCAAACCCGCCTGAGCTTAGTGCAATTAGGCAAAATTTTTCCGAACGTAGTGCACTGGCGCCGGACCAGGCGGCGGCGTTTTTTACTGATATACTTCCCTATTATATGGATTATTGCCGGCAGCCTATTGAAAAGCCGGAGCTATCCAGCCTGCAAGTCATGGGGAGTGAAGCCGTTGCTGTATCAGATACGGAATATGCGCTATATTTGCCGGAGGGAACCAATTGGAAGAAGGCTAACGGATCACTTAACATGGTGGTAACGGCGCCATATTCTGCGGTCACGAGCGGCACATGGGCAGCGAACACCACGGTCTTGTTGGACATTTACGCAAGAGACCCTGCCACGAATACCGTTTATGATACCGAAAAAGGTGGTCGCGTAGTCAGCAGCTATGTCGTGAAGCTCTACTCCGGTGCTCCGAATTATGCGATCACAGCATTTCAAATAAATGATCGCACTGCCAATATTGACGAAGATAACAAAATCATTTCCCTGCATTTAGCCAAGAACTGGTCATGGAGTCAAGTTCCGCAGATCACGAATTCCGGTACATCTTATGAATTTCTGGGTGCGGATGGACAACCCGTAGCACCTAATGCAGATGGTAAGATCAACTTTGCGGTGGCAAAGAAGCTGCGGTTGATTGAGGATCTGACATCGTATGCGCAGGCAGGCGCCGATACGGGTGGGCTTTATTACACCAAGGATTATACGCTGAATATAACACAGGGCGATTCATCAGAATGCAAACTATTCAGCTATTCTGTGGGCGTAGCAGGTGAAACGATCCTATGGGGTGAAAATAATACAATTACTGTGACCATCCCCTACGCGGACAACTGGAGTAATCTCAAAGGCAGTTATACCGCGTCTTATGATGCGACAGTCACTGTATTGGGAACAGAAGATTTTGAGCATTCTGAGACCACCCCTATTAAGTACCGGGTAACGGCGGAGAATGGAACGTCTTATCAGGACTACTCGATTGTCGTGAAGATGCTCCCTGCCTCTTCTGACAACAAGTTAAAGACTTTCGATTTCGGCACGCTGTCGGGTAAAATCGACCACAAAGCCGGGACGGTCACGCTGGAGTTGCCAGCCGGTTCATCCAAGCGATTTGCACCGTCCATTACGCTTCCTGAGTTTGCCACGGTAGAGCCTGCCAGCGGCGTTTTGCAGGATTTTACTGAGCCGGTTGTCTATACAGTTACCGCACAAAACGGGGAGGCCAAGAGATATACCGTCACCGTTACAGTATCCACGCAGCGGCAGGAAAATCCGGATAAAAGCAAATATGAAAGCCTACTGAATACCATTATCGATAAATATCGGGACAGCGCCAGTGATGACTGGGAGTGGATGCAGCTTGGTATATATGAAAACCAGCAGCAGAGCAGTGGGCCAAATACAAACAACGGCTTCAGTATTGCCAAGGAGATCAATGATCTGAATGTAGGCCCCAATGGCACTATGACAGACGTCGCACGGTTGATTATGCTCTTGACCTCAAGAGGCTACGATTGTTCAAATCTTGCACAGTATAACGATGACGCGCCGTTTATAGATAAGGTTGGAAATCAGATCGACAACCTGGTTGCGAATCTGCTTGAAACGAAAAGCGGAACAATTTTTGGTGTCTCATTCGGCTTATGTGCATTGGATATGGGCAATTATTCTGTTCCCGCGAATGCTGCACGCACAAGAGAGTCTTTGCTGGATACACTTCTCCAATGCACGTTTGATCCACCGGGAATGTACGGAATGGATGAGGTTGGCATGGTCATGTATGCGTTCGCACCTTATCAGGATGATCCTGTGTATGGTGAGCGTGTTCGTGCGAAATTAGATGATGGTGTCGCTGCGATTGTCAAGTATATGCGAGAGGACTACACATTCGTGTATGGCGCACAGGTCAACAGTGAGACAACGGCGCAGGTCATTTGCGCCTTGGCATCCTGCGGTATCGACCCCTACAGCGATCCGAGATTCGGTAACGGAACAACTACCGTGTTGACGCAATGGATGGACTTGTTTGCGACATTAGACGGATTCAAGCACACACAGGATGGTACCACTAATGCAATGGCGACGTACCAATCTTGCTATGCGCTGCAATGGTATCTTGGATTCTTGAATAAGGGTGGAGCAGGGTATCCGTACCACCTCTACTATCATCGTTACGATTTTTCTACGGTTCTCTCGACCGACGCAGATATCTTGTCGTTTTCCATTGAGGGCCAAAACGGAAAAATCGAGACAAAGGATGGTAAAAATACAATCACCGTTACCTTACCGAAGGGAATGTCCCTCCAGAATATAACGCCCGACTTCACGTTATCGGCAGGTGCAGCCTTGGCAGCTCCGACGCTCCCTGTTACATTTGTCGAGAACGTAGCCCAGCCGTTCACAGTGCTGGCTGAGGATGGCCTGACCACAAAAACCTATGAGGTCACGGTTACACTTGGCGACGTGGATCCGGCAGGCGCGAAGCTTGATACTTCGACCATAGTCCTGCAAGATGCCAATCAGCGTAATCTTGATATTCTGGACAAGGCCGTCACAGTGAAAGAGGACGGCGCGGACGTTTTGCTGACGGTCAGCAGTGGCATTAATGTGACAAAGCTGCGTGTTATCGCCAACATCTCGTATGGCGCGAGTGCCTCGCCTGTCTTGGATGGCTCTGTGAACCTTGACCTTTCGGATTGGACGGAGTTTACCATTACCTCTGCGGATGGCAAAAACCACGCTGTTTATCGCATCAAGGTACAAGCGAAAACGGTAGCCTCCATCACGGCATTTTCGCTGACGATCAATGGCAAGGTTTACGACGGAGGCATTGACAACGTTAGCGGCACGATCTCCGTGACTGGGGTGGATGACAGCAATCTGACCACTACAAAATTTGCGCCGGACATCACGCTGGGTGCAGGCACAACGGTGTGCAGCCCGCTATCTGGAACTGAACAGGACTTCTCCGCACCGGTCACCTATACGGTCACAGGCCGCGATGTAGAGAGCCGTACTTATACGGTTCGGGTAACGAACACGGCAGGCAGCTTGATCTCTGCCTCCGGAGAGACGCCAACACCGTCCAGCTCTGCCAGGATTGAGAAGTTCACGGTGCTGGGTGTAGACGGTGAGATCGATCACACCGCTGGTACGATTGAGGTCGTACTGCCGAACGGGACGGACGTAACCGCGGTAGCACCTGTGGTCACTGTATCTGCTGGCGCGGTGGTAAGCCCTGTGTCCGGTGAAGTGGTGAATCTGTCCACACCGCTTACCTATACCGTGAGGCTTGGCAGCGAGACGCGATACTATGTTGTTCGCGTGGTGTATCAGCGCAGTACCTCGCAGCAACTTTGGGACAAGGTCTCTGAAGATAATACGGTAACCGATCATCAGGAGAGCCACAGCACACACCGGTTCTCGTAAGGAAGGTCAGACCGATGATGGAGAATATAATCACTATTAAATGAAGGTGGGAATTTAATGAAAAAAAGATTCATTCCCCTATTGGCACTTTTGCTGTCGCTATGCATTATTGTGCCTGTATCTATCGCGCAAATAATGGCGGCAGATGCAGTTCAGATCAATGTTACCGCCAAAGGGGGCAGTGTAGTAATTGGCGATAAAACGGTGACGGATGGCGGGCAGCATTCGGTTTCACCAAAGTCAGAAGAAGATAAAAATATAACTGTAAGTATAAAGGCGGAGCCAGATGAAGGCTATGGTTTTGAAAGCTGGTCTGTGGGTAATAGTGGAGCTATTGATAATAAAAACAGCAAAACCGCAAATTTAACTGTTGACGTTGATACATCGCCTGTTACCCTTACCGCGAACTTTCAAAAGACACTGACTGTCAAGCTGAATCAGGCAGAGGGCGGCAAGGCAACGATCGCGCCGACGGAGAATGCTGTGGGCGAAAGTACGGCAACAACTGTGACCGGCTTGGATGACTCCACCGGTAAGATGGTCGCTGAGCTGACCGCAACGCCTCATGCTGGTTATGCCTTTTCTGGATGGAAAGTCACCTATGTTAAAGCGAATGGTTCTTCCGCCACTGCTTATGCAAAAGGTGATAAGGCGATGTACCAATATGTGAGAAAGGGCACATTGACAGAGGACACCATCAGCGTAGGATTTTGCAATAGTACCGATCCCAGATTCACGGCATATCACGCACCGCTTATTATTACCCCGCAATTCACAAAGCAGTTGGATGTGACCATTGAGCAATCCGAGGGCGGCACAGTGAGCTCTACTGATGCGCTGACTGGCCTTGCGTCTGGAACGAAGGTGACTCTTGCTGCGGTTCCCAATGAGGGCTACGGTGTGCTGGGCTGGAACGTAACAGACGTAGACGGTAACGCCACAAGCGACTATACGCTGAAGATGGCAAACGACACAGCGACGATCACGCTGGGAAATACTTCGCTGAAGGTCTCTGCCCAATTCAGCACTGATGCCGGAAAATTTGTAGCGAATCCTTTGGAGGCAAATCCCCCTGCGCCAGAGATCCGCGAAGGGTCAACGAACGCTTTCGGAAAAGCGACGATTTCTGGTTGGAACAATAACAAGAATGATGATCTTGTTATGACGATCGTTCCCACAAAGGATCCAAGGTCGTCCGAATATGCATATTTGTATATGCCAATACTGCAAAGCGGCACTGCTGGTTATGCCGATGGTGCGAAGCTGACCTTTTCTGACGATGTGGAAGTAAGTAATACCAGCAGCGAGAGTATTAAGAACATCAAGTTCAAGGCGAACTGCGCCCACCCGTGGGAGGAGATCCCCTTCACCATCACGGATGTCAACGGCAATGTAAAGCAGGCGAAGATCGTGCTGGATTACCCCAGCAAGGGCACTGTCAGCATTGAAGGCACCGGTAAGGTAACGGTCAACGGCAGCGAATATGCCAATGGCGATGTGGTCAAGGCCATGACCGGCGCGGAACTGAAGCTTCAAGCGGCAGAGGCCAGTACATTCGCAGGCTGGGAAGTCACCGGCGTGACGCTGACTGATGAGCAGGCCAAGGCGAATCCGCTGACCATTACCGCACCCGAAGGCAGCTTTATCATTAAGGCAAAGTTCCAAAAGACGCTGACTGTTACGCTGAAGCAAGCGGAAGGCGGCACGGCAACGATCGCGCCGACGGAGAATGCTGTGGGCGAAAGTACGGCAACAACTGTGACCGGCTTGGATGACTCCACCGGTAAGATGGTCGCTGAGCTGACCGCAACGCCTCATGCTGGTTATGCCTTTTCTGGATGGGAAGTCTCCTATCTCAAAAACGGGAAGAAGGGTACGGCCAATGCAAAAGGCGCAAATAAGCTGTATCATTATGTGATAGATGGTAAGTTGTCGGATGACTCTATCAAAGTAGGCTTCAATGATAATCCTACTAAAATGTACGCGACCTTACACGTGTCGCTTATTGTTACCCCGAAATTCACTAAGCAGTTGGATGTGACCATCGCGGAATCCGATGGCGGCACCGTGGCCTCTTCTAATACGCTGACAAGCCTTGCATCCGGAGCGCAGGTGACTCTTACCGCAGCTCCCAATAAGGGCTACGGTGTGCTGGGCTGGAATGTAACAGACAAGGATGGCAAGGCCACGAGCGATTATACGCTGAAGATGGCAAACGACACGGCGACGATCACGCTGCGAAATACCTCGCTGAAGGTTTCTGCCCAATTCAGCACTGATGCCGGAAAATTTGTAGTCGATCCTACAGAAAAGAATCCTCCTACGGCAAAACTTCGTAATGGAGAGGATTCTATTCAGAACGGCATAACGGTTGTTTCAGGTTGGAACAACAACAAGAATGATGTATTGGTCATGACGATCGTTCCCACACAGGATCCGCGGACGATTGCAAATGCGAACCTATATATGGAAGTATGGAAATTTGCAGCCGGCGGCTATGCCGAGGGAGCGAAGCTGACCTTTTCTGAAGATGTGGAAGTAAGCGATACCATCAGCGAGAGAATTAAGAACATCAAGTTCAAGGCGAACTGCGCCCACCCGTGGGAGGAGATCCCCTTCACCATCACGGATGTCAACGGCAATGTAAAGCAGGCGAAGATCGTGCTGGATTACCCCAGCAAGGGCACTGTCAGCATTGAAGGCACCGGTAAGGTAACGGTCAACGGCAGCGAATATGCCAATGGCGATGTGGTCAAGGCCGTGACCGGCGCGGAACTGAAACTTCAGGCGGCAGAGGCCAGCACATTCGCGGGCTGGGAAGTCCCCGGCATGACGCTGACTGAGGAGCAGACCAAGGCGAATCCGCTGACCATTACCGCACCCGAAGGCAGCTTTACCATTAAGGCAAAGTTCCAGACAGGTGATAGTGACAATGTTACTGTCCAAGTGAAGCTTATGGAAGGTATCAACGATAGAAGCTCAGATCAATTCTGGAAAGAGGGCGCCATCATTAGCAGAATGTTTGGTATTACTCTTATGAATGATAAAAGCTTTGATGATATAGTAGCTGGCCGCTTCTATGGCAGCGGCCAGGAGCCTACCGCAGTTGATGATAATCACAATGTCTTCAGAGTTGAAAAGGGCCAGAAAGTATGTGTAAAGCTTTTGGGATTCAACGAGAAATTCAAGTCAAAAGTCGGGTATGTCTTAGAGAGTCTGGAGTCGAATATCCCAGAGGCAGATATCATTGGCCAAAGGACTGTCAATGAGCTGCTCAATGGAAGAACATGCGAAGTTACATACTTGGCGTTTTATGCTCGGCAGGACATTGTTGTGACTGGCAACATTCACGAACTGTATAATGTGGAAATAAAGGCATCCAGCAACGACTCTCAGATGGGCAGGGTTGAATTGACCCCCACAAGCAGCACTAATCTCTATAAAGAGAGAACGACGTTGCTTATGTATGCCATTCCCGAAGACGGGTATGTATTCAAAGGCTGGACAGAAACGGGCGGATCGTATTTGACCGAAGCCCAGAAATCACAGATGACTGTACAGTTCGTAGTAGGAACGGAGAACACGCAGTTCACCGCCACCTTTGAAGAGGCCAGCGAGATCACACCGCTTCCCATAACGGTCAATGTGGATTATAGCGATAAAGCTGTTGTTACCGTTAATGGGAGCCGTGATATTACATCCGCCAAGCCCGGAGCGCAGCTTACCGTAGCAATCAGCGATGTAGACGAGTATTATCTCTTTGATCATTGGGAAATCACGCAGAACGGCGTTGAAAACGCGGATCCGTTGTTCCCTGATGCGGAAAAGAAGAATACATCGATAACCTTCACGATGCCGTCTAATGCAGAGAGTGTAACGATACATGCCGTGATGAAAGAGCGGCTAATAAGCGTGGGTTATCAGGTAATTGTGAACAATCAAAGCCATAGCGATATGGCAGTGTTTACCTTTACGGTTAATGGGCAAAGCGTACCTTCTGGCAAAGAAATTCTGAAGAAGGGTGATGTATGTCAATTTACCGTAACACCTGCAGATCCTGAGCGTTATGTGTTGAAAGAAATCATTGCGTACCGTGTCGATGACGGATTTAGGCGGATCCTCGTAACGACAAACACATCAGGTTCGTTCGCAGTTGATGATTGGTATTACAGCTATTCACTTGATGCCACGCTTGAAGAAAAGACCGAAGATAATGCCCGGCACGACATCGTGCTGACACAGGCGACAGGCGGTACACTCACATCTTCCAACTCGACCGCACAGCCGAACACGACCGTTACGCTGACCGCTGTTCCCGATAGCGGCTACACACTGAAGAGTTGGATCGTGAAGGACGAACAGCAGAAGGCCATTTCTGTCACCACTGATAAGACTGACCGCAATGCTGGTACTTTCACGATGCCTAAGAGCAATGTCACGGTAACGGCAGAGTTTGAGTCCACATCGGAGATCACACCGACGATCGCATCTGTCGCACTGGTAAAGAGTGCAGATGGCAGTCTGGTCGCAAAAGGCGCTCCGTCTGGCGACAATTGGACGATCACCATTCCCAACACCGTGTCGGCAGAGACGGTTGCCAAGATCCCTGAAGGACTGTCCGGTTTGAACCTAAAAATCGTTACACCTGCTGGCATAAAGGTAAAGCAGGAAGGCGGAGGCGGCAGCTATGAAGGCGATTGGTCTATGGGTAACATCTCCTGCTATATGCCGGTAGGCGAAGAAGTTACGTTCAAGGCAACAGCAGGAACAGCTACCAAGGATTATACCATTAAGCTGATCTATTCTGGCTCTGGTGAACCTACGGAACCTATCCTGTCCAACGGCTCCGCCACCCGCACCAGCAAGACCGGCGCAGCCGTACAGTTCAGCTCGAATGTGGCAGGCAATTACTTCTATAAGGTTGTCAACCACAGCGCGGCGGCGCCTACGGTGGAAGAGATTTTGGCTTCTTCCAACAAGGGGACAGCCAGTACAGGCGTGAATAACGTCACTCTTAGCAATTTGGGCGATGGCGCACGCGACATCTATATTGTTGTTGTGGATGCCTCCAATAACAGGAGCGTGGTTCTCAAGATCGAGATCCCCGCTTATGGCAGCATTGATGTACCGGATACCGGAGCGTACACTATTACAGTGAAGGCACCCAAGGGCGGCACCATCACCCCCAACCGCACCAAGGCCAACGCGGGCGATGAGATCATCGTTACCGTAACCCCCGACAGCGGTTATCAGATGGTGGCGGATTCGCTGACCTACACGCTGGCTGTTGCTGGCGGCGAAACAGTGAAAATCACTAACAACCGCTTTACCATGCCTGAGGGTAATGTGAGCATCAGTTGTCAGTGGGAGACTGCCGCGACGACCTCCAAGGGCATCACCAGCTTCTCCATCAGCGGTGTGGTCGGTGCGGTGAACAACACCACCAATACCATTACCATCACACTGCCCCGCGGCACAGATGTGACGAAGCTGACCCCGGTTATCGCCACAAACGGTGTCAAGTCCCTGACACCTGGCAGCGGTGAAACGGTGGACTTCACCAATGCCGTGACCTACACCGCCGCCATGGAGGATGGCAGCAGCAAAACCTATACTGTCACGGTCTACGTGGACAAGGGAACGCTGGCCGATCAGTTCTGGGACAAGCTGACGGACTTTGCCACCCAAGTTCCCTGGTGGGAGTATGCAAAGCATCAGCAAAGCACCAGCAAGTATCCCAAGTATTGGTAAGTAGTTTTCTCTACGCAAGGGAGGCTGTCGGCAACGCCGGCAGCCTCCTTCTTATTTTCCATCCTTCGCTGCTACGAACCAGCGGCCTTTTTCAAACCAGAGATAACTCTCCCTGCCCCGTATGCGGCAGGTATATCTCTCTCCCACGCCGCCTACACTTTGGCAGGCTGCGCGGCGCACGTCCAGTATCTTGTCGATATGATATCTGCGTATTTCGTCAAACTCGATCTCGATAGGACGCATCTTCCCGTTGGCGTCAAAATGCACCGTCACCGGCACATACTTCTTTTCAAGTTCCATGGATATTCCCCCTATCTTGCGAAGTAGCCTATCGGATGCACGGTATGGTCATCCTTGGGATTGATGCAGCCCAATGCCGGGTCAGACATGGTGATGGCGCGGCGCACACTCATATAGCCATATCGCTGCCGCAGCCTGTCCATGGTCACATCGATTTGTTCCCACGCGCCCCGACGCCTATCGTTATCAAAAAGCGACGTTTGTATACCAATAGTCGCATCTACCAGATCGGCGCCGCGCACACCAATGCTGCGTACCGGCAGCGTCCACAGATAGCTGCGGCGAAACAAGTCAAAGGCCACCTCCGCGATCTCCGCACTGGAGCAGGTGGGAACTGCCAGTTTCTTTTGCCGGCAGTACCAATGCAGCTCCGTATCCCGGACAGCAACTTCGACCACCGTACACTTTGATGCCAGCTCCCGCATTCTGCAGGCGACGCTTTCCGCCAACAGATACAGCATGAGACGCACATCATCGTCGCTCACCAGATCGCGCGGCGTGGTGGCGCTGTTGCCCACCGATTTTATGGCGCGGATATGATCACTGCGCTGCACAGGCGATACATCAAGCCCGTTGGCAAAAGTGTGCAGCACCAGCCCCATTTTCCCCAGCTTGTGTTCCAAAAGCTTCGGCGACGCCTCGGCAAGCTGCCCGATGGTATAAATCCCAATACCGCGCAGCTTGCGCTCTGTGGCAGGACCAACATAGAGCAGATCGGATGCTGGCAGCGGATAGACAATTTCTTTATAGTTATCCCGCTCGATACGGGTGATGGCGTCCGGCTTTTTATAGTCACTACCCAGCTTCGCCGTGATCTTATTGTCGGAAACGCCGATGCTGGCGGTGATCCCCAACTCAAACTTGATCTGCTCGCTGATCTCTTCAGCAATACTCACGGCCGAACCGAACAGACCGACGCTGCCGGTCACATCCAACCAGCTTTCATCAAGGCCAAACGGCTCGATCTGGTCGGTGTATTTCTCGTAAATCTCGCGAGCCATCTTACTGAATCGGATATACTCCCTCATATCGGCAGACAGCACCACCAAATCGGGACAAAGCTGCTTCGCCTGCCAGATGGTCATGCCGGTTTTGACGCCTCGTGGCTTTGCTACATAGTTGGCAGTAAGGACGATTCCGTGACGGGCCTCCGGATCACCGCAGACTGCCACCGGCTTTTGTCGCAGTTCAGGGCGACGCTGACATTCCACGGATGCATAAAATGCGTTCATGTCTACGTGTAGAATATTCCGTCCCATCTATCCGTCCTCCTCTCAGTTTTCTCAAACGTTATAATAGAACATAAGTTCTATATACGCAAGAGGTAAATACTGTCGGCACAGCTCATGACTGTCATTTTGACGACACAAAATATAGGAGGCATGTCTGCACAGTTCTTACAGCGGTTGTGCATTGATAAACAAGAGACTGGCGGTAAGACCACATCTGCGAGGGAAAATTCTACGCCTTACACAAAAATGCAACGGCCTGAGCAGAGTTCCGACATACATCGCATACAAAAGACCGTGCCCGGCAGCGTTGGCGCCAATCTCCTCCACAAAGATGGCTGTACCGACCTTACCGGACTTTTCGATCTGTTTCCGAAGCAGCAGAGAGCCGCCGCCTACAAAAATAACCTTGCCGGTACGCAGCTCGATCTTCCGCTCCCGCAGAGTACGGAAAAGGTCCGCCACGAAGGACTCCGCGCCGCGCTCTACCAGTGTTTGGATCTCACTGCCGTACTCTGTACTGCAACCTGTGAGAATGGAGTCAATGTCCGTTTCCTCCAGCAGCAGATCATGGTCGGCACGAATCTTGGACAGCAATCGGTTATAGAGTGTAATGTCATGCGCTACACCAGCAAGCCTATCACCGATTCCACAACAGCATTATCCGTCAGTTCACTGGTTCGGTAAATCTTCTGACAAAAGGGTTTCAGGCTGAAATCCATACCTGCCTGCCCTTTATCCAGCAAAATACCCGTTACCGTGAAATGATACGCGGCCTGTGCTGCCTGCAATTCTTGCCGGCAGGCATCGGGCAACTCACATTCACCATCCGTGATGAAAACCACATCGGCCTTTTCAAAGCCCTCAGTGTCCATCAATCGGATCGCTTCACGGACGGGGCGTTCAAAGTTGGTGCCGCCGCCGAGGAATGTTTCCGCAGCGGACAATTTATCCTCCAGCGTGTATTCACCCGGGCGGAATATGTCCACTTGGCAACTGCTTCCTCCGGCAAAATGGATCAGCGCAAAGCTTCTGTGGCTCTCAGCGGCAATTTCCAGCAGGGTCATGGCTACCGCCTTGCCCCAGGCCGCAGCTTCGCCTTCGGTGGAACCGGACTCATCCAGACAGCAGATAATGTCGCCCATACCCTTATAAATAGGTTCACGCCGACGATACTGTTTGATCTGCTTTTGCTGATACTTCCGCAGGAATAGCGGGATAGTCTCCGGCGTGGCCAGCATGGCAAGCTCCGAAGTCAGCGCACGGGACAGGTTATTACCTAACTCCAGAGAGTAGGTTTCACCCCGCCCATAGGCGTAGCTGTTTTTCTTGGCCTGCGCGAGAAGTTCACGGAAGCGACCCAGATACTTGGAAACATCCCTTAGCGCCGGACTCTGCCGTACCTTTTCCAGCAGTGCAAGATTCTCAGGCGTGCGGCGCATATCCGAGGGTTCATCGCTCCATGCGCCGATGATGCTCTGAACCTCCTGCGCCCGCTCTGTGGCAGCCTGCACAGCGGCGGATACCGCCAGATCAACCGTCTTCGTTTGGCACAGCATGGTCGTGTCCAGCATCTGAGATACAGCCTCCACCTGCCGCTGCTTGCTGTCCAGCCGATTGGCAGCATTTATCAGCGCCTGCTTATCCGTCTCGGTCACTTCTCCTGTAGCTTGGGCATCAAGCAGCTTGGCGAGCTCTTCTGCTGCGGTATCACGCGCTGTTTCCAGCTTTTCGAGGGTATTTAATGCACCTTTGTCACCGCCCAACTCAGACAACAGTCCGTCCAACTCTTCGGCGGCTCGACTGGTGAACTCCGCCGCCGCTTCATAGGCGGGTAGACTACGTCCCTCGCAGATGTTTTTCAGCGTGGGATAGTCGTCCTGTTGAGAGATGTGGTCGAGGATGGGCGCGTTGAATTTCTGCGCCGCAGCGGTGAGCATATCCGTGCCGTTTTTGCGCGGGGCCAACGAATACAGGGATTGAAACACATCGCGTGAGAGAGCGGGGAAAGACTTGAGCTTCTGCGCCGCGGCGTTCTCCGTCATATCCATTTCTGTATCATCCTCGCGCAGCTCGGCGTATATACTGTCTTCCAGTTTGCTGGAGCGCATCACCCGGTCGGTTTTCTGTGCCGGTTTTCTCCGAAGAGCCGCAAGCTCCGCAATGGGGGAATGCAGTACATCCGCTATTGTCCGAAAGGCTTTTCGCCTATTGGTATTCATAAAGCATCTCCTATCCGCAGGGGGAGGCGTGAGCCTCCCCCCTTCTATTTCATTACTCTACAGGATCAGAATGGCAGCTCTTTGTCAGGACTGCCTGCGGCGGACGGAAAATCGTCCAACGGCGGGAAATCCTTAAAGGCATCGGCCTCGCCAGTCCCGGAGGCTCCTTCGGCCTGCGCCGGCCGGGAATCGCCGAAGTAGACATTATCGGCGTTGATCTCCGCGCTGCGGCGCTTGTTGCCCTCCTTATCCTGCCATTCACGGATCTGAAGCCGCCCTTCTACCACGACCATGCGGCCTTTGGTAAAATACTTGTTGACAAATTCTCCGGTGGCGCGCCATGCCACCACATCGAAGAAGTCGGTCTCCTTTTCTCCGGACTGCGATTTGAAATCGCGGTCACAGGCAATAGAGAAGCTGCATACCGGCGTACCGCTGCCGGTGCGGCGCAGCTCAGGATCATGGGTCAAGCGACCCATCACAATGATTTTGTTCAACATAAATCGTTCCTCCAAAAATGTAGTTATTGAAGAGCAGCCATCTGCTCCAACGGGATATAGGTGAAATTCACCGCATTGTGGGCGGTCATGCTGATGGTCTCCAGATCGTTCAGGAGCTTGTTCACCATGTCCTTTTCACTGTCAGACTGTGCGGCGGCACATAGCTCCTGCTGCCGCTTATACAGCTGAAGCAGTTCACCACGCAGCTTCAGCAGTGCCTTGCTGCCAGACTTGGGATTACTGCCATCCGCAACAACGGTGTTGAAATCCTCCTGCGCCTCCACCGCCATGGCAAGAATACTGTTTACCTTATCCTGCAAGGGATTGACGCACAGGCGGGTCAGTGTGTTTTCTACCGTGGGCCGGTCACTGGGTGCCTGCCAGAGATAGCACTTGAGGATCAGCAGGTCTTGGGGCTCCACCTTGTCATGCCCCTCCAGCCAAGCCTTGGCCTGCACCAGAGGGTAGTAGTTGAGATATTTACGGTCTGACACCTCGATTCCGTTGCCCCGCAGTTCACAAAGCACATCGTCAGCCAGCTCGTTGATGGCATCCGGCACAGGGATGGCGGCCACCTCCTGCTGCATGGCGTACAGCTCGGGCAGCGAGATCGTGGCATTTACCGATCCATCGCCGCCGTTTTGCTTACTCTTGAGGATGGACAGACGCTTATCGCGGTCAACAATGTCCTCTGTCACCACCTTGATCTGCAAACGGTCATACAGCGGCGCAAGGATCTGTTCCTGCGGATCGGCAAAGTTAGGTATCTCATTGGACGCGGCAAAGAAAGAAATTGCCGGAATGGGATAGGTGCGTCCCTCGTTGGTATACTTTCGTTCGTTGAGTGCTGTCAGCAGAGAGTTCAGCACGCCATCATTGGCCTTGAATATCTCATCCAGAAACACGATGTCTGCCTCCGGTATTTTGCCGGCGGTTTGTACCACAGGTTCATTCTGATGCAGCGCGGCCACGGCCTTTCGGTAGCTGAGCAGCCTATCCGTCGCTTTTTCCAGCGCGGCAAAGGTGTCCGGCGCATCTTTCCTCGCACCAAGACCATCCACCATACATTGAAGATCAACGCGCAGATTCTTATGCACGTCATCGTCCTGCAGCACAGCATCCGGCACACTGCCGGGTATCAGGCTGGACAGGTCGATGCGGCCAAAAAGCTGATCTTCATCGGTCTGTTTGGAAAGCAGCCGTTCAAACTGCCGCGCACCGGTGATCCGTTGGCGGAACAGGTTGATGGACAAACTCTTGGCCTGACCGGGCTTTCCGAGAATGAACAGGTTATTCCGCGTCAGCAGCGCAATGGCGATCAGCTCAACCAGCTCTTCACGCTCCGCCACCTGACTGTTGACATCCTGCATTACGGCCAGCATTTTATCTCGCAGTGTCATACTATCGTAACATCCTCCTTCGTTTCATTGTTTCCGCGGCACAGATCAATAAGCTTCTGGCACTGGTGCATCTCAAAACCGCCGATATGCGCCTTCCGTTCGGGAAGGTGCATTTTCTTTGCCAGCCAGCGATACGCCTGTGTCCGGCTCATGCCGCGCTCTGTCCAATAGGTGTCGAAAACCTGATGGGTTTCGATACGCTTGAGACGCAGCACCTCATTGGCCAGATCACCAAGGGGGCGAATCGTCCCCCTGTGACAACCTACCCTGGCATTGCAGTTCTGACATTGATACAGCTTTTCGCCCTTCAGACCCAGCCGCACGGCAGAATCGCCGTAGACGCTTTCTGCCGGCACAAGGCGGACAATACCGCCGCAGTATCGGCAAATATGGGGTATCTCCAATCGCACGCCCCCTTACGCAGCCTTTGCGGCTTTTTTGCGGGGCGATTTTGCTTTCGGCGCGGTCATGCGGAGCTGCGTCTGCATATAGAACGCGTCCTCCGTGGAGAGCGTCAGCATTCCCGTCTGGGCGATACCCAGCGTAACGGTGCCGCGCAGTGCCCGCAGGCAGCGTTCCAGCCGATCCACCGCAAAGCAGTAGTCACCGAAAGGCTGTCCCGTCAGAGGAATGACCGTTAACGCCGCGTTGGAGGAACCGACCTCACCGGTGCAGCGAAGGGTCAGCCGATTCCCGTCAAAGTGCAGGATCGTTCTGTTGTCCATACACGCGGCCGTAGCCGTCTGCAATGTGCGGCGCAGATCCTCGGAATCGCTCAGCACCGTAAATGTGTTTTGTGTCCCCGCAATGAGACTGTCTGTGTCCACATAGCTGCCGTGCATGAGCCGTGCGGCAAACTGAAAACCCTCTTTCACAAAGACGAGCTGCCTGTCGGCCATGCCAACGGAAAATGTATCCTTTTCCTCGCAAAGCTGGGCCAGCTTTTCCAGGTTGGCAGCGGGGATAAGAAACGTCTGATCTCCGGTACATTGCTTATCTCCCTTTGCGGAAACAATGCAGACGCCATCGCTGCCAACGGCGCGCAGGCCATCAGAGGTCAGGCGGAGGTTTACGCAGCGCAGCAGGGGCATATTGCTGTTGTTCGGGTCTGTGGCAAATGCCGCACGGCGTACCATGGACGGAACACCGCTGAGCTTCACCATGCTTTCAGGAGCAGTGATGTTCATGCGTGGGAAACCTTTGCCGCTGGCTGTTGGTACCTGATAGTACGCATGGTCACTGGATAGTGCCAGCGTATCCTTGTCTCCCTTGCAGCACTCCACCGTATTCCCCGGAAGATTGGCGAGCATGGCGGAGAGCAGCTTGGCGTCGATGGCGAATGTGGTATCACCGCCCTCATAGGCCAGCAGCGGTACGTCCTGCCGCAGCGTTACCTCCATATTGGTGGCGGTCATGTGCAGGCAGCGCGTCCCTGTGTCGATCTCCAGCAGCGCACATTTCAGCACCTCTAACGGTGATGCGGACGGTGCCAACTGCGCGGTACGTTTGGCGGCAGTCAGAACCGCCGCCCTGTCAATGGTAAAATTCAAAAATATTCCTCCTTTACGCGGCAGTATCGAACATGCTGAGCTGGTCCTCCAGTTCGGTATGTTTCAGTTTCCTGCCGGTTCTCGATGCTTGCAGCAGGCCATCATAGAGCGCCTGCCGCGCTGCGGTATCTGCGGCACGGACACTTTCGGGCTGCGGTACTTCGACCACCCTTTCCTCTTGAATAGTGACCGGCTCCGGAAGCTGCTTTACTGCGCGGTGCGGGTTGATAATGGCCATCTTCTTGAAGGTGGCGGCAATATCCTCCACATTGTCCTTAATGCCCAGCATCAGTTCCCTTGCCATCTGCGAGGTCATGTCCTGCACGTCACTCATGGCCGCCAGTCCTTCCTCGGAGAAAGTCCCCTCGATCAGTCCGGCCACAGCCAGCTTGGAGGCCATCAGCTTCATCGCCTTCGCCTGCATGGTGTCGGCGTAGTAGAGCATATAGACCTCGACTCTCGGTGCTGTCTGGTTGATGCGCCATGACCGGCGCGACGCCTGCCGCAAGGTGAACAGGTTATAGCCCATGGAGTAGAAAATCAGCGTCGTAAATGCGTTCAGGTCAAGGCCGGTCTCCACACATTTGGGGTTGGTGATAATGACCTGTGTGCCTGCGGACAGCCTCTTACTGAGCCAATCCTCCCGCTTTTCCGGGACGATCTGTGTGCTCAGGATCTCCGTTCGGATACCTTCCTCACGCAGCAGTCCCAGCAGCTTTCGCTGGGTATCTGTCCGTGTCCAGCTGGTGTAGATCATTACCCTCTCGCCTGCGGCGATCTTGGCCTGCACGATCTCCAGCACCTTCTCCTCTTTCGGGAGGACGGTCTGGAAGTCTGCCATGTCCTCCGGCTTCACGATGGTGCAGCCGCTGATGGGGTGGATGATCTCCGGCTGGTCATAGGGCTGATCCGGATACACCGTCAACAGATTGAGATAGGCGGACAAGATCTTATTGGCCGCCTTACGGTCATTTCTCAGGACTGACGTCAGTTCCCGTTCCACTTCTTTGTATGCCTCTTCGATTGGCTTCGGCATCGTCAGTGGTATGGGAATTTCCTCGTAATCAGGAAGATCCTTGCCCATATCGGACAGCGACAGGAATGCCGTACACTCCAGCAAGAAGCGGGAGAATACCAGCGGAGAAACACCGGGGAGCTGCCTTGAGCGTTTTTTGCTTTTGGCACTGCGGCGGTTGGAGTTATAGTCCGCGTCGGTGATCTCATAGGTGTTTTCCACCACGCCGTATTCCGCATCGAACCGGGAAGGTGCATCGTGGGACTTTCCATCCTTTTGCATCAGTCCGGGGACGATCCGATACAGAAGGTGAAAAATGCCGGAGCTGTAACCGTTGATTAGCGTTGCGGTCATGCCGATGAATTTCCGGCAAATGCCGTAAAGCTCCGCCATAGCGTCGCCCTGCCCGCTGTCGTTGTTGTACTCGTGCAGCTCATCACAGAGAAAGCTGCTGATCCGTCCACGGTACTTTTTCTTGAGGTAGGTGCTCAGCGGAAAGCGGCGGTGCGCGCCCTTAATGCAATACGGGCGTTCCGGATGCTCCACGAGCTGCTGCAGCTGATCCAGAATGTGCTCGTTTTTCGTGCGGTTAAGGTGCATAGCAGCCTGTGGCCGGAACACCCAACCATACCCGCCAATTTTTATCCACGGCATTTGACGCCGGTCATTGACCGGCGCCCAAAGCGGTGTGCCGCAATGAGGGCATAGGTGGTTCGCCAGATGCTCCTTCTGGAAGAAAAACTGGTCCGAAGGTACCATGTATCTTGTGCCGTCGCCGCTGGTCTCCATCTCAATGAGTTCCAGACAGTCCGGGCAGACAAAGCCGCGCTTTCTGCGGCTCCATAGCACGGCGGGATAACGCATATAACCGTCTCTGGCACGCTCTTTACTGAAAACGGCGTATACATTTTTATCCCCGCGCTGGTACAGGTCGAAGAGCCGATCCACGTCGGTGATACTTTTGACCACCATGCCATAGGTATCCGGCAGTGTTTCTGCGATCTCCCGTACCCACTTGCCTGTGACGTGCGAGGGGCACATGACAAGGTTGAAGGATTTACGGGTTCCGAGTCTCTTGAGTGCGTTCAACGCTCCCGCCGCAGCCGCGCTCAGCTTGGTCTTGCCGCTGCCGCATTCCGCCACAATGAGTGCCATTTTGTGTTGGCAAAGCTGCCGTTTGACAGCCTCCGTCACCGCAAGCTGGGCATCATAGAGGGAATAGCCGGCTTTCTCGTGGATATAATCATTGACCTCCAGCACTTCTTCCGAAAGCGGCTCCGATGCCGGATCGAACTTGGGAACGAACTGGCTGCGGATACGATCGGCCACAGTAACGCCAAAGGTGTTCAGATAGCTGGTCACGCTATTTACCTCCGCAAAGCCGTCTGCCGCATCTGGGATAGCACCAGGAATGGTGATACGCCCATCTTTGAGCCCCTGCTCCAGAATGTCCGTTACGTTTCGATCCTCTGGCAGCAGCGTCAACGACCATGCTTCCATGCGCTCAGTGAAGGAAAGCACTTTCATCTGCCGCAGATCGCCGCGGGCAATGAGGGAATCCAGCACATAGTCCTGAAACTCAGGGATCAGCGGTGCGGCAGTTTTCCGGTCTACCTCAGCAAACAGACTCGCACGGTCTCCGGGCGGGCAAAAGATATAGCATTTGCGTGGGTTTTCGGGGGCGTCCTCATCGCAGTTGTCGGCAGGATTCTCCTCCGTCTGGCTGTCATCGTTGGCCATCAGGGTCGCAACGGCATATATCCCATCATGGGACAGAATCCGTCGGTAGCCTTTGGGCCTGCAATCCAGATATAGGGTCGTATCATCTTGTTTCAGCTCCACCGATGCGCCGCCGTATATGGCGTCCGATAGAGCCCGAACAACTTCGGGATAACCGCCGAAGCGAATGGCGCTGATCGTCTGCTGCGCGCCGCTGTCGATGATAACGGTATCCGCATAGCCGGTCAGCCGGATCTGAAATTTGGGGTCACTGTAGCTGATTTCCATCAGCTTACTTCTTATGGGTGCCATTCATTTTGAAATCTCCTTTCTTCCGGACAATGAAAAAAGACCGTAACTGCCCCAAAAGGCAATTACGGTCTTCTTGATGTCCTATATTTTTACATACTTCAAGTCTTAGTCAGAACGAAGAAGGAAAACCTACCTCCTTTCTCGCCCGTGCCTGCTCTGCTCCGTCCTTTATGCTTTCACCTAAAGTACAGGTTTATTGTACCGCGGTGAAAGCAGAGCGTACAGGTGGAAACCGGGTATCACAACGAGGCCTCTCGTCGCTGCGAAGGATTTTCGTCGATTTGTCTTTCATATCCACTGTGGACTGAACCAATGTGCTCAACAACTCCTATTCCATTGAAAGGTTTTCGGATTTACTCGCGAACATTTCAGCAAAGCAGGTCTATTTTGAAAAAAGCACTCACTGCGCTTGGCTTATCGCAGCGTGGGGGCAGTTCTTTCGCAACACACCACATACCGCTGCCTCCCGCCGCTGGCGTAGGGATGGCAGGTCAGCAGCGTCAGCAGGTCGCGGTTCGGTTGAATTTTGATTTTCTCTACCTCGTGGGGCTGGATGATCTGGATGTCGGCCACGGTATAGGTCAGTGTTTCCCACAGGTTTGTCAGCGTAACGGTATCGCCCACCGCCAAACGGTCGATGTGCCGAAAATAATCCGCGCCGCGCCAGCCCCGGTGTCCGGCAATGACGCAGTTGGTGTTATCCCCACCGATGGGCGCGGACGTGTTGCCCAGCACCGCCGCGCCTGCGGCAAGGTGAGCGTCGGATGCGCCTAAGTAGACAGGCATGGTCAGCTCCATAGCGGGTATCTCCAACACGCCTATGATTTCGTCCTCAACACCGTAGGCGGTTAGGTCGGCGGCAGGCACTTCACAGGCTTCCAAATCAACAAGGCCGGATTGCTTTTCGGCATAGATACGCTGGTTGTAGGCTTGCAGGTCTGCCAGCAGTTCGGGGTATTGCTGCTCTGGCTCATTACGCTCGACCAAGAACTCCTGCACCGCTGCATCTGTATCGGCTTGCAGCCTTTGTCCCGTGAACACCGGCCACAGTATGACGCAGATGCCTGCCACAGCCAGCAGCGCCGCCAACACAAGGGCGGTCTTACGCATGGCGATGCCTCCTCACTAAAAAGTATCCGCCGCCGACTGCGGCCACCGCGCCAAGGCCGATGCCAAGACCTATAAGGTAATGCTGCGTCCACGAGGATGCCACAGGTTTTTCTGTGGCGGCAGGCACTTCCTGCTCCGGCACATACGGCACACGATGCCCTCGCACCAGTAGCCGGTGAGTGTTGATGCCGAACGGGGTGCAGGTCACCAATGTTATATAGTCTTTGCCGTCTTCGATTTGGAGCCGCGATGTGTCCGTAGGCAATACCGTGTGGATGGCATCCACCTTGTATGCTAACACCTCGCCCAGCACATGGATATAGAACATATCGCCCACTGCAAGCTGGTCTATGTCCGAAAACAGCTTGGAACTTGCCATGCCGCTGTGTGCCGACAGCACCGCGTGGGTGCTGCTGCCGCCTACCGGCAGAGATGTGCCGACCACATGGCCGACTGACTTTTCAAGCGTTTCCGCGCCCGTTCCGTGCTGCACGGGCAGATAAACATTGATTTTAGGAATATCAACATAGCACATGACACCACCCACTGTGAGCTGCTGGGCATAGGCCAAGGGAGGGGCGGATACCCCTCCCTCGGTAATGGTCGCCGCGCCGGACAGCATAGCATTGTACCGCTCTGCGGCTTCACGCTGGGCAGTCAACTCGATGTCATCGGTGTCCGCAATAGCGGCGGTGTAGGCGGTTTCTATGTCCGAATGATACCTTTCGCTCAAAAGTTCTCCCGCCAGCGGATAAAGCATCAGTCCCAGCGCCGCAACGCCGCAGACCGCCGCCAGTAGCCAGCGCTTCACTGCTCGTTCTTGTGCTTGCGACTGCGGATCACGATGAAGGCCGCCGCACCCAGCAGAACCACGCCACCGATGGTGAACATCCATGTGCCATAGCCACCAGTCTTGGGCAGATCAAAGCCGGGGTTATTGACCACAGTCAGCGGCACAATGGCGTTGCCATCGGTCATGGTGACATCCTTGCCGTTGACGGTGGCGGAGGCGGTCAGCAGCTTGGCGCCGCACTTCTCGCACTGACCGTTCTCGGCGGTCTTGATAACGATCTTGACCGCGTCCCTCAGCAGCACATAGCCCTTGTCGGTGGCAATTTCGGTCAGAGAATAGGTGTCATCCTCCAGCCCCTTGACCACGATGTGGCCGCTGCTGTTGGGGATAAAGGTCGTGGCATCAGACTTTTTGCTGGTGATACCCTTGGCGTAGTAGATGCCATCCTTCAGGTCGGCGATGATGTAGCAGTCGTCACTGTCATTATGCAGCAGGAACTTGACGTCCTGGATGTCACCCTTGCCATCGCTGAACTGCTTCAGCACATCAATGCCGTAAGTAAACACATGGCAGCAATCCTCCAGCGTGTCATAGTACGTAGTGTTGGTGCGCTTCCACGTCAGGGTCACAGTGTTGGGATTATCCTTGTCGCCCATCTTGGCATCGGCGGTCAGGGTGGCGGCGTAAGTAATACGCATGGTGCAGTCGCTGTAACCGCGCTTCACACTGTCGATATACACGGCAGCCGCCTCATTGATCTCGCTCAGGCCGGTCTCCGTCATCTTGATGGTCATGATGTTGGCGGCATCATCGTAAGTCACCGCAAATGTGCCGGAATCCTCGGCCCATGTAGTGATCTTGTCGGTACAGGCGGAATCGCGGAAAAACTCGATAACCACGTCCTGCTTGTTATACTTAATGCCCTTGGACATGGTATCGACGTAAGTATACTCGCTGAGAGAAGACGCCTTGGAGGTAATCGTGGGCAGGGTGCTGATGATCTGATAATCCACCGTGTCGCCCACGGAGGCGGTGGCAGTGTGAGCGTACCCATCGGTGATGTCGGTCAGGCTGCCGGTATTCTTGCCGGTGGAGTTCTTTGCTTCGCGCACAGTCTTATCCAACGTAGGATTGCCGGTCTGATTCTTGGGGTACACGGTCAGATCGTAAAGCCACTCGCTGCCATCAATGGTGGTCATAGGCAGGCTCACAAAGAAAGGATTGCAAGTGCTGGTGACCATTTCGGGGACGCGGGTTTCCACTACCAGATAAAGCCCCAGCTCCATGTCGGATGCAGAGGTGTGGCCGGAAGCATCCGTTTCGGGCATAGCCACACCGCCGTTCTTCACGGCGGTTTCCAGAGCGTTCTTCACATTCGTAGCGTTGGCTGCGAGAGCTGCGGCCAGCTTGTTGTTCAGGCTGTCGCTGGTGAAGTAGTTGATACCGCCCTCAGTCTTGTGAGCGTCTGCGGCGGTCAGGTCGATAGCGGACAGCACGGCATTGGAGCGTTCAGAGCTGTCAAAGCCATACAGCACACCCACCTGCCGCTGACCATCCACCAACTCATTGTTCATGGTGATATCGGCAACGCGGAGGTAGGTAAACTCCACGCCCTGGATGGCGTACTTGCTCAGTTTATCAATGACAGCGTCGTCATGCAGGCCGGTGGAAACATAGGACTCCACATCCCACGCGCCGTCGTTGCTGGCCTTGGTGATGTCATACTTGTAGATGCTCAGGGATGCTTTTTTGCCGGGGTCGATGGTCGGCTCGGCAAATGCCGTTGTCATGAGGCCGATGGCCATGAGCGTCGCCAGAATCAGTGCCACTACGCGATGGATCTTTTTCATTCGGTTGTCTCCTTTTTGATGTTAGATTTTTTGCAAAAATAAACACCCATGCAAAGCATGAGTGCTGCAAACAGGAAATAGGTTGTAAATCCCGTGCCGCCCGTGAACGGCAGGACGAATCCCGCATTGTTGCAGGCAGTGATGGTAATGTCTCGGTTATTGCTGTCCAGCGTTCCCGTGAACAGCGGCTCGGTCAGGAGGGTGTACCCTGCGGGAGCTCTGGTTTCGGTAATACGATACTGCGCGCCAACCTTGAGGTCGCTCCACTTGGCGATGCCTGTGTTGTCGGTGGTCACTCTGCCGACCTCCGTCCATGTCTTACCGTATGTGGAAGTCTCCAACAGCAGCTCCGCACCGGCAAGCGGTGCGCCCGTCGCATCCACCTTGCGGACGGTGATGCTGCCCTTGGCGAGTACGTTCTCGCGTGTGACTTTGATATTAAGGTTCGCAGTGGTCATGCTGAAATCGTATTTGGTCTCGTCCAGCACATAGCCGTCCACGGTGCTGATCTCCTGATAGACGTATTTGCCAAGTCGCAGGCCGGAGAACGTCACCTTGCCGGTGACATCGGTCGTGCCATCCGCGATCTTGCTGCCATCGGCGGCGAAAAGACGATACACCACACCGGCCAGCGGCTGTTTGGTTTCTGCGTCCACCTTCAAGACCTCAATGCTGCCTTTGACCGGTATATTCTCGCGAGTGACCTTCAGCACCTGCCCGTTCTGGTTCAGCACAGCGGAGTACGCCGTGGTATCCAAAACATATCCGTCCGGTGCTTTGAATTCCTTGTAGGTATAGCTACCCAACCGCAGGTTGGAGAAGGTCAGCTTACCATTGACGTCTGTGTTGCCCTCCGCGACCTGTTTACCAGAAGCATCGTACAGTCGGAAGCCCGCGCCTTGCAGCGGTGTCTTGTGATCAGCGTCCACCTTGACGATCTCGATGCTGGCCTTGGAAGGCGTGTTGGTTCTCTTTTGTGTAATGTTCAGCGCGGTCGCCGTAATGGTGATCTGATACTTGGTGTTGTCCACCACATAACCGCTGGGCGCGCTGATCTCCTGATAGCTGTACTTTCCCTGTGGAAGATCCTTGAACACTGCCTTACCGTCTGCACCGGTGGTCATGTCAGCCACCTTTTTACCATTGGCATCAAATAGCCGATAGGTCACGCCTGCCAGTGCCTTGCCGGTTTCCGCGTCCACCTTATTGATGGTCAGGCTGCCTTTCTCCTCCACAATTTTGACCTTAAAATGAATGTACGCCCACACGGGGTCGGGAAGTGAGGTCAACGCGGCGCAAGCCTGATAATTGCTGCCATTGCTGGGCTCCAGCAGCACAGCCTCCGTACCCTCCACATCCAGTGCGTAGCCGTAGTCGCTGCTGATATAGCCGTTCAGCTGCGCCGCTGCGTCCTTTGTGGCCGTCACGGTCAGTACATTACGCCGCTGGCTGACGGTTACGCCGCTGATATTGGTCCGGAAGTAGTACTGCGACAGCACACCATTGGTATCGGTGGCTGTACCCACATACTGACTGC